>Ga0302236_1002253_pt1 | contig 11794 bp, 10 predicted proteins | sample AAG_UR_Gly_MG_FD_193509 | JGI IMG/M metagenome (GOLD analysis project Ga0302236, IMG submission 193509) | Enriched activated sludge microbial communities from anaerobic digester in WTTP, New Holstein, Wisconsin, United States - AAG_UR_Gly | ecosystem: Engineered > Bioreactor > Anaerobic >...
TTATACATAGATCCATTAAAACAAGGATTGAAACCTACATACTGACCTGGCTGGTCAATATGCGTGCTGGGTTTTTATACATAGATCCATTAAAACAAGGATTGAAACATAGGATATTTTCCTCAAGAATTATAGGGATACCCGTTTTTATACATAGATCCATTAAAACAAGGATTGAAACCTCGTTTTGAGCAATTGATGAGTTCTTTCACCAATGTTTTTATACATAGATCCATTAAAACAAGGATTGAAACAAGCAAGAATCGTCCACAAATTTAGCTATACCCCGTTTTTATACATAGATCCATTAAAACAAGGATTGAAACTCCAGCGGTTCTATTGTCTGTTCTGCAACGGATTTAGTTTTTATACATAGATCCATTAAAACAAGGATTGAAACGAAAGAATTATCTGGGACAAGTAGAAAACCCGCTTGTTTTTATACATAGATCCATTAAAACAAGGATTGAAACGCATCAGAATATTGACCATAAGCTAATGCAAATTCCAGTTTTTATACATAGATCCATTAAAACAAGGATTGAAACTCAATAAAGTAGGTGCATCAGGTACTCCCCATTGCAGTTTTTATACATAGATCCATTAAAACAAGGATTGAAACAGCACTCCGCTCCGATATAACTCCAATCGGAACTCAGTTTTTATACATAGATCCATTAAAACAAGGATTGAAACTCTCTGGCTCTATTTTTATTTTATTTTCCATATTCTGTTTTTATACATAGATCCATTAAAACAAGGATTGAAACCTCAAGGAGATGTAACAATGAATGAATTAGATATTGTTTTTATACATAGATCCATTAAAACAAGGATTGAAACAGCAGGATGGTATTTTACTACCGTAAGGGATTGAGTTTTTATACATAGATCCATTAAAACAAGGATTGAAACGTTCTGAATGGTGCAAGTCTGTACCCCATATGTAGTGTTTTTATACATAGATCCATTAAAACAAGGATTGAAACCATTATACAATATAATCAAGTTCAATAGAATGTCAGTTTTTATACATAGATCCATTAAAACAAGGATTGAAACATAGGAATGATAATAAGCATAATAATTGGTTTTTTATGTTTTTATACATAGATCCATTAAAACAAGGATTGAAACAAACTGGACGGTTGCTTCGGGTGTAGGAAATAATTGTTTTTATACATAGATCCATTAAAACAAGGATTGAAACTTATAAGCTGTTTTTAGCATATTCATTAAATATTGGTTTTTATACATAGATCCATTAAAACAAGGATTGAAACTAGAACCTAAAGTATGGTGGAAAATGAATGCCATAGTTTTTATACATAGATCCATTAAAACAAGGATTGAAACAGGAAAGATTGTGATGATGGCGCTTTTATTGAGGCGGTTTTTATACATAGATCCATTAAAACAAGGATTGAAACAAGAAGAAGCCAAGCCAGAACCTGCAAAAAAAGTCATGTTTTTATACATAGATCCATTAAAACAAGGATTGAAACATTTAGATTATGAATCGGCGTGTAAAAACTTGCACGGTTTTTATACATAGATCCATTAAAACAAGGATTGAAACTATATATCAATATCATCAAGAAACTGTAAGAATGCCTGTTTTTATACATAGATCCATTAAAACAAGGATTGAAACCTTAAAATGCAAATATACTATTTCATCGGCTCATACGTTTTTATACATAGATCCATTAAAACAAGGATTGAAACAATAAAAATAATATCAAAGTATGCTTTAATTTGGATAGTTTTTATACATAGATCCATTAAAACAAGGATTGAAACATTTTAATATCCATATCTATAACAATATCTATATTAGTTTTTATACATAGATCCATTAAAACAAGGATTGAAACGGATAAAAAAAGCCCCCTCACATTGAAGCAAGGGGGGTTTTTATACATAGATCCATTAAAACAAGGATTGAAACTAACAAGATTTACATTTATCTTTCTTTTCAATAGAGTTTTTATACATAGATCCATTAAAACAAGGATTGAAACCTTGTCATCAAAATATTTTAATATCAATTGTCTTCTGAGTTTTTATACATAGATCCATTAAAACAAGGATTGAAACGATACCCATTTGAAAAGAAACAGGACAATAAACCCTGTTTTTATACATAGATCCATTAAAACAAGGATTGAAACAAATAATAGTTTCAAGCTTTCTGCCCCACTTAACCTTGTTTTTATACATAGATCCATTAAAACAAGGATTGAAACGTATAAACACTGCAAGACAAGATGAGACAAAGGAGGGTTTTTATACATAGATCCATTAAAACAAGGATTGAAACTAAAGACAAGTTATATTACAAAAATTACGAAATGAAGTTTTTATACATAGATCCATTAAAACAAGGATTGAAACATTTCACCTACCGCATAGCGCACGCTTTCATCATTTGTTTTTATACATAGATCCATTAAAACAAGGATTGAAACAGATATGGATATGACCCATCAATTAAGTTCCAAATAGGTTTTTATACATAGATCCATTAAAACAAGGATTGAAACTGAGGGGTTAAACTATTCTCAATTACAACCTATCCCTGTTTTTATACATAGATCCATTAAAACAAGGATTGAAACACATCTATGCAAACCTGATTATATTGTATAATGTAGTTTTTATACATAGATCCATTAAAACAAGGATTGAAACGCGCCCCCAAAAAACATTTTTAAGCGGTAGCATTGGGTTTTTATACATAGATCCATTAAAACAAGGATTGAAACTTTTATGGAGTGGGGTGGCGGATATTCTTCTACTGGGTTTTTATACATAGATCCATTAAAACAAGGATTGAAACATATTACTTAAAACATAATATATATTAACATATAATGTTTTTATACATAGATCCATTAAAACAAGGATTGAAACCAGGTAGCATTCATATCACTGGTAAAGAGCCCGGCGAGTTTTTATACATAGATCCATTAAAACAAGGATTGAAACTTATTGGTCATTACATCATCCCACAATAGCGTGTAAGTTTTTATACATAGATCCATTAAAACAAGGATTGAAACAAATATAGGTTAATACCGTAACCGTCATACACCATTGTTTTTATACATAGATCCATTAAAACAAGGATTGAAACTGAAGACTTCTCAGTAACAGGAATTGCCGTAAGCACGGTTTTTATACATAGATCCATTAAAACAAGGATTGAAACCCATTGCTGGGATTAAATGTCAGAATTGCATCAAGTCCGTTTTTATACATAGATCCATTAAAACAAGGATTGAAACGGAAAGCTCTGTAGTCAAGTCGTGTATCCCTTCATATAGTTTTTATACATAGATCCATTAAAACAAGGATTGAAACTTCTTTCAAGATATTCACCCATTATGCCCGCCTTTGTTTTTATACATAGATCCATTAAAACAAGGATTGAAACTTTATGACAGTTATAATAAAAAAGAAGAAATTGAAAGTTTTTATACATAGATCCATTAAAACAAGGATTGAAACCATAGTCAATTGCACACTCTTTATCAGTGTCCAATATGTTTTTATACATAGATCCATTAAAACAAGGATTGAAACTCATCAAACATTTTAAACCTCCTTTAGCCACTTCTCTGTTTTTATACATAGATCCATTAAAACAAGGATTGAAACATTTCACCTACCGCATAGCGCACGCTTTCATCATTTGTTTTTATACATAGATCCATTAAAACAAGGATTGAAACGCCAACTCTTCATTATCCTGACTGGATAGTGCAAAGGTTTTTATACATAGATCCATTAAAACAAGGATTGAAACTGAAGACTTCTCAGTAACAGGAATTGCCGTAAGCACGGTTTTTATACATAGATCCATTAAAACAAGGATTGAAACTTTTCGCTGTTCCCGGTAATACCGTCCACTGCGATTGTTTTTATACATAGATCCATTAAAACAAGGATTGAAACAAAGTGGAGATAAAGAGAATTTTCTGGAAGAATTAAGTTTTTATACATAGATCCATTAAAACAAGGATTGAAACATGTAACTAATAGCAACATCCAAATCCTTTGTATCGTTTTTATACATAGATCCATTAAAACAAGGATTGAAACATCTTATCGTCCCAAGTATTGTCAATTTCCACTTCTGTTTTTATACATAGATCCATTAAAACAAGGATTGAAACCGGAACTCTGGATACCTCACAAATTGGCGGAATTAAGTTTTTATACATAGATCCATTAAAACAAGGATTGAAACTAAAAATAGCTTTACTGCAGGCAATATTATGGCAGAGTTTTTATACATAGATCCATTAAAACAAGGATTGAAACTTGAGTTCTTTTCTGATAAGCTTATATTGCTCACTGTTTTTATACATAGATCCATTAAAACAAGGATTGAAACTCGGGGTCAGCTAATGTATAAGATATTATATTACCGTTTTTATACATAGATCCATTAAAACAAGGATTGAAACGTATATACTAAATCTTGAGGTATATCTAATATTAGGTTTTTATACATAGATCCATTAAAACAAGGATTGAAACGTGAGCTCATCAATATCTAATTCGTTCATTGTTAGTTTTTATACATAGATCCATTAAAACAAGGATTGAAACTTTTCGGAAAACAAGTTAAAGTTTCTTCAGAAAGAGTTTTTATACATAGATCCATTAAAACAAGGATTGAAACGAGCTTACTCAGTAGGATATTTAGCTAAGGAGTTTGAGTTTTTATACATAGATCCATTAAAACAAGGATTGAAACACAATTCCTGAAGAAACTTGAGCTTGATTTCCGGAGTTTTTATACATAGATCCATTAAAACAAGGATTGAAACTTATAAGTAGGTCTATAAGGTCTAAATTATAAAAATGTTTTTATACATAGATCCATTAAAACAAGGATTGAAACTTTTATTCTTCTCATAGATAACACAATATTTGACGGTTTTTATACATAGATCCATTAAAACAAGGATTGAAACAAAAATAATATTATGTGCGAATTTAATATTCCATATAGTTTTTATACATAGATCCATTAAAACAAGGATTGAAACCAAAGAAATAGGGTGATAAAACAATATGCCTCTCACGGGTTTTTATACATAGATCCATTAAAACAAGGATTGAAACCATTGGTAAACTTAGCAGAAACTCTCGCCACCTGTCCGTTTTTATACATAGATCCATTAAAACAAGGATTGAAACTCACATTCAGAAATAACTCAAGCCTGTGCCCTGCTCAGTTTTTATACATAGATCCATTAAAACAAGGATTGAAACATAGTCATAGATGAAAACAATGATTCCTACTATACAGTTTTTATACATAGATCCATTAAAACAAGGATTGAAACAACTACACTATGTGCTTGGTCAATGACATCTGGATGTTTTTATACATAGATCCATTAAAACAAGGATTGAAACAGTAAGTAGCTTGTAAATGATTACCAGGTACATAATGTTTTTATACATAGATCCATTAAAACAAGGATTGAAACAATGGGTCTAAAAACATTTTATATTCCCATTTTCTGTTTTTATACATAGATCCATTAAAACAAGGATTGAAACTTTCTACTGATAAAACTGGTCGCGGAATAGTTTCAGGTTTTTATACATAGATCCATTAAAACAAGGATTGAAACTTATGCTTTTCAGCCAAGACATATATCCGAAAAGGCTGTTTTTATACATAGATCCATTAAAACAAGGATTGAAACTTCCCGCTTCTTCAGTTAAAGTTCTGCTCATCGCAGGGTTTTTATACATAGATCCATTAAAACAAGGATTGAAACTCAGCTAATACCAATACTTTCAATCTTCCCGTATATAGTTTTTATACATAGATCCATTAAAACAAGGATTGAAACACATCTTCCCATAAAGCTTTTAAACTCTTTTCCATTGTTTTTATACATAGATCCATTAAAACAAGGATTGAAACGGACGCAAAGATACAATTGGCAAAAGATATGCTCAAAGTTTTTATACATAGATCCATTAAAACAAGGATTGAAACCGACACTGAACAAGAGTTCATCAGAAATTATGAGAGTTTTTATACATAGATCCATTAAAACAAGGATTGAAACTGTTTCCAATAATAAGTCCAGCAAACATAAGGGTGTTTTTATACATAGATCCATTAAAACAAGGATTGAAACTTTAATTGGCTTTCAAATTCTACAAGTGAAAGGTCTAGTTTTTATACATAGATCCATTAAAACAAGGATTGAAACTAATTCTTGAATATGCTTGGCATATTCAATCCTATCGTTTTTATACATAGATCCATTAAAACAAGGATTGAAACTGTTCCCTGCTATTTTTCTTGTTTTTCCAGTAGTTGTTTTTATACATAGATCCATTAAAACAAGGATTGAAACAGGAATTCCTTCAATCAATTGAGTATAAACTACAGGGTTTTTATACATAGATCCATTAAAACAAGGATTGAAACTAAAAAGGGGTATAACTCAATGCGGATGAAACTTTGTTTTTATACATAGATCCATTAAAACAAGGATTGAAACTCAATCTAGACTTAAGTACTGAAGATAGTGAGAAAGGTTTTTATACATAGATCCATTAAAACAAGGATTGAAACTGGCTCCAATTATATCTATTGTCCCGTTAGCAAGTTGTTTTTATACATAGATCCATTAAAACAAGGATTGAAACTGGCTCCAATTATATCTATTGTCCCGTTAGCAAGTTGTTTTTATACATAGATCCATTAAAACAAGGATTGAAACGATAATCTGAAGCAATTGAAAAAGTTTCAGGATTGGGTTTTTATACATAGATCCATTAAAACAAGGATTGAAACTCAAGTTTTATTTAAAAATAAATTATGAATATTAGCGTTTTTATACATAGATCCATTAAAACAAGGATTGAAACGCAATTTTTGGTTTGCTAAAATGCAAAAGTCTATGGGTTTTTATACATAGATCCATTAAAACAAGGATTGAAACTGAGTGCATCTCACTAATCCGTAACTCATTGCATCAGTTTTTATACATAGATCCATTAAAACAAGGATTGAAACACCATAATCGTTTACTTGAACAGTTTCCAATCCTCGTTTTTATACATAGATCCATTAAAACAAGGATTGAAACAAAGTGATTGCCAGCTGGTTAATCAAGTTTCTGGTCAGTTTTTATACATAGATCCATTAAAACAAGGATTGAAACAAGTGCACTGACTACATTGTAATAACCCGATTTCTGTTTTTATACATAGATCCATTAAAACAAGGATTGAAACCAGATTAAAAAAGGGGCATTCTCGCCCCTTCTTTAGGGTTTTTATACATAGATCCATTAAAACAAGGATTGAAACCTAAATCGGTATAAATAAGATGTAATGTTAAGTAAGTTTTTATACATAGATCCATTAAAACAAGGATTGAAACGCATATCTCTCTTTATGCTGGTCTACTTCTTTTTTACTGTTTTTATACATAGATCCATTAAAACAAGGATTGAATATAACTCTCACAGATAACACAGATAGCACAGATAAAAGACTGTTTATATTAGGATGAGAATTGAAAGGGGCTCTCACAGATTACACAGATTACACAGATAGAAGACTGTTTATATTAGGATGAGAATTAAAATAGAAGCACGCAGATAGCGCAGATTACGCAGATTTAATTATTTATTTAATAAAAAATGTGATAAATGCATTAGATGAATAGAATTATGGATTGGAATGGGCTTTTCCAGATGACACAGATAGCACAAATAAAATGTTTTTTATAATGGGATGAGGATTAAAATAAAAGCAAGTAGATTTTGCAGATAAAAGATATTTTAATATGAGGTGTAAAAATATTAGAGAATAAGAATGTTAGATTATTAGTTTGCATTTAAATTTATTAAATAATTACAAAAATATAATAGCTTAAGATAGGAATAGCAAAAGAAAGCAACATAAAATATTTTTTATCGTTCAATATTTTGTCTATAATAAAATCAATCTGGACCTTATTCTAACCTATATTATTTAAGGCAACTTATTACAGATATTTATAATATTTGATAACTATGAAAATAAGCCAACTTTTATGTTGGCTTATTTTCATTTTGAAGGTAGATTAAAGTGGTTTTTTAGTTCCTAATTTACCACATAGTAAGCATCTACTACCATCAAATTTTTGATTTGAACACCCTTTTTTGTCATATCCTACTGCTCCACACTTTGAACACTTATAAAGGATTGCTCCACATAACTGAGTAATTTTTCCAGGACATTTGGTCATCTTTCTTACCTCCTATTATTTCTTACTATATTAACTTGTTTTTTTATAAAAACAAATATTATTTATCTTAAAATTAATCAGATTTATATTCTTATTACTAAATATTATATCATATATCATAAAAAAGAGTGATGTAATATTATATTTCATTATTATAGAATTCATATCCGGGAACTACTGGTAATAATTCCGCTTCAATAGCTTGTTTAACGGTTCTGCAAGGCAGGTTATTTTCTATAATGTCTTCACGAGTAAGGGTAGAAAGATCTATAGGGATGCTATTATCTGTAAGAGGAGTACCGTTAAGCGCATAGGTTTTTGACATTTTCCACATCAATTTAGTGAAGGCATTATACCAGTTATTGAAAGGATGTTCCCGATATTCTTTCTTAGAGTTATAGGCATTGACATAGTTAGTGAGGTCCTGTCGGTATTCTGGAGAAGGAGATAATCTCTTCATATTTTTTGCGATATCGGTATAGAGTTGGTTTTGTGCTGTCTGACGACGGCGTGAATAGTGACGAGCATAGTAGCATTTCAAGCGTGGATTGTAACAATAAATCAGGTCATCAAAATTACCGCTATACGATTTAATCAGGTTTTTGTAATATACTTTCATTTTGCCCTCCTATAAGTTATAAAAGTGTAAATTATATTGAGTTGGTGGTGAGCTTATGTCCACTTTCGGACATAAGCTGGACATGAGTTGGACATGAGCTGGACATCAGCTCTCCATTTAAAGTAAAAAAATTAATCTTTCTATAAATATAGGGATGACATTTAATGGTGTGTGGATGTTAATGGTGTGCAGATGTCCTCATCTGCACAAAGCAGTACCAGCTAAAAGTATATCCGAAAGAAAATAAAAGCATAATAACTTTTGAATAAGCGTTAATTAAACAATTTCATAAGGTTATCACGCAATCGTGAGCTTAGCAATAAGTGAAAGTCATCAGGGTATGATGCAAAGGTGGATCTTTGCATACCATTATAAGTTAATAATGAGTTAATAATTTTACGAATGGATTAGAGCTGGTGCCGTATGATGCAAAGGAGGACCTTTGCATACCATATAATTTAATAATGAGTTAATAATCTTAAGAATGGATTAGAGCTGGTGCCGTATGATGAAAAGGAGGACCTTTGCATACCTGTATAAATTCAGAGAAACTTATTGACAAGGTGGCAAAAAGAAATTTTAAGGAATTAATAGAGTAATATCTTAATAAAGGGGTAGTTATGAAATTCGCAGTTGAAAAAAGTGAATTAGTTCAGCACATTCAGCATTTAGCAGGGATTATATCAACGAAAGCTGCTTCTCCAATTTTGACTAATTATTTAATAGAGGCAGATGAGAAAAAAGGTGAAGTTAAGATTACTGCTACGGATTTAAAAATTACTGCAGTAGTAGTTTTAAATGCAGCTGTGAGTGATAGTGGAATTATTGCTGTATCAGCAAGTTATTTTAATAGTATAATATCTCAGATGCCGGATTCTGTGATCAATATCTGGCAAAATGAGGACCTCTTGATGATTCAATGTAACAAGATTGAATTCAATATTCTTTGTGCTGATTACACTCTCTTTCCTCAGCTTCTAATGCCCAGTTTTGACAACGCTACTCTGGTTAATGCAGAGACCTTTAATAGGATGATTAGCAAAACCGTTTTTGCTGTCTCTACTGATGTCAATAGACCGGTCCTTACTGGAGTTTGTTGGAAAATTATGGAAAAAGTTAATTTAATGGCAGCAACAGATGGAAGAAAGGTGGCAGAAATAATTGTTCCGAACACAGCTGCTTCAGTCACAGAAAGTGGTGAAGAAAATATTGATGAATCCATCTTTGATGATCCCTATTCGGGACAGTTATTAGAGAAGATTATTCCTGTAAAGACATTGAATTTCTTGCAGAAGATACACGACCCCGCGGTCAAGGAAATGAAGGTCATTTTTGAGAGAAATAATATCATCTTCGGCTATGCTGATTACCTGGTAGTTTCCAATATCATTGACCATAACTATCCGGAATATGAAAAAGCCTTTTTAGCAGAGCTTCCCAATCATCTTATTCTGGATAAGGAAACTTTAATGCAATCCATACGCAGAATTGCATTATTAGCGCCAGAAGATAGTGGCAGGGTCAAATTTGATGTGGATAAAGACCATTTTGAAATCAGCACCGTCAATAAAGAAACGGGTGAGGCGAAAGAATTTATAGATAAATATGAATACAATGGAGTTCCGACCTCTATTTCCTTTAATAATAAATATTTGCTTTCCATACTGGATGCAATAGATACAGAGCAGGTCTTGATAAAATTAGGTGATTCCAGAGACCCGATAATGGTATTTAATGAGCCTCCACTCAAGAATCAGAAAATAACCTTTTTGTTGATGCCTTTGCGGACCTGATTTATTGATTCTAAAACAGCTCTTTCTGGTGCATTTTCGCAATTATGAGAATGCCAGATTTGATTTGCATCCTGCTGGTAATTTGATAATCGCACCTAATGGCTATGGTAAGACCAATCTACTGGAAGCTATAGCTTATTGTGGGATAGGTAAATCGGTGCATTTTCATAGAGATGAATTTCTCTGTGAGCAGGGCTATGATTTTTTTTCGATAAGAGGTCTTTTTCAAACTGATAATGAACTCGGTTTGGAGATACAGATATCCTGGCAAAAAGGGAAGAAGTTATTAAAAATCAATGGAAATCCAGTTCGGCAACTTAGTAGAATCTATGAAGGCGTGAAAGTAATCTATTCCGCACCAGAAGATATGAATCTAATTGATGGCTCACCTCGTTTTCGCAGACAATATTTTGACCTTGCTCTCTCTCAAATTTATCCTGAATACATAAGTCTTTTAAGGAATTATTTACATATTGTGGAGCAACGCAATAACCTGCTTAAAAAAGAATATACTTATGCTGAAAAACATAGCTGGGACCTCCATTTCTGTGAATTCTTATTCCCTGTTCTGCAATACAGGCAAAAATATCTGAATCTCGTCAATCAGGCTTTAAAGGAACAATATCCTCATATCTCTGAACAGGTTAAAGATATATCTATACAGTATAAAGTTAATGGAATTGAAGATTATCCAAATAGTATAGATAAGCTTTTAAGGATATTAGAGGAACTGGAAAAGAGGGAGAAAAATTATCAAAGAACGCTGGTTGGACCTCATTTAGATGACTATGAATTTCTGCTCAATCAAAATAATCTTAAGAGCTACGGTTCTCAGGGTCAAAAAAGAATCACCGTAATTATTTTAAAGCTGATTCAAGCTTCCCTGATAGAGAATTTAACTTCTATAAAACCTATTATGCTTTTTGATGATGTTTTTGCAGAATTAGACCAGCTGCACACGCATCGCATCAAAGAGTTCCTTGATTTTCACTATCAGATTTTTATAGCCAGTCCCAATGAACAAATAACCAGTGAATGGAACGAACTTACCAGATTGAGTTTAGCTGAAAACAAGCAATGAAACTAAGAAAAGAGGCT
>Ga0302236_1002264_pt1 | contig 11746 bp, 25 predicted proteins | sample AAG_UR_Gly_MG_FD_193509 | JGI IMG/M metagenome (GOLD analysis project Ga0302236, IMG submission 193509) | Enriched activated sludge microbial communities from anaerobic digester in WTTP, New Holstein, Wisconsin, United States - AAG_UR_Gly | ecosystem: Engineered > Bioreactor > Anaerobic >...
TTTCCGTTTTTAGGGTAATGTATCAGCATTGGCGTATTCTCCTTTTATTTTTAGAATTGGTTGTATTTGAAAGAATACGCTCTTTTATTTACCCTTTCCTTTTTCCACAACTTTTAATTATAGCTCAGCTTTCTGATATAAGAACATATGAATAACTAAGAAGAATAAGACAGAGCAACGATTTTCATAAAAAAGAATTGCATAATAAATATATATATTTTTTTGTATTTCAAGTTTTTTTCATAAATACGAAAATATATGCTCACTTTGTTTTTTTGAAAAGATTGCAAATTGCAATCCCACACATTGCAAATTGCAATGCTATACAAGAAACTGGCTTGTCATATAGTAAAGAGGGATCAACCTTGTAATCCTGAAAAAGGCAAAAAAAAAGACCGGTCTTAATTGACCGGTCTAAAATTAGAAGGATCTATTTTGTGATCTCCAGTACATGCCATATAGATCCTTTTGTAAACCATCTGCAGGGATGATCATATCCCTTGCCGAAAAGAAATCCTTCAATATACAATATGCAATCTCTTTCGGTGAGACAGAAATTATTTATTATATTTTTTATATCTGATCTTACTCTTTCAACAGTCCTCCTGCTAATTCCCTCTGATTCGGCAATTTCCTTTGCTGGTTTGATATTTTCAACAAAAAATTGACAAGACATACAATGACAATTCTTTTCACATCGAAACATTATTATTACCGCCTTTCATTTTTTTGGGCTATTTTAGCCCTTTTTTTTTCCTCTCCCTGTTTTCTCTCCCTGCAAGTATATTACGACAATTCCTGACACAAATCTGTAAGCTATCTTACAATTCAAAAAATAAACATAATATCCATAATCGAATGATTTCTTTTCTATATGCAGGACAAAAAGAAAAGGCCCTATATTTACATAGGGCCTAAAAAGGGAAACATTGGTAATATTGACATTTAAACATAATATTTACTCCTTCCATATTAATTCAAATTTAAACAGAATAAAATGTAAAAACAAATAACATAAATAATATAAACAAGAAATAAAATCAATTTTAAGAGGTCTAATAAGCAATTTAAGAGCAACAAAAAGGTAAATGATTAAAATGTATATCCGAGCAAAAAGAATTCATTCTATACCCCTCTAATAAGCACAAAAAAAATATCTCTACTATTTTATAGAGATATTTTTACCAGGAGATTAAATTAGTTCTTTTTTTCTCCCAGACTCACCTTAATTTTAGATTTTAAGCTCTTAAAAAAATCTGGAGAATTTTTTTCTATATTTTTACTGCTCAAATTCTCAGAGATCCTTTTCTTCAGATATAATTTCAAATAACCAGGGCAGGTCTTTAACACCTGGATATAAGAGTTCCCTTCTTTAAACTCCAGCAGAGCCAGAGGAGTAAAAGGATCTTCCTCTTTTTCGCTGTATCTTATAGAGATGATCCTTGCATATTTCCCGGAACTCTCCAGGTCTTTATATCCCACCTGTAGAGTTTTTATCCCTTTTCTCTGGTTTTTTGCGTAATATACACTTATGGCACTTGCGATAAATTTCACCATTTCGTTAAAAGAAATTTTCACATGTTCCGGGAAATTTACCACAGGGATATCCGGGAGAGAATTTTTAGAATTTTTTAAATCTTCTTTTAAATTTTCTTCCAATTTTTTTCACCTCACTTTATTTTTTTAAACTGAAATTTACCTCTGATGCTATGGTAAAAGAATTCACCTTTTGAATTAGATTTTACCAATTTTGTGTAAATAGATATAGGAACTTCCATATACTGATAGACTGATTTTGTAAGAAATTCAATCTCCAGGATCTTCTTGTCAAAGTCGTAACCAATAGATTTTAAATTAGTGCTGTCAACTGTTGTCCTATTCATTTATGCACACCTCATATTCTTTCTCTATTATAGAGTAACATTCTTTTCCCCCGGGGTACCATGAGAATTTTCCACCGCAGGACATTTGAAGTCCACCGTTAAATTCGGTAGCAGTTATTTCCCCTTCGCCCATAGCATATTGAACTGTCTGCCAGAAGTCGCTCATGCCTGATGCTACATTTAATAGTTTAATTGTAGCATCCCAGGAGAATTTAATTGTCTCTCCTTTGAAATTCTTAAATACTAACTGTTTCTCTCTGCAGAGCTTCAGGTAATTGTCTATGAGATACTGTAAGAATTTAATTTTCTTCTCTATTCCCTGAAACTCTTTATAACCGTTTAGAAACTGATGGATTTTCATTTTCTATTCCTCCTCCGGTAACAAAGAATATAATATTGCCATAGTTTTATTCATCTCTGAATTTTTCACCTTTAATGCATGTATATCCTCTGCATTACTTCTTAATGATTGCCAATCGGCAAGAGCAGAGGAACAATCCTTTTTCCTCTGCTCTATTGTCTCATTGTTTTCTACTATATTCTCTTTTAGAATTTTGATATCAACTTGAATTCCGCAGATTATTTCGTTAAGTCTTTTTTCTGCTTTTTCTGCTCTCTCTACCCTCATTCGAGTAGTGGAGTTACTATCCTGTTTCATTGTCTATCATCCTTTCTCAGGCAGAGAGATTTCTCCCTCTGCCTGTAATTGTCTTAAAGTGGGCTTTCGGTTTCTTCCAGGAATTCATCTTCAGGCGACATTTGAGATTTCTGATAATTCTGTAACTTCTCCCGGATTAATTGTCTCTGATCCTTTGTTAATCGCTTAAAGTCTTCTGGATCTCTCAGGGCATATTGAACTTCATCTGAAGCAAAATCGTAAAAAGAGGACAGGTCGCCACATTTTTCAAGTCCTGTCTGAATAAGACCCGTGACCTCCATCTCTAACTGCTTTCTTGCTTCTTTCTTTTCTTTAAGCCAGTTGATTAAATTGTCTGCATGCTTTATATCCAGGTCGTTTTCTGATTTAATCTCTTTTCCCTGGGTTATTGAAACTTTTTTAAAAAGTGAATTCTTCTGTGCCACAGTAAAATTCAATTCTTTAAATAAATTATTTATAGTTGTCAACTGTTCTGCCGAAGGCCCGGGAAGAATGATTTCAGCATCTACAATATCATCTTTCTTTTTCTCTGCTTCTTTCTTGTAACTGTCTGAGATCTCTATGGCATTAGACAGATATTCAAATTCCTGCCAGCAAAGATTTTTTGTTGTGTCTATCTCTCTCTCCAGGATTTTACTTAATTCTTCTAATCTTTTATCCCGGCTCCATCCCTTCTTATTGCATATGGCCATTAATCGTTTCCTGGCTCTCTCTTTCCTGAGAGCTTCCTGATCTACTTCCCCGTTCTCTTCATCTTCCTCTGCTACGGCAAAGCCACAGGCAATAGCCTGCTGAATTACTCTCTTCATGGCCCTTGTCTTTGCCAGCTCCACCGGATGAAGATTTCCTTTAAAATTCTGAGATGTGACAATAGAAGTATCCTTAAATACTCTGGTCTTATAGGATGCGATTTTTTCATCCCAGATGTCTAAGGTCAAAGTACCATGGCAGACGATAAAAGGAAAAGCTTTCTCTGGAACTCCATACAACTGTTTGTAAAATACATGCTCCTGTGCTGTGGCTATAGTTGTTTCGAGTTGGTAATTCCCTTTGTGGAGTTGGTCTAATTTCCAGAGGAGTCCGGCCTTCTTTATAATAAACTGAGGATTTCCCTGTTTATCCACCTTCATCATAAAGAACTGGTTTGCCATAGCCTGATTGATAATTGTCGGTTCTATGCTGGATAACTGTGTAAAAGTTTTCTGGTCAATAGGTGCTAAAACGTATTCATTACTCATTGTTTTCAATCCTTTCTTCTTTTGATATTTCTATACTTTCTATGTTTTCGGGTCTAATTATAAGGTCTATTACATCACCCCCTATGGTTTTTACATCTTTCATAACTGTAGTAATAGGGATTTCCTCATTGTCTGTAAATATTACCTTATGGTTGCCAGATATAAAATTAAACCTTATTTTCATTACCTATCCCTCCTCAGTTCAGGATCTCCTCCCAGGAATATTGCAGTAAAAAAGAGAGCAATAAAGGGCCACATCTTTAACATGGCCAGACCGATAATATAGAGTTTAAACATAAGGTTTCTCCTCTGGTATAATTGTCTTGGGTTTCTCCTTATATCCCTCTGATTTAAAACTGATAACATCCCCTGTTTTTAATTTAAAACTAACAGTCATATCTTCTATTGCATAGAGAAGATTTGACAGGTTCCGGGAAATTCCACCGTCGAGCAGTTTAAATTTCTTTATATCCGACCTGTTAAAGGTGAAATTCTTTCTTACCACCCTTCCTGTTTCCCTGCTCCTTCCTATAATCCTCATAATCCTGTCATAATCCTGTATAGGGGCCTTATTCATAGCTTTCACGGCCAGAGTTACAATCTCTGACCTGGAGATCTGCATCTCCTCCATGAAGATATTCAGTTTTTCCATATCCTCTGGCTGAAGACAGACACAGCTCTCCCCTTTGTTTTTTCTCAGGGTGGGCTTATACCCTCCCGGGTTCGGGTTCCTTCTAAACATTGACATTATTATTCCTCCTTTAATCCTCATATTCATCTATCCAGATGATCTTATCTCCTACCCTGTAGAGGTAGGTTAATTCGTATTCACCCTCCATTACTCTGCTTTTTGTAAGGGTTACATTTAAATATTTTGCCAGCCTATTGCATTTATTAAGATTCCTGGCATTTGTAATAAAATAACTTTCTGAGGAGTTATAATCCCTCCAGGTGAAAGGTTCCATATCCTCACAGGCAGCAGCCTCTGAAAATTGTGAGGCATTTTTTCCCTGAATAGACAGAGCAATTAATTCGTCTTCCTGGTAAGAATACATCAGATGTCTGCGAAGTTCCCAGATGTTTTCTTCTGTCTGCCTCCATTGTGGAGTAAATTTCATTGGTAATTCCATCTTCTCAATCCTTCCTTAAATTATAAATAGCAAGTGCTGTTATGGCACAGGTATAAACCTCTGCTCCAAAATGTCTTCTTAACCACCATTCGCATTTTTCCTCCTGGCACTCTACCAGTTGAGGATTTTCCTTTTCCGGGTCTGCTTTTCCCATTGAAAGTAACGGGCATATGGCCATTATATTTCACCTCTCTTCCTTTTCATCTTCCCGGCCTTCCTCTTCCATTTAGCCTTCTTTTTCTCCTGTCCTGTGATTACAATATCCCTTTCTCCGGGTAAAAGGGATTCGTTTATTATACACAGGGCTTTTTCAGCCAGGAGTTTGTTTTTATTATTTTCTTTTTGCCTCCAACCTATTATTTCCTGTGCTAACCACTCATGGAACTCTTCAGAAAATACAGCATCTTTTATTTTAATAGCCCCATAATTCTTTACTTCTATTTCTTCTTTAAGTGGGTCATAATATTGGTGAATCCCTGATCCCCTCAAAAATTTCATTTCCATATTTTTCACCTCTCTTTCAAAATAAAATAAGGACTGTAGATTTTTTCTTTCTACAGTCCTATTAAGTTTTTGTTTATTTTATAGTATTTATTTTATCTTGAAGTTAATCTTACCCAGAACCGCCCTGTCCACCTGCATTAAATTCTCTATATTCTCACAGGGAGGAATTAAATTAAAGGTCTCCACACCGAAAGACTCACTGATATTTTTATAGACCTCAGCATCCACCTCCCAGATGGGAGCATCTTTCTTAGTGGCCGGGGTGAATATGAAGTCTTGATAGTAGACGTTCCCGTTCATATAGAAGTACGGGTAGTCTAAACAATCACTCCGATAATTTGTAGTCAGGTCGTGTATTAAAAGGGAGGTTTCCGAAAGAAAGGTTATCTGCAGGTCTATGGCATTTAAAGACTTCACTATAACATCCATATTAGCTTTTATAAAGTCAACGGGAGAGTCAGACCTGCCGTGGTACTGTGTGGGATACCCAACGGTGAACCTGTGGATTTTTCCTTCGTGGTTCCAGAGGAGGAAGCTACGGTCAGGGGCCATCTTTAAGGTCTGGCATCCTACCTTAACCTTAACCCCGCAGTCCTCGACGGTTAACCATTCTTTTTCAGGGCAACTCCAGACGTTACCCCACCAGGAGGAGAGATATTCGAGTTCAGACCCTTCATAGTCCTCCGGCACTTCTATATGCCGAATTTTGTAGAGGTATATCCAGATGATACTCCAGAAGGTATCCTGTGATATACTCAGGCCAGAGTTGAGTTTATCGCTCATTGAAATGTGGAGGAGGTCGAGATTTGGCTTTTTATACCGCCTCTCAACTATCTCCATACTATCGGCAATCGGAAGGGTGTCATACCAGACCTTCGGCTCAAATTCCTGGTAAAAGGTCTGACAGCCAGAATAACCGGTGTGGCATTTAATGTTCCCGTAGACCTCGACATGAGGGAGAGTGATGATTTTGTTGGAAATTAAAAAGGAGGTGAGATCGAAAATATAACGAAGGCCGTCTTCCTTCTCGACAGCCTTTCCGACTTGCAGATAATTAATGCTCCATTTCTCATCCACCTCTACCTGCCAGAGGTGCCTGGAGTGTTTCTCTCTATATATTTTCATATTATTTCCTTTCTGGCTATCAGGTAGCCACCCTTTATTGTTTCTATTTATTTTCTATATTATATTACAATGTTTATTGTTTGTCAATAGTCTTATTGATTTTTAATATTTCTTTTTTTCTTAAAATAAGATATAATAGTAAAATTATATCCAGCAGAACACTCCTTATAGGGGTGTTTTATTTATTAAAGCAAAAACCCCTCTGGTGTCAGGGGTTTATATTTTCCACGAATAATAATACTCTTTAAATCAGTTTATTATAGCATTAATACTTCTGGTAAGCAATAAAAATATGTTCATTCCATTCATCATATTCTATGAGTTTCAAATTAATATACTCAGTGATATTCACAAAGAAATCCTTATAATACCTCAAGCAGTCAATAGGATAAGCATGATACTGCATTTTAATATTATGAGTATGGATAAATATATATCCATTTTTATTTGTCATTCTCCTTAAATTATGTATAGCACCAAATGGGTTGCAGATATGCTCCAGAACTGCCTGACACAGAATTATATCTGCTCTATCGGCACAATACTCTTTTTCTATATTAAGATCCGTATATGCCCCTCCGGTATGTTCTCTGTTGCTTATATATCCTGCATCAGGGAACCTTTCTTTAAATACCGGTATAACTTTCTCTGGTTCTGAGATAAGAAGAATAGAATTTCCTTCTTTTATATACTTCTCAATATATCCAAAGAGAACACCATGAAAGCCCTGGGAAGAATTTTGAGCCGGGATATAATGCTGCATCCCGTAAAGATGCTAGGCAGGATTGTTACTCTGCCAAAAAATAAAAGAGAAAGGGTTATAATATGAAAAACCAGAGAGATTATAATTAACTTTCCCAGGAAATAGTCGCCCTTTTCCATGTATTTTCTGCTACACATATATAAAGATAACCAGAATCCCATGCGAATTCACCGGGTTTACCAGGATCATCGTTTGCAGTTGGGCAATTTCCTGTTTTGGGAGAATCGGCATCCTCTGGAGAGGGCCTGACTCTTAAACCTCTAAAATCAGCATCCATTTTTTTCACCTCTTTTCATATATATCTAATATATTTACATTCGCTCACTTTCTTGTCATTTTTATGCCTGATACCATCCGAAGTGTTACCCTCCACAGTCAAAAGATATAAAGTATTTAAAGGATCTATTTTTTCCACAAAACCTGTATGTTTAGGTTTGCCATTAGAATCCAGTTGAAGAAATACATCCCCTGGTTGAGGATCTTTAGTATAATATATTTTTTTATTTATAGCCCATTTTTCTAATTCCCATGTATCTGCTGTCTTTGGATTATCAATTCCACATTGACCAAGTATCCAGCACACAAAAGCAGCACACCAGGGATTTCCAGTAGGAAGGCCACAATACTTAAGATATTTATATACTTGAGGCCCGGCATTTACCCCTGTAGTTTCCTTGAAGTCAGATCCGCCTTCCAATCTTTCTTTTTCACAGAGAGCAAGAACTTCTTTTATTTTCTGCTCCCTCGGATCTGGCTTTATTTCTTCTGGCATATCTTTAATCCATGCAGCTTTATTATTTTTTATATCTATTACCAGTATATCTTTTTCTTTATCTGGAGAACCAGCAATCCAGTAATCCTTTTCGTTTAGCAAATCAAGCAGCACATATCTAAATAATTTCCTGTCAACGGTTTGCATGATAATCTCCTATTTGGATTTCTTTAATCCTTCCTGGATAACACTCACTAAAGTAATAAGTGGTAAGAAAATATCCCAGTAAGAACCTGTCCCACCGGACTGAATTCTTTCAATTAAACCTTTCCCTGCCTGAAATATTGTAACAAATATTTCAGGTTTACCTATACCTGCAATATCAAAAGAAATTTGCACATTGTTTTCGCCATCTAGTTCAGCGTTCCAATTATGGATTTTAAATTTTTTTAAGTCTGCCATTTTATTTTCCTCCTTACAATTTTGATAATCTATATAATCATCTAATAATAGATGATACCAGCATCCTGAATTTCCTGTAAAATCACATATTTTACTCGGTACTTTTTTCGCTTTCTTTCTCGGCATTTATTAAAACCTCTAAATAATTAGTCACAATTTTATAAACATTAGACGCACCTTCAAAGTAATCTCTTATACTTTGAGTGTCATTTTTAAATCTTTCATAATCCTTTTCCGTATCTTCTTTCATTTTAAGTATGCCTATTTTATACTTTTGCATAGCTTTAAATAAATAATACTCTTCAGAACCTCTTATAATTAAAATAGCCTCTTTTTTATTTGCTGGAGGCAGCATAATTTCAGGGTCTATATCTACAGGTTGAATAAAAGCTAATTCTGGAATTATAGGTATTCCATTTTCATTGCTATTCATACTGTTCTCCGTTTAAAAAAATAAATTTTGGAATATATTCTAAAGTTTTTTTAATTGAAAATCGTATATTACCTGTAGTAGTAATCCCATAAATAGGAGAAGTTTGAACATTATCTTTAAAGTTCTTTAAAAGAAATTCAGTCATTTAGTCATCTCCTCTACAAATAACTTCCATCATTGTTAATACTTCTCGAAAAGTTTTTATTTGAATAGATAATTCATGCTTATAACAATTTGTTATCGAAAACTTTTCTGCTTTTTCTTTTTCTTTTAATTCTTTTATTCTTTCATTTATTTTCTGTTGCAGTAAAAGCGTCTTGATCATAATCTTCAACTTCAAATTGATTTTCACAATCTTTATCACAGAACCTTGTGTTCGCATCGGCATTGGAAATACCGAAAGAAAACCAAGTTTTACATTTTTCACATAAGAGAATTATAGGTTCATCCATTTCATTACCTCATTATCAGAAAGCTAAACTATCCCACTCTTCATCCTCTAAACTTTTCCTGTCAACATCTATATAGCACATAAGTTTAAATTGTTCTCCGGTTTCCTCTACTATATAGTAATAAGCATCAGGATATTCTTCTTTTTTAATAACACTACTCGGATTTTTTACTATATCTTGTAATAAAGATTGTTCTATTTCTTCTTTTTCTTTATGTAGTTTATGAGTTAAATCTCTGATTTCTCTTAATCTAATAAATTTCTCTGATATTGTCATATATTTTTTCCTTTCTGGCATGAATTAACCTGTACCTCCGCTTGAATATCATCAGTATATGTAACAAATAACGTAAGCAGTATTATTAGGCGTTGCATCTTCAAACAAAATCATTTTTATAATTTCCTCACTATTTTTATAGTCGAATTATCTTCTATCTCAACTTTGTCTCCTGCCCGTAATTCTCCAGTATTGACAAAGTAAAGATAATCTACTTTCTTACAAATTTTTTGGTATAATTTATACTCCCATTCTACTTTATACAATTTATATACTGCATCTACAGGGTTAATTACAGTTCCTATGAAAGTTTTTTTAGCTTTATTAGTATTCATTTTGGTAATACACCAAACAACGATGGATCTACTATCTTTGCTATACCGACCCCAACTAAAACAGCAAATAAAATATAAATGATCCACCGAACAATAAACATAATATTTTTGACAAGACAATTTTTACACATATTTGAATTATCTTCAATCAAATTTTCTATGGTTTCTTTTGAATTTTGAAGTAAACAAGGTCTGGAGGAAAGCCTATCATCATGTCGAGATAAATCTGATGTTAATTTCTGTAATAACTCTTTATTACTATTAAGTAAAGATACTAGATTAACCAGTGTAAGTCCATTCTGTTTTACTTCTGCAATTAAAGTATTTATAGCTGCGATAACCATTTCAAAAAACATTTTTATAGCTACATCTGCGCTGAGGGTAAGTTCTCCGCTTTTTTTTTCTTCTTTTTTTTCCGCTTTTTCTGCCAATATTGCACCTCGTTTCTATACATCTCTATGGTTCTATTTTTCACTTGGTTGAATACTCTGCTGTAAGGAATTAATTAAATCCTCACTTTTTATACTTTTTAATTTTTCTTTTAACTCTTCAAATTTCTCCTGAGCAATATCTGCCCATGTAGTGAATTCTATTGACATTATATCACCACCTTATTATTTCTTTTCCGATTTTTTCTTTTCAGGAATTACTTCTTCAAGGGTTTTTTCTATGTCTTTTTTAGGAAGCTCGATAATTTTCTCATCTTTCTTTTCTTCGATTTTATAGTTTGAGATAAATAATTCCTTTCCTATTTCAGCTTTTTCCTGTTTATAATTATTCATACCATATTGTAATTCCCACTCGTAAATATAGGCAAAATTAAATAATTCTTTAATTTCAGGTGAATTATCTAAAGTTATTAACCATTTATGATTACATTCTTTCATATCTTCTGCAAATCTTTTGTGATTAAAAGATGTATGTAAATGCCCGTTAGTTCCATATAATTTAGATTTAGCTTGTCTATAATATGGAGGGTCCAGAAATATAAATACATCTTTCCCATCTTGAAATAATAATTCTTTATAATCTCCATACGTTATTTTGACATCTTTCAATATTTCAGGTAGTAAAGTTAATTTATCTATAGATGATTGAGTAAAACGACCTTCAAAAGCTTGTTGTGAATATCCACCTGAATCTACAGTTCCAGAAAAAGTTATTCTATTTAAAATAAAGAATCTAACAGCTCTTTCAAAGTCGTTGTAATTATTATTATTTGTATAATCATTGAATAATTTTTTACCATCAAGCTCTGTCTGCTTTATTTTATTTATTTCTTTTACCAATGTATTTATATCTTCTTTAGCATATTTCCAGAAGCAATAAAGATCGTAATTTAAATCATTGATTTTAAAAATAGCATTAGGTTTTATATCTTGCTTAATAGCAAGAAAGACAGAACCTCCTCCTATAAAAGGCTCTCTAAATTCAGAGAAATTTTTAGGTATAATAGGAAGTATATATTTTAATGCTCTGGTTTTTCCACCTGGATATCTTAAAACATTTTTTAACTTAGCCATTACTTTCACCTTCTAATATAGTATAATGTATTAAATTTTATTAGGTCAATCATTATACTTTATTTAAAATTAAGTTTAAAGAGGTATTTATTTATGAGCGTATATAATATATCAGCTACAATAACTATAATTCAACATTTAGTTTGAGAATATTTTACATTTAGTTTGAGACCGAAAAAATAGGTATTTTAGCGAAACTTTGTTCTAAAAATACCACTGGTTTTAAAAATTTAAATATCAATTAAAGACGTT
>Ga0302236_1002267_pt1 | contig 11743 bp, 9 predicted proteins | sample AAG_UR_Gly_MG_FD_193509 | JGI IMG/M metagenome (GOLD analysis project Ga0302236, IMG submission 193509) | Enriched activated sludge microbial communities from anaerobic digester in WTTP, New Holstein, Wisconsin, United States - AAG_UR_Gly | ecosystem: Engineered > Bioreactor > Anaerobic >...
TCTTTCCTTTTATTTTATCCTTGTACGAGACAGATAAAGAACCATCGCCGCTACCATATCTTCCGAAATATTCTTCTCCTAACTCGTATGAATCTTTTTCAGATTCCTCTTTATGAAACATAGTTTCGAGAGCTTCTTTTATTAACTCTGTCTTTGACTTATGTTTTTTCCTTGAAAGGGATTCTAATCTTTGTTCAATCTCTGAAGGCAATCGAACCGTTGTCATAGCAACCTCCGTGTATTACAAAATGTAATACAACAATATCAGATTGTCAATACTTTTGCTCGCGCAAATGCGCGAGTCTGCAGAACATTTGCTTAACCTGCGAGGCGTTTTGGCGCGATTCTTGCCGAGGAGCGTAGCGACGACAAGCAAGAATCGTGACATAGCCGAGTCAGGTTGAAGCAGCTGTTAGCCGAATTCTATTTATAAGCATAATTTCCATTAGCATCGACAAAGCTATTTGCAATAGAGTCAGCAACTTGCTGTTTTTTTAACTCAGAATAGTAGTTATAACAATCTTTTATTAGTTTATAGGTACCACGCCCACCTAAATAATTTGTATTATATGAGGTCCTAAATCCATTACGATTTAAATGTTGTGCTAATTCATAACCACTCATAATTTTATTATTTCTTGCTAAAAATTCTGCAAGTTCACCAATATACTCATATTTTGATTGAATTCTATTGTTTTCTAATTGATGAACCAATGGATCAACAATATCTGTAACATGAATTCCTCTTTGATTAATATCTTGTATTATGGAATTAATGGATTCATTAAAACCAATATTAATCGAAAGCCATCTTGGATGAGCAAGCCAATAAACATGAGTGTTTGTATTACTCAGGTAATAATAATATAAATGATCCCCTAATTCTTCTTTTTTAGAAACTGCATCGTTATCACATAACCAATCTTCGGATTCTTTCCAATTCAATACTAGTAATATGTTTGGTTTGCAGGTTTTTAGAATATATTCCGCCTTATCGAAAACAGAACTTGCATTTTTTACCATTTCCCAGTTTTGAATTAGTACACCGTTTTGTTCAGCAGAAACGTTATAACGTTCAATTGAATTGGTATTACCCCATATGAATGTTTTTAGGATATACTCATATCGTTCATCGGAACGTAAAAGCTTCCAATCATCAATGTTATAGAATCTCGCTAAAAACAGAAGTACATAATTAAAAAAACTCGTACCAAAATTATTAGTCCAATTAACAAACTCAAGTTCTCTAAAATCTTCAGTAAGGTACTTAAAAGCTTGTTCGGTTGTTTTGTAATGATTCTTAATCAGATCATCTAAATCTCCCCAACCTTTTGTTTCCATTCCAAAAAAAGCTATTCTATATTTGGCTTTCTCATATAATTCGCCAACTGATGGTATATGAGGTGCTGGGATACCAGCAGTGTTAATATTTGAAACTTTTTCTAGAAAAGCAGCTAATAACTGTTCATATTTATCTTGATACTCTTTAATCATTTATAGTTTCCTTTATTTGCGTCGCGAAAGCGGCGTCCGGCTAACATTCGGTTGAGCTGCGAGCGGGCTTGTCCCGCGAGTCCGCTCGAACCGTTTGTTAGGTGGCGCCTGTCCCCATTTTCCATTTTTTTTCGCAATTGCAAGCAAATGACCGTTTCCCTGCGTATGTATAGGTATGGGAACTTACATTCCCCATCGGGAAGGGATAATCCAGACCATAGTTCGCAATTCTCTTAACCAGTACCAAGCCTACGCAAGTCCATCGCAAACTATCCTTGACCGCCTTGAACATTTTACTAGTTGCGCCGATTGGACCAAGGGTGTTGCTCGTATCCTCTGCCAAGATTGTGGCTATTCGTACTTCAGGCCTTTTTCATGCAAGGTTTTTCACCTTTGCCCATCATGCGACCAAAAACGAACCTTACTCTATGCTGAATACTTGGCCGAGGATTTGCTTCTTGATCTACCGCATCGGCAATTTGTTTTTACGATCCCCAAAATTCTCAGACCATACTTTAAATCGGATAAGCGCCTGTTTGGCGAGGTAGCCCGGCTGATATTCTCGTTGTTATCCGAATTTTTCTCCCTTGCAGCAGGTCAAGAACTACTATGCGCCTGTGTCGTTAGTTACCAGTCGTTTGGTGAATTCGCTCGATTCCACCCGCATTGGCATGTTCTGGTTCTGGAAGGTGGGTTCACCAAGTACGACCGCTTTATATATTTGCCAATCGGAGCCTACGAAGGGATGCTCAAGGTCTGGCAAGCAGCTTCTCTGGCTTTGTTTGTGCGCAAAGAGTTGATCGATCAGGCCCGAGTGAACATGCTCAAAGACTGGAAGCATTCCGGCTTTAGTATCGAGAGCGAAACTAGGTTATTCAGCAAGGCCGATCGTGAAGCCTTGGGGCAATATATTGTTCGAGGGGCTACCTGTGCAGACAAAATCCACTATGATCCAGCCTGCGATACTGTAATCTGGACAGCTCCCCCAAAGGGATTCTACAAAGGCAAATCTGAAACCTTCAAAGGTTTTGAATTCGTTGACCAACTTGTGGTTCATGTACCGCCTCGGCGGGTACAATTGGTTCGTCGTTATGGGGTATATGCCGGAAAGGTCCGTAAGCAGTGGCAAGAGCGCCCAGGTATTTACCGGCTGGCACCGGAAAATTGGCAAAAAGCGCACCCGAACAAGGGCCCTACGGGGGCTACTATATTGTCCGAGGATACTTCAAGCACCGAGGCACCTGATATCTGGTCAAAAATACGCAAGCAAAGCTGGGCACGGTTGTTAAAAAAAGTCTACGAGGTCGATCCATTTGTCTGCCCGAAATGCCAAGGAACAATGGCAGTGGTGGCAATAATTGAAGATCCCAAGGAGCTTGGTAAGATTATCGAATGGGCAAATCAGCAAGAAAAGGAGCCCCGACTGACGTTATGCGCCCGTGCACCTCCTGAACTGGCTCTGGCGACGGTATAATACCCAAGAATGCAGATTATGCGAAACAGGACAACACCTCGAAATCGTTACTTTATGGCTTTGTGGGGGAGTTATACTCTTTGGCTCTGGGGAAATCCGCAAAAACCCAAGGCTTGACAGCAGAAAAGTCTGAAATTATAACTTTACCTGTCGGCGTTGCCGAAAAATTCTGATTGGATGTGATGTTCGGGTTGGCAAAATAGTTGGAGATCGGGGTAAAAGCCGTATTTCGACGAGAAACCGAAAAAATACTGAAATGACAGTTCCTATCAGTCACAGTACAGTGGAACAACACAGAAAGCAATCCATGAGGAGGAGCTATGCGTACTGTCTATGTCTATGTGCTTGATACGTTGGCCGACTGGGAACCGGGGTATGTTACTGCCGAACTGCACAGCAGTCGTTTTTTCAAAAAGGGTGCTGAACGGATTGCCATTAAAACGGTGAGTTGCTCAAAGGAGCCGATCACAACGATGGGAGGCTTGAAGGTTGTTCCCGATTGTCAGCTCGATGAGTTGGTAATTGAGAAAACAAGTGTGCTGCTCCTGCCGGGTGCCGATACATGGAGCGATACGAAACATGGTGCGATCATCGAGAAAGCAAGAGAGTTGTTTGCTGTCGGTGCAACAGTCTGTGCAATCTGTGGAGCTACGGCAGCCCTTGCCGACGCAGGGTTGTTGGATGCCAGAAAGCATACCAGTAACGGACCGGGGTTTCTGGAGATGGTTTGTCCTTCCTACAAAGGGCAGGCATTGTACGTTGACCAGGCGTCGGTAGTGGACGGCAACCTTGTTACTGCAGGTTCGACCGCCTCGCTCTTATGGGCGAAACAGATTATTGAGCTCCTGGGGGTGTTTGAAGAGAGCACACTAGAGGCGTGGTATGCATATTTCAATACCGGTGAGCCACAACATTTTTTTGCCCTGATCCAGACGCTGCAATGTTGATCCAGCTTGCAGGATGAAAATGCAGCTGGTAGGGAATCAAGAGGGACTGCCCGGCATCGTAGGTCGTACAAAGCCGGGGAGTTTTTTGTATTACGTGATGCTCGGCTGGAACACCATTGGCCTGTCAGCCATGAAGACCACATAGGAGCCGAAGATATCCATCTCAAGCTGATCGCTTCCACTGTACAGTGTGTCCTCAAGGTCTGAGAGATCGGGACCGAGTACCACGATTCTTCCCCCTTCTGGTACCGTGCAGGTAAAAGTCCCTTGTTCGGTGATTTCTCTCAAGACTGCTTTCTCATCACCGTCGACTGTAATTGCTTCTTCTTTTTCCAAGGCCCGAATGTCAGAGGTATTCATACAGATGTACGAGCCGATGATCAAATGATCATTCTCATCGAGCCTAGGAGCAGCTTGGTCGCGCAAAGCCGGCAGGACCATGGAGGTTTCTGTTTGTCCAGTGATCGCATAGATTGCGTTGTCAACGATGAGATGGGAAGGCAGTTCCTCTATGAACGAAACGGTGAAGACAGGAAAATACAGGTCGTTGGCCGGGAGGTTGACCGGCACATAGGAACTTGGCGTGAAGGAATGCTCGATCGAAGGTTGTGTGGATAGTTTGGTCATGGCTATGCCAGCCACGTTGTATGGTCTTCTGATCTCCATGAGGCAGGGAACTGTGTTCAATGTTTCAAACGTATTCCATGTTCCACTCTGGTTCTCAAAGATTCCATCCCCGATGTAGCGAGACGTATCGGTTTCTACAAACGTCGAGCCGTCATAGGTTTCAAATCGGAGAGACGAAGTGTGTGGTGCGAAACTGAGCCGCAACAGGCCTTTTCCTCCGTAATAGTATCCGCTGTAGGTTTCTATGTCCGGAGGCAGCGGTTGTGTCTTTAGAGCTTTCGCCTTCTCTGTTTTGGTCTTTTCGGGTATTTGTCCGGTTTCCTTCAAAAGAGCATCGACGATGGGCAGTGTTGTTCCGATGGGGTCGAGATGCCCTGCGGACAAAAGAACCACGGTGCTTTGTGACTGGGGTAGGAAGAAAATCATTGTCGAATACTCCAACGTCCCGCCGGTCTTCCCCAATACCTGGATGCCTTGCGACTGGTAGGGTTCCCACGAGACGAAATCCCAGCCCAAGCCATAGCTGAGCAGAGGGGGGTACCCGCTTTGCAGCAGATATGTAGGTGGTTGCGCACGAAGGTATTCGGTGATGGTCTCTTCACGTAAGAGGGTGGGCTCCATTGCAATTGCAACAAACCGGCAAAGGTCCTCTGCTGTTGAGGTGAGACCTCCGGAAGCGGTAATGTTTGCATACTCAACTGGCAGTTGTATTGCACGCTCGATGTACCCATACGCCATGTTCTCCTCCTGGGGCTGGAAACCCACGGAGGAATCATTCATGCCAAGCGGATTGAAAATCCGTTCCTGCAGGAACTGCGGGAACGGGATTCCCGAAAGGTGTTCTACAAGCACTTGTGCGATCGTAAAGCCATCATTGCAGTAGGGGGAGAAGGCACCGGCATCGTGCTTGAGATTTGAATTGGCGAATTCCTGCATCGATTGTTGAAGATACACACTGCTGGGCTCATCAGAGAACGCATTGCGCATATTCGTTCCCGGCATCCCCGATGTATGGTTGAGCAGCATGCGAACGGTGATATCCTTGTGTCGCTCATCGGCCATTGTGAAGTTCGGCAGCAGGTCGACCACCTTGTCGTCGAGCTTGAGCAGGCCCTCATCTTCAAGCAGGAGTATCGAGGCTCCGGTGAAAATCTTGCTGATCGACCCGATATTAAAACGGGTATGGGAATCGACGGGAAGGTTGTTCTCAACATCCCGTAAGCCGAAACCCTGGCTGTAGACAATGGCGCCTTCGTGCATGATGGCAATGCTTACTGCACTTACATCCCCGTCTTCGGAGACAAGGGCCTCTCCGATTTGTTGTGCAACATCCTTGGTCTGGGCAAGGGGTTCCTTCTGTACCGGCCTGAAGAGGGAGCAGGAGGCCAAGACAACCAACAACAATCCCACAATACAGAGTCTGATGATCCGTTTCATGTGTTACTCCCGGATTACTAAGTATTTGAACTGACGAACCAGATGTGAAGAGGCCGATGTTGTAGATTTTTCATGAGTGAAGTCTTGTGGTAGTATAGCATGGTTCTTCTAGGCTGTTTATCCTTTTTGCACTACGTAAGAATGACTGTGAACAAGTCGCCGGCTGCCTTTCCAATGAACACAACCTTCCCCTCCTGGGGAAGCACGACAGAAATATTCCCATCCACGGTGCTGTAATGGATACACTCCTGCCCGTCATAAACTGCGAATGCTCCACTCTCGGGCAGGACTACCTGCATGGTTTTTCCCGCATGGCGGGAGTCAGTGATGAACCAGCGGGCATATCCTCCGGCTGGGGTGGCGAGGATAGAGTAACGACGGGTATCCAATGCTTCCATATCCCGTTCGCTGATGAACAAGCTGCCTCCGATGTCGAGATACTCTTTTCCGTACTTCTGGACGATGCGGCAGAGTGCGTTGTCCCGTCCGGCAAGCACCGGCAGCTGTACCTCGTTGAAAGCAGTCTGCTCATCTATGATTCTCAAAGTTCCGACGAATCCGGGCAGCTCCTCATTCGTAGAGAGCAGAAACCGAGTGGAGAGCATGAGATGGTAACTCTGGCTGGAAGGTCCTTCGTTTACAGCATAATACCAAGCCCCGCTTCGTGCCTCCCAGGCTTCCTGTGTATGGACAGAGGGGGTAGGCAGGGTGACTTTTTCAAACTCATAGGAGGTCAAGACATTGGTTCCCAGATCGGGTACTTCGATGATACGCACCATATGTACATAGAGCTTGCCTTGTCCATCCTCCACGAATGTGAGGTGGTTCTTCCCCGCTTCATCAACGAATGACCCACTTTCGGTATGATAGTACTCTTGGGGTGGTGTTTGTTCGTCCGTCAGACAGGTGGCTATAAGCTTCCCGTTATTCTCGATCACTATGCGTACAACCATGGTCGTATTGGCATACAGGCCGGCGTATGAGCGTTGTTCCTGGGGTGCTTGGGAGCGCTTTGAGGCTTCCAGCACATAGGGTGGCGGTATTGCATCGATTGTGCCGTTGGCAAGCAGAGTGCTCAACAGCAACTCTTGGCCCATCAATAGGTTGAGTACACTTGATCCTCCGGAAGTAAGGGCGGCAAATGTCAGGTTATGGTCGGGCAAGACGATCAGGCTGCCATGGTACAGATTGGTGTCGCCTCCCTTGACCAAGGCTTGGATCCCGTACTCTTTGAATGGATGCAGGTCAACCGAATCCCATCCCAGTCCATAGCCGAATATGCTGGCTTCCTGCTTGGGCCACAATCCTCTCAGATACTCCTTGTTGCGTAACGCTTTTTTTGATTGGTCACTCAAGAAGGTTCGTGCCTCCGGCAGGGAGGGTGAGGCCATGAAAATGTCACCGAAGCGGCAGATGTCCTCCGCTGTTGCGTAGATTCCTCCGGTCCCGATCGAATTCAGCCTCTCGGGAGGAGTCGCTTTTCCAAGACGATAGGTCTTGGCAAGGTTTGACAGGTCGAACATGTCCTGAGGAGTTTTTGTATTGTGTAGTGCAAGCGGCTTTGTGATATACGTCCTGATGAATTCGGAGAAGGAGAGGTTGCTGATTTGTTCCACGATCAACTCAAGGAGGGTGAACCCATCATTGCAATACACCGAGAAGGCTCCAGGATCGGCTTTCAAGGGGCGCGAGGCCATTTCCTTGAAGAACAGCTCTCTCGAGAAGGTCGCATTATCGTGATAGGTTGCAAGATTGACCAAATAGGAACCAAGAAGACCGCTGGAGTGGTTGAGCAGCATCCGTACAGTTATATCCTTGTAGCGCTGGTCCTCCATGACAAAGTCGGGAAGATAGTTCGTCACTGCCTCGTCCAATTCAATCTTGCCTTGGTCGACTAGCAGCATGATTGCGGTGGTGGTGAACATTTTGCTTGTAGACCCGATACCATAGAAGGTCTGTCCGTCAAGGGGAAATGGCGGCACCGTCTGGGAGTTTGCGAGGGTGTCTGAAACAATGATCTCTCCCCCCGACATCAGTGCATATTGGATGCTGAAAGCTCCGAGATTCTCGACAATGTTGGTTGCGAGGGTATGGGCTTTGTTTCGAACTGCTTCATAGGGGTCGCTTTGGGCAAAGAGAGTACCGGGGAGAACAACCAAAAACAGCAGGGCTGACAATATAAGCTTTTGCAAAGGTTTTCTTGCACTGTTCATCGCGCACTCCTTGTCGGTATGTGCTTCTTTGGGTATAAATCCGGATATTTAGAAACGTGTGCATGCTTGTCGATGAAGGACACCGTAATAATACCAAGATAGTATACAACATCAGGAACAATTTGAGGGCAAGAATTTTACCTGTCTGTAGTGTTGATGCAAAAACGAAAGTATGCACATTGTTTTTATACGGGTTGAAAAGAGACAATCTATGTGTTGATTTTACACAACTCGAGTCTTACTATGTAATTATCCATTAGTACAAATTGATATTCCGGAGGTAGTGGTTGTGAAGCACCTTATCAACGATCGTGCGACCCTTGTGGAAGAAATGCTTGAGGGTCTGGTCTGCGCCTATCAAGGAACAGTCATCAAGGTTCCAGATGTCAATGGGATTGTGAAATGCCATATTGAAGAGGGGAAGGTCGCCTTACTCGTTGGCGGTGGCAGTGGGCATGAGCCTATCTATCATGGGCTGGTAGGAAAAAATATGGCCGATGCTGCAGCTGTAGGAAATATTTTTGCCTCTCCGAATCCCCGGGTTATCTATGAGACTGCCAAAGCCTGTCAGAGAGGCAATGGTGTTCTATTCTTGTACGGCAACTATGCAGGTGATGTCATGAATTTTGATATTGCAGCAGAAATGCTGCATGAGGACGGCATTCGGGTTCGCACTGTAGTGATAAACGATGACGTGGCAACCCAAGACAAGGAAAACCGCAGAGGTATATCCGGCCTTTTCTTCGCAGTGAAAATCGCAGGCTCTGTGTGTGCTTCGGTAAAGGACCTGGATGCGGTTGCTGAAATCGTACAGAAAGCAGTCGATAGGACCCGTTCGATGGGAACAGCGTTTGAAGCGGGCACCATGCTCAATACCGGCAAGCCTACGTTCACACTGCAACCGAATGAGATTGAGATCGGAATGGGAATTCATGGAGAGCCCGGCGTTGAGGTGGCCAAGACCATGCCTGCCAAACAGCTGATCCAGATTATGCTCAAGAGGATTCTCTCCGATCTTCCCTTCAAGAGGGGAGACGAGGTTGCCGTCCTGCTCAATGATTTGGGCTCTGTAACCAATATGGAGCTCTGCATCGCTAATAAGACGGTTGCAGAGGTGCTCTCCGAGGCGGGATTACTTACGCTGTATACTCATATCGGCAAGGTTTCCACCACCATGGATATGCGTGGGTTTTCCATCTCTCTTATCCAGCTTGATGACGAGCTCAAGCAATACTTTTTCGCCGATGCCAATTCGCTTGCCTTTGATTTCCATCGTTCATGATGCTGGAGGTGGGCATATGGTAATGGATACAGTTCTTTGCAAGGCCATGTTGATGCATGTTGCAAAGAACATTCAAGAGAATATCGAATTGCTCAATGAGGCCGACGGTCTTGGTGATTCTGATCACGGAACCGGGATGGGAATCGGATTCAAGGCGGTTGCCATGAAGCTGTCCACAGGCGAATTCCCCGATTTGGGCAGCTTATTCAAAGCAGTCGGGATGGCGATCATGATGAGTGCCGGCGGGGCAAGCGGAGCTCTCTTTGGTTCCTTTTTCAAGGATGGTTCCAAGGCTTTGGATGGTATAGAGGTATTGGATTCCAGCCACTTTGCTCAGTTTCTCCATCTGGGTCTCGATTCGGTGGTGCACCGTGGCAAGGCGGCTCAGGGGGATAAGACCATGGTCGATGCCCTGATTCCTGCCTTGGAATGTGCAATTATGCACAGTGGGCAGCCGATTCAGGAGGTGATACACCTGTGTGCCCTGCAAGCAAAGAAGGGGTCGGAGGCAACCCGGGACATGGTTGCCAAGCTTGGGCGGATGCAGACTTTGGGGCAGCGCTCGATCGGGTATGTCGATCCCGGATCGATCACGATGGCCCTCATATTTATCTCTATGGATGAGTTTCTATCGAAGCAGCAGCCTTAGTCCTGTGACAACAGATCCCGTGCATCCTCCATGATGGCGAGCAAGACAGCCGAGGCGGCTGCTACATGTTCCATATCGCCCTCATTGTAGTCTATGAAGGGCGCGACCAGGACGAGTGATATGTTGCTTTCTTCATGGTACTGCACGAAATTCATGTACCCTGGATGAGCGCCGGTGTGTCCGATCCATCCATCGATCTTCGAAAGTCCGAGTGCATAGGCGTTGTTGCCTTGTGGTATTTGTTTCATTCTCTCTCTTTGTTGAGGTGAGAGTATGCTTTCATCTGTAAGCAGGGCATGTATCCAGCGCGCCATCTCCTTTGGCGTAGCGATAATGTTGCCGGCTCCGATGTTTGAGGACATATTGTCCTCGGTGGTATCAAAGTACTCGGCATCCCACCGTGAATAGCCCGGAAAGAAGGGGTCGGGGAGGGTGACATCATCGGCATCCTCTACTGAGAAGGTTGCTGTCATATGCAAAGGGACAAAGAATTGGTCGTGGATGAATTGGGAATACGACAGGCCGCTGACTCGTTCTATGATCGTCGCAAGCAACATGTAGCCTGAGTCTGAGTAGTGATAGATACTTCCTGGCTGTCCGTACGTCAGGTGGTCTTTTGCTATGACCGATGCGAGTTCTTCCTGCGTGTATTGGTGAGGATTCTCTCCTTCGGTTTCCTGGATGTAGCTGATGTAGTTGTTTCCGGCATAAGGTTCAGTGGAAGTGGATGGGATCATCTCGTTGAAGACATCGAAGACTCCGCCTCGGTGACTCAACAGGTGTTCAATCGTAATGTGTTCCTTGTACGGGATGGCATAGCTCTCATCATCGGGGAGGTAGGGGGTATCTGTTCCAGGAATTGGGTCACAGACACTGTCTTCAATGTTGAGTTTCCCTTCCTGGTCGAGGAGCATGATTGCTGCAGCGGTGAAGGTCTTGGTGACGCTGGCGATGCGATAGTGGGTATCTTCAGTATAGGTGTACCCACCAAATCCTGACTGTACGGTATAGGCCCCCGAAGGGGTTTTCACATATAGCAGCAAGCCGACTTGGTCGGGGAGGTTATACTCCTCCTTGAATGGTTGGAAATGGTTTTCGATCATCTCTTGCAGTGAGGCTTGTAGCTCTCCCTTGGTGGTGGTGCGCGTTGCACAGGCACAGAATACTAGGGTGAGTGTACAGACAATAAGCAGTGTAAAATTACGAGAGGAGCGAATTCTCATTACCGTTCTCCTTCTGTTTTGCTCTCCTGGTTTGGATGCAAGCATTTCTTTCAATGAAATCAAAATGCCCGTTTGTTCAGTATAGCCTGAAATTAGTTAGATGGTAGAAAAAATTGCCAGAATATGGAGAGGGCAATTGCTGTATACCTTGCCGTTCCGTTTTTACTTGCAATGAGACTCTATGTCTTTGTCGTTTCCAAGATCAGGTATCGCATGAAGTCTTGTCATCTTCTTGTGTAGGGCATCATTCTGGACAAAACTAGTTTAAAGAATTGTTCTCCCTCTGGAAAATTTTTCTTTAGCAGGTGAGTTTAGGGAGAAAAGTCTTGGGTTTTTCACCTTGGGATGATAGGTTTAGTTGCTGTGCATTGTCCTGGTATCAGGAGTATTTCCTAAT
>Ga0302236_1002272_pt1 | contig 11734 bp, 13 predicted proteins | sample AAG_UR_Gly_MG_FD_193509 | JGI IMG/M metagenome (GOLD analysis project Ga0302236, IMG submission 193509) | Enriched activated sludge microbial communities from anaerobic digester in WTTP, New Holstein, Wisconsin, United States - AAG_UR_Gly | ecosystem: Engineered > Bioreactor > Anaerobic >...
GTAATGGAAGGTTACACTTTATTATCCAGAATATTGAAATTATCGGATTCTTTAAAAAATGCAATTAACTCCCTTTCGAAATTTAAGGTTCTGAAATTAGAAGATATGATTTCCGATGAAATTAAAAATGACAGGGTAAAACTGGATAAGACAAAGGTGACAATAGATATTTCAGGTTCAGGATTTACCAGTAGAGAGATTGAACATCTTCTTGCAACAAAACATGATATTCAGATTGAAAAATCTACCTTTAACACTATTACCATATTGATAACTATTGGTTCGACTCAATCAAAAATAAACCGTCTCTTTCTTGCACTGGAGAATATAGAACGACTGAGCGGTAATGTTATCAGTAACGGTAATGGCATACTGGAAGACTTTAAACTTGCTCTCTCTCCCATAAGATACAGCCCCAGAAGTGCTTACTACTGTGATGGTGAAAGGGTTCATTTATCTGCTGCCAGAAATAGAATCTGCACCACTATGGTTGTACCATATCCCCCGGGTATTCCTCTTTTAGTGCCGGGACAACTTATTACAGAGGAAATTGTAAATGCCCTTCAGACATATAGAGAATATAATGTGGAAATTCACGGTCTCTTTGATGGTATACTTAAAGTAATGACCGGGGAAGAAGAAAAAGATCTCACCAGTAGGGGATATAATATAAGAGATATTACGGAAGGTAATAATTAATGCATGATTTCGGAATATTATCATTATTACCGGCTTTCATTACTATTCTTCTGGCTCTGTTAACTCACAGGATTGTTCTTGCTCTCTTTCTCGGTATTATTTCAGGTGCTCTTATAATGGATCATTCCGGTGTGGCAGCCGGTTTGAAAAGCATATTCTATTATCTTTATATCACATTTTCCGATCCGGAAAGATTGAAGATAGCTTTTTTCCTTCTCCTTGTAGGTGGATTACTGGGAATTATTTCAGATAGCGGTGCCTATATAGAATTTGCAAAGACTTTATCAGGATTTTTAAATACTGCCAGAAAAGTGAGACTTACTACTTTTATTCTCGGTATTTTTATTTTTTTTGATGATTATGCCAGTGTTTTAATTGCAGGAACCTCTATGAGGAGTATAACAAAATCCCACAGGATTTCACCTGCTCTTATGGCTTATATTGTAGACAGTGTTGCCACAGTGGTATCAATAACATTACTTTCCACCTGGTCTGCTTTCGAAAGTTCCCTTATGGTTTCAGCCGGCGCAACGGTGAGTGTAAAAAAAACAGCCACAGAATTTCTTATTTCCTCTCTTCCCTATCATATATGCACCTATTCAGGCCTTTTTCTTGCTTTTCTTGTAGCCTTCAGCGGTAAATGGTTCGGAGTAAAACTGGATAATCTGAAAATTGAGGAAGAGGAAAAAGAAAACACTACCGGTAAAGGGGCTAAATTTATTCACGTCTTTATACCGATAATAACATTGATTTTCTGTGCTTTAGGAGGTTTATTCTATTCAGCATATAAAAAATTAAGCCTGTTATCATATGAGGAAATTAATATCATAAATCTTCTGGGAGATGCTCCTACAATAAATATTTTAATTTTATCAACCTTCATTGCGCTGTTAATATGTGTTATTCTTTTGAAGAAAGATAAAGTAATGGAAAAAGGGACTATGAGAAAGGGGTTTCTTACAGGGTTAAAACATATGGGGACTGCAGCACTTCTTATAATTCTATCGAGAGGCCTATCGGAGATTTCAGATAATCTGGGGACAGGATTGTTTATTACAGGTATCTTCAGTTCCACTGTTACTGTGGCATTACTTCCTGCCATAATAGTGATTATATCTGCCCTTATTACCATAGCCACAGGTATCAGCTGGAGTTCAATGGCAATTCTTATGCCCATAGCATATGATATGGCTTTGTGCCAGGGAGGTCAGGAGTTAATACCGGTTGTCGGAGGTGCTGTTATCTCCGGGGCAATCTTTGGAGGATTATTGATTCCCTATTCCGATACCTCTGTTATGGCAGCTTCTGCCTTTCGAATAACACCTGTTTATCACACCAGAACACAGGCATCGCAGATTTTTACTGTTTTTACAGTTTCAATTCTGGCATATCTTTTAATTGGTCTTGGAATAAATTTATGGATCGTTTATCTTACAGGAATATGTTTATTAACGGGAATTCATTATTTCTTAGCAAAAGAAAGTAACCTGTTATGATGTTTTAAACAATAAAAAAGCGGAGATAAAACCCCCGCGCTTATCTTCGCTCAAGCAACTTTTTCAATATAGGAATAATACTTTTTTTCACATTCGGGACAGCATCCGTGAGAAGCATCAGGCAGAACTAAAGCCGGCCCCTGTTCCCATTTGCCCGTATTAATATTAAGGACCTTTAAACACCAGGCACACTGATATTTCATTCTTCTCTCCTCCTATGTTTTACAACACAGTTCAAGAGCATCTTACCTCATCTTTTCAGGTCCGAGTTATAAATATTCGACTTTATTTTTAGTAAATCCTTTAAAAAGAATTTTTTTTTTCTTTAATTTTTATACATTCAATTTTTTAATGATAGAGTCTATATCTGAATCAAATTTCAGATATATTTTCTCTTCTGGCAACATAACATCTCCCATATTTATAACAACAACCTTTCCATTTGTTAAAAAAGGCAGTAGTGATGCAGGTTGAACCGTAAGAGAAGAACCCATTACAAGAAAAAGATCTGCTTTTCTGGTATATTGAACAGCTTCTTCCATACCTGTTACCGCTTCACCGAAGAAGACTATATCGGGTTTTACCCATCCACTACAGGTACATTTCAATTCCCCTATTTTCAAAATCTCTTTTTTTATCCAGGGAAAACCGTATTCTTTCCAGCAATCAATACAGTGAGCCTTTGTAAATCCCCCGTGAACTTCTATAACATTTTTCGATCCGGCTATCTGATGAAGACCATCTATGTTCTGAGTTATAAGGGCCTGCAGTTTTCCCACTTCTTCCAGTCGAGCCAGAAATTTATGTCCTTCTGTAGGTATGATTTTTTCATAAAGACCTGCAAAATCCTTTGCAAATTTAAAGAAATAGGAAGGATCTTTCAGAAAATACTGATAGTCAAATGTTTTATAAGGATCATAGGCACCGGTGGAGTAAATCCCTGATTTACCTCGAAAATCAGGTATCCCTGCTCCTGTAGATATACCGGCACCTGTAAAAGCTACGATATAACTGGAATCGTCAATAGCTTTTTGTAATTTTGCAATATCTTTCTCTACTTTCACGTCCTATATCTCCGGCATTTCGCCTCCCTGACTTTTTATAAGTTCTTTCATGGCCTCAGGAATCCTTCCCTTTGCTGTACCTGCTGTGCAGAAGGGGATATGCTCCACTGCCGATTTAAGATAAATATAAGGTAATGTTACAAAGAGTTCATCTTCAGAAATATTAGACATTTTTCTTGCTGTAATATCTCCAAAAGAGACATTTACTTTACCTGTTATCAGTGGGTAAGTAATTACTGATCTGCAGAGAGAACCCGAGGGATCACATTCCAGGGGGACACCTGTCTCAAAGGTTACTAAATGGACAAGTCTTGCTGCCTGCCAGGAATTACAGATAAATATCACTACATCAGGCTTTAATTCCGCCTTATTTAAAGGTGCAAATATTATATGTTCTGCCATTCCCGTGGGAGGTTTTATCTTTGCCAGTGCCATAGAGCGATGGATTGCCGCAGGACAGGAGTAAAGTTTTTCTCCTTCAATAAGAAATTCTCTCAGTGTTTTCATATGTTCCGGCGAAAAGCCGCCAATACCGAGATACATAGATCCACCACTACAATCTGAGTTTTCTTTTGTAAGATCAATAATATCTCCTTTAGACGCTCTGCTGATAGCTCCGCAGACCCGTACTTTTTTTCTGGACACCTCAAAGTTTACCGTATCTGTCCAGGTGACACTTACAGAAGTTTTTTTGAGTCCCAATACTTCTGTTAATTGATTACTCCATTCTTTCCATATCATTTTTTATCACTTGGCAAGTTAAATTATGATAAACTATTTCATGGTGCGTCACAATGAACAAAATAGTTTGTTGGTGTAAAATTTAACCTGCTTTTCTCCTTTCATAATTATTGAATAAAAACAAGAGAAATGTTACGTATGAGTTTAATAAGAATTCTTACTTTCTCCAGTATACTGTCTGTTAGTGAATAAAATCAAATAACATCCATCCATATGCACCCGACCAGTCGGGATTACAGTCACCACTCCCTGCAACGGCACTGTTCAGATTATGGTCTGACAGATGTGATCTGGTCATCTTAAGTTCTTCAACTTCAAACTCAAAACCTTCTTTTGAGACGTACGACTTTCTCTCATCTGAATCTTTACACTCTACAACTTTCTTTCTGAAATCCTCATCAGTATTCATTTTTTCAATAAATGCTTTTGCACTTTCCATACTCATAATATATTTCTCCTGATTTTATATTTATGAGATAATTATATATCATATTCAAATTGATTACAATTGAAGAAATATATCTGGTTGTGTAAAATTTGAGATGTAATTTTCCTTTATCCAGGAGGAATTATACAATAACCAGAAGAGTTTCAGCAAACATACCAAGAAGTATAAAAATTGATAACTTTAGCGAGAAAAGCCGGTGAAAAAATTATAATTTTAAAGAAGAAAACAAAAAAAGATTAATAGAGAAAATTGGGATGGATTTGCATACTCAGGGAAATTACTCTGAGGCTATAAAGTGTTGCGATAAAGCTCTTCAGATTGATCTCAATTATGAACTTGCCAGAAAAAATAGAGAAGATGCCATTAAAAAATTGAATGAGTAAAATCAGTTAAATAATTTAAAGGGCTTTTAATTTATTTGTCGAAAAAAATCGGGCAAACTGTATAGATAACAAAGGAAAAGAAGGTGATAGAAATAAATATTCTCGTATTAAATTGCGGTAGTTCATCTGCCAAATTTCAGCTTATTCAGGCAGAGACAGAAGACAATCTCGCCAGAGGTATTGTGGAAAGGATTGGCACTACTGATGCCATAGTCCGTTATCAGCCAAAGGGAAGAAATGAATACAGAGAGGTTACGGAAATTTCAAACCATGCAGTGGCAATACAAAAGATCATAGATATGCTGACTCATCCCAGGCATGGTATGATAAAAAATTTAGATGAGATTATGGCCATAGGACATCGTGTGGTTCACGGTGCAGAGAAATTTGCCAACTCGGTAGTTATAACGGATGAGGTTATACAGCAGATAGAAGATTGTATTAAATTTGCTCCTCTTCATAATCCCCATAATCTGAAAGGTATAAAGGAATGTGCCAGGATTATACCCGGCAAACCCCAGGTAGGGGTCTTTGATACGGCTTTTCATCAGCAGATGCCGCCCTCTTCTTACATATATGCTCTCCCTTATTCTTTATATAAAAAGATGGGTATAAGGAGATACGGATTTCACGGGACTTCCCATTACTATGTTTCCAGGAAAGCTGCTGAAATCTTAAAAAGACCCGTAGAAGAACTTAAGATGATAACCTGCCATCTCGGTAACGGTGCAAGTATAACTGCAGTAAAAGGCGGTATCTCTGTTGATACCTCTATGGGTTTTACACCTTTAGAAGGTCTCGTTATGGGCACAAGATGTGGAGACATTGACCCTGCTATTATTACATATCTTATGGAAAGAGAAGGCTTAAAACCTGCTGAAATGGATAAACTTATGAACAGTCAGTCAGGTCTTAAAGGTATCTCTGAGAGATCAAATGATATGAGAGAAATAATAGAAGGAGCTGAGAGAGGAGAATATCAGTTTAAACTGGCTCTTGATGTTTTCAGTCTCCGTATAAAGAAGTATATAGGTGCCTATGCTGCTGAAATGGGAGGGCTTGATGCAGTGATTTTCACGGGCGGTATAGGAGAAAATGCAGTGAAGGTAAGAGAACTTGTCTGTGAAGGCCTTGAATTCCTCGGTATAGTAATAGATAAAGAAAAGAATAATCAGAAGAGTTTAACAATCAGTACAGGCCGCACTGCAGTGTTATGTATTCCCACAAACGAAGAGCTTGTAATAGCGCAGGAAACAAAGAAATTAGTGGAGGAGAAGAGAACATGATTGATCCTAAACATATGAGAAGTATGAGAGAACTTGTAAGAGTCTGGGTAACGGCTATTGAAGAAACAGCAAGAGATTTTTATCCTCATCCCAGGGAATTCTGTGTGAGGGTATATGAAAATGCTGCTTATAATTTAATGACTATTGCATCCAATGAATATGGTATTAAAATAAAGCCTGCCGCCACAATAAAAGATGCCATGGAATCTTATATTGAACTGGGACTTAAAACAGGCCTTTTTGAAGATGCCAGTCAGTTTGTTTTAAGTGAAATAAATCCGAACAGGATTGAATTATCCATCTTTAAGTGTATATATCTTCCCTGCTGTGAGGATATACTTGCAAAAAGCAGTGGTATCAGTGAGCTTACCTGTCCCCGTATAGGCTGCTTTGTCGGTGGTGTAGGTATAATGACGAACATAGCCTGTACATACCGATTAACAGCTTTTGACCCGACTAAATGCTGTCAGGGTTATATAGAAAGAATATAGGTGGTGGAAATGACTTTAAGTGAATTAGTTGAACAATTAAAGAATGATATGGCCGAAGTAAGAAGAAGAGCTGTCCATGAACTTTCCAAAATCCCGGGGCCTGAAGCTTTTTCTCATATTGTAGAAGCTCTTGATGATAAAGATGATGAAGTTCGTGAATCTGCTATATATGCACTCTCAGATACAAAAAACCCCGATTCTCTTAAACATCTCTTAAAGCCCAAGGTTCTTTTCGATCAGAATTCCAATATAAGAACGGCTACTATAAGGGCCCTTGGAAATTTCAGAAAAGTCGGCGGTCTCCCTGTTATAGGGAAATTACTGGAGCTTTCCAGAGATCCTGAATGGTTTGTCAGAAATACTGCCATAAGTATAATTAACAGCGAAGTAGATGCAATAAAAGCAGAAGGTGATATTAAGTCGGTTTTTTCCCTTTTATATATCCTTCAGTTACCTGATAAGGAAGTCCGTAAAAAGGCTGTAGAGTCTCTCATAGAAATAGGCAGAGATTATGTAGATATATTAATCGATTCCATTGCCTATCAGAGCCCATCTTTAAAGGCCGGTATTACAAGAGTACTGGGTGAGTTTAAATGTCATGATGCACTTCCGGTACTGATAAGATTATCCGATGATGAAAATGATACAGTGAGAGAAGAAATAGCAAGAGCTCTTGGTAATATAGGAGGGAATGAAACTGTATTACCTTTATTGAATCTTCTTGGAGATATACATCCCGGGGTAAGGCAAAATGCTGTAACTGCTATAGTAAATCAGGGAGAGGACGTTGTTGAATCCCTTATAGCAGAACTAAGGCATACCAGTAATAAATATAAGAAAAAAGCTATTATTGAAGCCCTGGGAAAGATAAAGTCCGATAATGCCATAATGCCTCTTATAGATTGTCTTCAGGATATTCATCATTTAGTGAGGCTTACAACTATAAACTCTCTTGTTGAACTGAACAGTCCCAAATCTATTCAGCATCTTATGGATGTTCTCTGTGTTAATCCCATAGATATTAAGGTATTAATGGATATAGCCCTTAATAACAGTGACCTTCGCCTGAGAATAAGAGCTATCAGAGCTATGGGAGAACTCAAAGATACAAGGGCAATACCTGAATTAACACAGATCCTTATTAACGCTGACTCAGAGTTTTTGGAGAGGGAAATTATGAATGCCCTTATTAAGATTAAAGGTGTTGTATGGGCCAAAATCTGTGCACTTCAGGTTTTAGGGAGGCTTAAAATCAGAGAAGCCCTGCCTTTCATTTTATTACACCTTTCTGATACTGATGAAAATATTATTTATCAGGCACTGGATGCAATAAAGATTATGAAAGCATCAGAAGCAATAAAAGAGGTTATGGCTTTAGCAGAACATTCAGAAAGCATGATAAGAAATAAGGTTGTATCTGTGCTTGGAACTATAGGTATTGGGAATCCGGAGGTTACAGATATTGTACTGGCAAGACTGAAAGACCCCGACAGACATATAAGAAAAGAGGCGGCAAGAGTACTTGGAAAACTTGGTGATAAAAAAGCAATTCCTTTCCTGGAAGAAATAATTCGTACCTGTGATTTCTGGAGTGTAAGGCGTAATGCCTGCAATGCTCTTAATAATCTTGGAGTGGATAAGTATTCCGTTGAGAATGAAGTGGTTTTAAAAGAAACAACAATAACATGTCCTTATAAAGATGATTCAGAACAGTGTCCTGTTAAATATGTTGTTTCCCATTGTGTTATAAATAAAGCATAGGGGTGAAATTGTATTTATGAGGAAAGGGAAAAATATTTTAATTATTGATGATGATGATGATTTAGTAGAAGCTCTAACTACGCTTTTAGAGGCAAAAGAGTATACCGTAATAAGAGCCTCCAATGGAAAAGAAGGTATTGAACTATTAAAAGAGACTTCTCCTGATTTAATACTCCTTGATATTATGATGGACAGTATAGATGAAGGAATAACTGTAGCCAGGGATATTAAGAGAAATAAGAACTGGAAACATATTCCCATAATAGGAATGAGTGCTATTAATAATGAATTACCCTGTGAAATTGATAGTGACAGTGAAATGTTTCCTGTAGATCGTTTTCTGGAGAAACCTGTTTCACCTGATACCTTGATTAAAGAGGTAGAAAGATTTATTAAGAAGTGAGAGGTGAAGGGTGAGCAGTGAGCAGTGAACAGTAAAGAAATTCCTGCTGTTTACTGCTCACTGCTCACTTATTTTAATGCTTAATACCAGCAAATTCGACGTTATCGGAATAGGTGGCGCTGCATGGGATTTCCTGGGAATTATAAAGAAATATCCCGGCACAGGTGAAAAGACAGAAATGTCTTTTATAGATCAACAGGGAGGGGGACAGACAGGGACTGCTATTGTAACTGTGGCACGTCTTGGGGGAAAGGCTTCAATAATCGGCGTTGTGGGAGATGATGAATTCGGAGAGAAGATCAGAAAGTCTTTCCTGGAGGAAGGAGTGGATATTTCTCATCTTTTTATAGATAAAAGTAGTACTTCTCATATAGCTTTCTGTATGACTCTTGAAGATACCGGCGACAGGACTATTTTTTATAACAGAGGTACAAAAAGATTTCTCACCCCTCAGGATATAGATAGAGATTTTGTGAGTAATTGCCGGTGCCTTCTTATTGATACCCATCACTCAAAGGCCTCTCTGGAAGCTGTCAGTATTGCCCGTTCATTACAGATACCTGTAGTAACTGATATAGAGAGATTTTCCCCTGAAAACGATTCTCTTTTTGCCCTGGGAACACACCATATCCTTCCGGAAAGATATCTCCTGGAATACACAAAAGAATCTTCTCTGGAAAAAGCTCTTTTATTCTGGAGAAAGAGATTTAAAGAAAGCATACTTGTGATTACTCTCGGTGAGAGGGGAACAATAGCCTTTAATGGAGAAGAGATTATAACACAGAAGGCTTATAAAATCGATTCTTTAGTTGATACAACAGGTGCAGGGGATGTTTTTCACGGCGCCTTCGCCTACGGTTTGACTCTCGGTTATGATCTTCCCACAAATCTTAACTTTGCTTCTATTGTGGCAGGTCTCAAATGTCGCTTTATGGGTGGAAGAAAAGGTATACCCACAGTAGAAGAAGTGAGGAAGTACTTTTTTGGAGCGTAACCCGGGCGAACACAAGGTTCGCCCCTGCACCATAAAACACTTTTCACTCTCTTTTTTCAAATTCTCCTGATATCTTTCCGTAATCCTTCAGTATATCTTCCATTTCTTTTCCGGTTAAATTCTGTCCCATAAGTTTTTCAAGTTCTGCCAGACGGGTCATATATGGTTCCACCGGCTCAAAAAGAAAATCCTTTACAGTTTTTCCCGGCTCATTATGAAGCTCGCAAAAACCCTGGGGAAGATAACCTGTTTTAACATCTTCAGGTATGATTATTTCTCCCCTGTGGGGCTTATCTTCTTTTACTATCAATTTAAAGAGGGTAGACTTGCCACAGCCGTTTCTGCCTACCAAGCCTGCCCTCTGTCCTTTATTTATTATAAGTGAAATGTCACTCAGTATTTTTCTTGCTCCAATGTATTTAGTAACTGATTTGAATTGAAGCACCATCATAAGCGTTCCTCCTTTCCGATTAAACCGGGAAAGAAACAGAGGACTACAGGGATTACGGAAAAAGTTATCCTCCCAAGGAACACTTATTTTTTCACTTTCTCACCCCTTTACAACGTAACGCTTAACTACTTAAGTATATAAATTTTTATGTTGCCTGTCAATGTTTTTACAATATATATAAGGACATGTTATAATTTATTTTATTAATAGTATAGAAAGAGGTAAAAGATGTTCTTCAGGGGCTTTCTGTGCCTTCCGGAACAAACGGTAAGGAACTCCGGAATAAATGGAAGAAAAATATATAAATTGATTAATCTGATATTATGAGTTATAATTATAAAGTGAACAGTGAGCAGTGAACAGTGAAGAGAAACTAATCTGCTCACTGCTCACTGTTCACTTATTTTATAATGTGAGGACAAACATTATGATCGGGGCTATTGCCGGTGATATTATAGGTTCTATTTACGAAGGGAAAGTGATTGGAACAATAGATTTCCCATTATTCAGTGAAAAATCAAAATTTACCGATGATACGGTAATGAGTATTGCTGTAGCTGATGCTATTTTAACTGGTAAAGATTATGTGACAGTATATAAAGAATATGGCCGTCAGTATGCCCGTGCAGGATATGGCGGGAGGTTTAAGAAATGGATATTTTCTGATGACACAGAACCTTACAACAGTTATGGCAATGGTTCCGCTATGAGAGTAAGCCCTATAGGTTTTGCCCTTGAGACAATTGAAAAAGTTCTGGAGGAAGCCAGAAGAAGTGCAGAGGTAACTCATAATCATCCGGAAGGTATAAAAGGTGCACAGGCAACAGCAGCAGCGGTATTTCTATCTCTGAAGGGGAGCAGTAAAAAGGAGATAAAAGATTATATTGTGAGTAATTTTCAATATAATCTTGATAAAACTCTTGAAGAAATCTCTAAGAGCTATAGGTTTGAGATAAGCTGTCAGGTTACTGTACCAGAGTCTATTACGGTTTTTCTGGAATCTAAAAATTTTGAAGATGCTATAAGGAAAGCTGTTTTTCTGGGTGGTGACAGTGATACGATTGCCTCTATAGCAGGTAGCATAGCCCAGGCATTTTATAAAAAGATTCCCCGGGAAATAGTAAAGAAAACATATCAGAAATTAAGCCCCGATTTATTGAAGATAGTGGAACAATTTAATACAACCTTCAAAATAACCCTGTAAATAATCTATATAACTAAAGTGGAATATTTAGAATAAAGAAAAAATAAGAAAATATAATCTCTTATATTTACAATTATAAAAATTACGTGATATAAGTACAAAAGGCGAATTATACTCTCTGGAGGTGGTAATAATGTCAATTTCATCAGTGTCCAATCAACCCGGGTATACATCTGTAAAGATAGAAAAGTGGCAGAGTAAAAGTAAAGGTAATACTTCCGTATGGAATTCTCTGAAGAATGCAGGATATACCAATAAAGAAATTGTAGAACAAAAATTAGTTGAGAAGGTAGCAAAGGAAAATAATCTTAAA
>Ga0302236_1002275_pt1 | contig 11726 bp, 8 predicted proteins | sample AAG_UR_Gly_MG_FD_193509 | JGI IMG/M metagenome (GOLD analysis project Ga0302236, IMG submission 193509) | Enriched activated sludge microbial communities from anaerobic digester in WTTP, New Holstein, Wisconsin, United States - AAG_UR_Gly | ecosystem: Engineered > Bioreactor > Anaerobic >...
TCAGGTACGGAGCGCGAGCCAACTGGTCCAGGGATTGCGTGTTATTGTCCGGAGCGTGGTAGGGGTGGATCCACGAGTCGATGCCGGCGGGAAACGGTTTGACGGTCTCGTCGTCGCCGACCAGCGCTTTGCCTTGCGGGTGCAGGACGCGGAGCAACTCGTCGCGGCCGCACTGTGGGGCCGTGGCCGCCGAGACCAGCACGGCGCCGACGATGTTGTCGGCCAGGTGCAAATGGCTCGCGTCACCCAGGTCCGCAAAGACTCGACGGCCCAACAGGCCCGCAGCTTCGGCCGCCTTGCGCACCGCTTGGGCCTCGTCCGCCTGCGGCGACTGGAAGTACACGACCAGTTCACTGCCGCGAGCCAAATCCGCCACCGTTTCCGCCGTTGCGCCGTCGGGCAAACCCACGACGGCACAAATCCCTCGAGTCATGCCCATACGGGCCAAAGCAGACCTGGTGGCCGCGGAAAACGGGGCCTGATCTGCAGCCGTGGCCGAGGTAATCCACGCCAAAGAAAACCCCGCCGCCCAGAGAAACGTTCGCGCTCGCGACATGATCGTATCCTCCCGTTTGACTGAAGGTTTGTTACCCGGCTTGGATGATTCCCAGAACCTGGTTGACCGCCACGACGTCGCCCTCGGCGACCGATTTGTGGACCAACCGCCCGGCGGCTGGGGCGGGCAGGTCCACGCTGACTTCGCCTGCCGCCAGTTCGAGCACTCGGTCACCCTCGAAAACCGCTCGGCCCAGGGGGATCAGCCAGCAACTGACCGTCACCGCCTGTTGGGGCGGCAGGTCCAGGTCGGGCATCACCAAGGGCACACGCATGTCCAATTTCCCGCCAGCCGGCCAAGATTAGGCCTTGGCCGGCGAACTATCTTCTGAAAACGTTTCATCCTTGATAGACTAGTCATTGTTGCAGACCGGCCGCTTCTGACAAGCCACTCGGAGCTTCAATATGAGCGACGCACCCTTTGTGGGCAAGCCATCGACGGGCGGAACCAACGATGAACGCATGTGGGGATGCTGTGCCACTTGAGCAGCCTCTCGGGCGGCGTGATCCCCATGGGGAACATTGTGGAGCCACTGGTCGTGTGGCTGATCAAGAAAGAGGAATGCGCACTGGTCGACGATCAAGGCAAAGAATCGCTGAATTTTCAAATCAGCATCATGATCTACACGATCGTCCCGGCGATCACCGTCATCGGGATCCCGGTGGCCAGCGCCGCGGCGATCTACGGCCTCGTGATGACCGTGATCGCGGGCGTCAAGGCCAAAGGGGCCGAATATTACCGCTATCCGCTGACGATTCGGTTCGTCAAGTAGGCCCGCGCCGGAAGTCTTTGAAGCTGCGCGTCGCCGAATCCGGCAGAATTCGGTGGTTCAATACCACCCTGACCGCAGGTCTCCCGTCTTACCGGAGACCTGCGGTCGGCGGGGTCGGGAGACCCGCGCCGAACATGAACCTGCTCTCCCGCTCCCAGCCCCCATCGGCTAGAATGCGCCTCCCGTTTCTGGATGCGGCATAGCGAACCTAGTCCGCACGCGGTGTCTCCCTGCGCTCAACAGACTGGAAATCAGGCCCCTGACCACGGAGCGAACATGACCGAGCGAAGGATTCTCGTTACTTCGGCTCTACCCTATGCCAATGGCCCGATTCATTTGGGCCATTTGGTCGAGTATATCCAGACCGACATCTGGGTGCGGTTCCAGAAGTTGCGGGGCCGCCGCTGCGTGTACGTCTGCGCGGACGATACGCACGGGACAGCGATCATGATCCGGGCTCGCCAAGAAGGGCGTAGCGAAGAAGCGTTGATCGCCGAAATGCAGCAGGCTCACGAGCGGGATTTTGCCGGCTTTGACGTGGCGTTCGACAACTACGGCAGCACCAACAGCCCGGAGAATCGCCGCTTCTGTGAAGAGATCTGGCGGAGCCTGCGGCAAGCGGACTTGGTGGCCGAAAAGGACGTCTCGCAGTTGTACGATCCACAAGCCGGCACCTTTCTGGCCGACCGCTTCGTGCGCGGCACGTGTCCCAGTTGCGGCCGGCCGGACCAGCCCGGCGACAGCTGTCAATGCGGGGCGACCTACACTCCCGTGGACCTGATCGATCCGGTCAGCATTCTCTCCGGCGCCAAGCCGGAAGTGCGCGAAGCCAAACACCTGTTTGTCCAATTGGAGAAGCTGCACGGCTTTCTCAATGAATGGACCCAGTCCGGCGATCATCTGCAACCGGAAGTGGTCAATTATCTGAAAGGCCATTTCCTGAACGAGCCGTTACGGGACTGGGACATCTCGCGGCCGGCACCGTACTTCGGATTCGAGATTCCCGACAGTCCCGGCAACTACTGGTACGTCTGGTTCGACGCGCCCATCGGTTACATCGCTTCGACCCAGCAATGGTGCGACCGCCACGGCGAGCAACATGATGATTGGTGGCGCAGCGAGCAGACAGAGATCCACCACTTCATCGGCAAGGACATCACCTACTTCCACACCTTGTTCTGGCCCGGCATGCTCAAGGTGGCTGGCTTCAGCCTGCCGGCCAAAGTCCACATCCACGGCTTCTTGACGGTTGGTGGCGAAAAGATGTCCAAGAGCAAAGGGACGTTCATCCGCGCCGATACCTACCTGAAGCACTTGGACCCGGCTTACCTGCGGTACTACTATGCGTCGAAGCTGGGGCCGAGGCTGGACGACATCGACCTGAACCTGGACGAATTCGTGGCCAAGGTGAACGCCGACCTGGTCGGCAAGGTGGTAAATCTGGCCAGCCGTTCCGCCCGGTTCGTGCAAGACCTCGGTCTGTCGGCTGTCTATCCCGACGACGGCGGTCTGTTCGCTCACGCCGCCCGCGTGGGCGACGAGATCGCGGCCGCGTACGACGAGTGCGATTTCAATCAGGCCATGCGGCTGGTCATGGAGTTAGCAGACCGGGCGAACCCGTACGTCGAGGCCGCCGAGCCCTGGAATCTGCGGAAAGATCCCGGCAAGACGGGTCAGTTGCAGGACGTGTGTACGGTGGCCTTGAACCTGTTCCGGCAACTGGCGATCTACCTTGCGCCGGTGCTGCCCCGGTTGGCGGAGCAGACCGGCCGACTGCTGAACACACCCATTGGTCATTGGGAGGAATCCAAGACGCCGCTGGCGGGCGTGTCCGTAGCGGCTTTCCAACACATGCTCAAACGTGTCGAAAAGAAGGACGTGGATGCCATGATTGAAGACAGCAAAGAACCGGAAATCGCCGAGTCGGCGGGTGCGCCGCAATGGCAGGACAGCGACGAGCCGTTGAAGAACGAACCGTTGGCGGAAACGTGTACGATCGAAGATTTCGCCAAAGTCGACTTGCGCGTCGCTCGCGTCGTCGCCGCCGAGGACGTGCCGGAGGCCAAGAAACTGCTCAAGCTGACGGTCAGCCTGGGAGGCGACGTGCGGCGGACGGTGTTCGCGGGAATCAAGGAGGCGTACAAGCCCGAAGACCTGGTCGGCAAGCTGGTCGTCGTGGTCGCCAATCTGGCACCGCGCAAGATGAAGTTCGGCCTGAGCGAAGGCATGGTGACGGCGGCCGGCGCCGGCGGCCAAGACGTGTTTCTGCTCCGCGTGGACGAAGGGGCCAAGCCGGGGCATCGCGTGCATTGAGAACCGCTTGGCAAGCTGTTCGGCGCGAGTCTCTGACCCCGCCGAAACCGCCGGCCGAAGAATCTGTGAGCGAGTGACCAGCCGTGCGCCGCACTTTCTTGAGTTGGCTGACCGACCGCCTGATCTTGTGTCCGACCCGGCATCCGATCGAGGCGGACGACAAGACGCGGCGGTTGATCCCCTTGGGCGACGGCCAATTGGAGATCTGGACGCAGCGCGTCGGCGATGAACCGTCCGCGCCGGCCGATCTGTACGTGCTCAAGTTTCCCGGAACCGCGGGCCGGGCGGAACGCTCGACCGCCCATCCCGCCGATGCCTGGCCGGAGACGCGCGTCGAGTTGTGGTCGGTGAATCCTCCCGGCTACGGCGGCAGCAGCGGTACGGCCAGTCTGGGTCAGATGACGGCGTTTGCAGAGACCGCCCTGCAGCAACTGCAGCGCGAGGCAGCGGGACGGCCGGTGTTGGTCACGGGCAGCAGCCTGGGCTGCGTCAATGCGCTGTATTTGGCCGCTCGTTATCCGATCGCGGGCCTGATCCTGCGCAACCCGCCGCCGCTTCGAGAAGTGATCCTGGCCCGCTTTGGTTGGCGGACCCTTTGCCTGGGGGCCCGGCTGATCGTGCGGCAACTCCCGCCGGAACTGGATGCGATCCGCAACGCCGCTGCCGCCCATGTCCCGGCAGTCTTCGTCTCGGCTCAACGTGACCGCGTCGTCCCCGTGAAATGTCAGCAGCAAATCCTGGATGCCTACGGCGGCCCCTACCGCGTGCTGCGGTTGATGCAAGCGGACCACCACACGCCGCTGACGGAGGATGAGGCGGAGCAGTATCGAGAACTGCTGGTCTGGCTCCGACAGAAAATGTTGCCGTCTGGTCGGTCGAGGCCTTAGGCCCTTCTGGGCGAAAGATCGACAATCAACTCTCAAAGCAGGGCAGACGATATTGGTGTTCGAGGGCCAGAGTTTCCCACGGGTGAAAGACGAATCCTCTCTTCCTCTCCGTGGTATCGCCATGCCATCCGTGGGGGTTTTGGGGTGCGGGCACCAGCCGGTGTTACGAGAACCGCCAATACTCACGCGCCGAAGCGAAAGGTGCTGCTCAGATAGCGCAGCAGGCGGCTTCCCAGGGAGAGCGGAGCGGTGCGGATCCGAGCGCGGCCGGTGGTGCCGGGCAGCAGCGGATCATCGTGGGCCGCAAGCGATACCCTGGCCCGGTAAAAGACACCCGCCAATCGCATCTGGCCGTCCGCCTGCGGAGCGAGTGGCAGCCTGCCGGCGGCGACCAGTTCCGGGGGAACGGCGTCCGCGTCAATTTGGGAAAGCTCGTCAATCCGGCCGCTCAAGTAACGGCCGGGAAGCGGATCGCTTTGAATCCACACCTGTTGTCCCGCCTGGACGAAAGCGATTTCCGACTGGTCGATCACCAGCAGCGCCTCCAACGAGCGCGGATCGCCGATCAGGCAAAACAGCGTGCCCGTCTCCAGGAAGGCATCCCGGTTGGCCCGGTCCAGCGGCCAGCCGGTCCAGAAAGGCAATTCGTCCTCCGAATCGGCTGGGGGCTGCCGGCGCGGCGGCACGACGGTTCCTGCGACGGGCGCAGCGAGCGTCAGCCGCTGCTGTTCTTCCTCGCGCTCGCCCAGCCGATTCTCGACATCCGCCAACGCTTGCTCGGTGGTCGGGATCTGGGAACCCGCGTCGCGGACACCGCGATGGGCTTGCTGGGCACTGCGGCTCTTCAGGCTCTGCAACTGGGACCGTAACACTTCCCGCTGGCCCTGCAGGCGGACGATTTCCAGCGCCAATTCGGGATTCTCCAGCCGCCCCAGCACCTCGCCTCGACGAACACCGGTTCCCGGTTCGACGGCCCATGTCAACCGTCCGGCGACCGGAACGAAGACGCGGTGGGCGTCTTGCAGTTGCAGCACCGCCGGCACGGTGACCCGATGCGGCAGCGGCGTGACGAGCGCAGCGGTCAACAGCACCGCCAAAGCCCCCAGCTTCACCGCCGCTCGCGTCCTGTTCACCTCCCCACTCCTTCCCGGCACGCTCCAGAACCGGACGGCCCGCACCAGCGGCAGGCCCGCCAGCGCTGCGATCGTCGTTACGGTAAGCAGTTGTGCGGGCACCTGCAAGCCGAGCGGTTCCAGCAGCGCGTGGCAGAACCACAGAATCGCTGCGATCACGGCCACCCGGTAAAGGAGCGAAATCACGGCATACAGCGATAGCAGATGGCCGTGGCGTTCGGGATACAGGGACGGACCGGCGAAGTCTTTGCCCAGAACCCACCGCCCCACGCGCTGCCACAGCGCCGCGTCGGCCCGCTGCCGCAAATTGGGCACCTCCCACAGGTCGGACAACAGGTAATAGCCATCGTACCGCAACAGCGGATTGCCGTTGAAGACCAGCGTGCTGAGCGAGCAGACGAACATGACTTTCAGGCAAATGGCATTCAACACGCCCGGTTCGCTGAACCACCACGCAAACGTGCAGAGGGCCGCCAGTGCCAACTCGACCATCATCCCCGCGGCACTGATCGCCATCCGCTGCCACTTGCTGGGCAGCATCCAGGCGTCCGAAACATTCACGTACAAGCAGGGGGTGAACACCAGCAGCATCACGCCCAGTTCGTGGCAGCGGCCGCCGTAATGCTTACAGGCCAAGCCGTGGCCCAGTTCGTGCAGGATCTTGCAGCCCGCCAGAGTCACGGCGAACCACAGCCAATGCTCCGGGCGAAAAAAGGCGCCAAATTCCGGCAGCCGAGCGCGAAACGCGTCGAACTGGACCAGCACCCAGGTGGCCGCCGCGAGGACCAGCAGCAACCACGCGGCGAAGGCCCAGCTCGAGAACAGCCAGCGGACCTTCGGGTACAGCCAGTTCAGCAACGGCTCGGGGTCGAGTCCGCGGAACCGCAGGGCCAACACGTTGCCGAAGCGATCCAGCAACTGCCTGCGACGCGCCGTCTGCCGCCGCTGGAGCAGCAGGTCCCCTTGGCCCGCCGCGTCCGCCGCCACCAGCCCCTCGCGGTACAGCAACGAGCAGAAACTGTGCAGTTGGCGAAAGCCCAACCTGCGCGGGGCAAACTCCCGCTCGAACGCCGCCTGGATCTGCTCGGCCGAAGTCCGGCCGTCCAACTGCTGCAGCACGAAGTACTCTTCCGGACGCAAATGATAGTAGCGCAGCGCCAGCGGATCCTTGATGCCCAGATACGGGCGCCCCCCAAAGGTCTGTGCAAACACGACCAGATCCGGACGCTTGACCAGCGCCAACGGACGAGCAGCGGTGGATTCGTGCAAACCGGTCAACGGAGCACCCGTCGAAAATGCCACCTGCCGCCGGCTTCGTATCCCGGCGAACTGATGTGCCCTCCCACTGCGCAATCTCACAGCCTGCGCAAGTAGATGTCCTTGAATTGAACGCGCATCGGCGGACCGACGTGGACTTGCACGGCGAGCCAGCCGTGGACCGGGCGTTTGGGATCGCGATCGTCCAACTCGCACATCGTCACGCCGTTGATCTGCAGCATCACGCTGCCGCCTTTGGCGATGACCGTATAGTCGTTCCAATCCTTGGGTTTGACGGCCTTGAGCAATTCGGCCGGATCGCCCAGCGGCGTGGCCTCTTTCTTGCCTTGCTCGTCGATCACCACCTTCTCGCCCCGCTCGGCCAGCACGTCGCGGAGCAGGTACTCCATGATCACGCCGGTCCAGCGGCCTGAGGCGTCGAAATCGGCTTGGGGCCCGACCAGCGGATCGCGCTGGTCCTGGCCGGGCCGCCGTTTCTGAGTGCGGTAGTAGATGCCGGAGTTGCCGTTCTCCAAGCGGAACTTGAGCCGCAACTCAAAATCCTCGACCTGGTCTTTCCAGATCAGGAAGTTGTTCTCCTTCAACCCCGTGTCGTCCTTGGTCTCGCCGGTGATGGCGCCGTCCTGCACCGACCAGATCGTGCGGTCGCCGGCCCAGCCGTCGAGCGTCTTGCCGTCGAACAGCGAGCAGAACCCCGGCTCCAGTCCCGGAGCCGGTTGCGTGCCGGGCACGTTCTGACGGACCGGGCGGCTTTCGCGGGGTTCGGTCGGAGCCTCCAGGTCGCCCGCCGCAAACTGGATCGCGTCCAGGTAGAACTGCAGCACGTGCGGCGTCGAGTACAGGTTGGACATGTGGCCGAAGGAGGTGTTGAAGATGCGTCCTCTGCCGTAGGACTTCACCCAGGTGAGGGCAAAATCGGTCTGCTTGCGATCGATCCAACGAGGCCCCATATTGGTCCGCGCCGGGTCGATCGACATCAGCACGCGGAGCTTCGACCGGTCGTAGGGAGGCCCATACTGGTAGATCTCGTCGGTGATCAGAAAGTCCTTGCCGCCGAAGGCCGCCACCAGCGGATGCTCCGGCTCCTCGACCGTCACGCCGACTTCCTCGGTCCAGGGATGTCCCGTGAACGTCCCGCCAATCAATTCCTTGAACTCCGGCCAGTGCCGGTTGGCGGCGATTGCGAAATGGATGCACACGGCCCCGCCGCCCTGGTCGATGAAGTCCAGGAAGCTCTTGCGCAACCTCTGTTCGACTTCCTCGGAGTTCGCCCCAAGCTTTTTCAGCGCCGGTTTAGCCATGTCCTCCGCCGCCGGCGTGATCCAGGCTCCGGAGGTGTTGTTCAGCACGATCGCGTCGAACTGCTGGATGTTCTCCGGCGCGATCATCACGATGTCGTCGCTGACCACCGGTCGGAAGGCCCCGCTCTCCTCGCCGATGGCCTTCATCGCTTCCTCGCCGTACGGAATGCAGTAGCCCTTGTGCGGATCCTTGTCCATCAGCGACGGCGGCGTGTTCCAGATCAGCACGGTGCGCGGCTTTTTCGGCGTAATGCGCGGCTTGACCTCCTTGGCCGCCTTGCGGATCTGGGCCGCTTGGTGGGGATGAACCTGGGCGCAGGCGGCCAGCGGCGCCGCGCCCATCAGCATGCAGGCCAACAAGACCTTACCAACGTTACGAGTTCTCATGGTGGAAGCTCCCTGGCATTGAAGAGAACCGTTAAAGCTGACGGAGCGTCCAGTCTACACGGATTCTCTACGATTTGGCAGCGGGGGTGGCTTCCGCGGACGTAGCCGTCACGGCTATCCGGTGTCCAGCGAGTCCGTGGTCAGGGCGCTCGGTTTTCACGGCTCGCGACACTGGTCACATGTCATACTGACCGGCTCGCTCCGGCTGATAGGCGACATCTTCGACCATGACCCGCACCCGGCCGGACGGGGCATCCCACGTCACCATGTCGCCGGTCCGATAGCCGAGAATCGCGGTTCCCAACGCGGCGAGGACCGACACCCGATTCTTCAACCCATCGGCAAAGCCCGGATAGGCCAAGGAATACGTGTCAACATCATCGGTGTCCAGGTCGCGCAGGCGAACCGTGGAGTTCATGGTGATGACGTCATGCGGCATCTCCGATGGCGGGAGCACCTGTGCCTGTTGCAGCTTGGCCCGCAATGCGCACAGCCGGTCCCGGGGAATGAGGCCGCTGGCCACGCTGTCGCGCAGCAGCGGATCCAGACGATCGTAATCCACCGACGAGATGAGAAGAGCGTGCTGATTCATAGGGATGTCCTTAGTGAAGTTTCGGCCGGATTTCGGCTGGCGCGCTGCCCGCCGTTGGCGATCTGGAGAACTCGGTCGAGCCGGAATACGGAGCCTTTCTTGATCATCCTGCCCCCCGGGCTTGGCCCCAGCCACGACAGCGTCGATGGCGCGGATCGAGCCGATCGAACGGCATCGCTCGGGGGCCAAGCCCCAAAAAACGCCCGTTTCCTGCGTGGGCCGCGTCCTTCCCCAGGGAAGCCGCGGGACCGCTGTCAGCCGACTTCTTGCCCTCTGCGAGCGCCCCTTCTGCCGGGAAGAAGCGAGTCTCCGCAGACCGCATCTTCTTTCGGGTTCCTGCTCCGCGCGGGTGCGCGAGCGGATGCCCGTTCGAATCCGGCCGAAGCCCGGCATTCGTCATCCTCGCGGGGATCCGACTCACCGGGTTGTCCACGGCCAGCCGCCGTGTCCGGAATGCGGGCCGCACAGGCGGTACACAGGCCGGTGTAGGGGACCGCCATCAGCCGGGCCTTGACGATTCTCCGGCCACAGTGCCGACATCGGCCGTAGGTCCCGTTCTCGATTTGTTCCAGCGCGTCTTCGATGTACTGGAGCATTTGTTCCTTTTTCGCCCACAGCTGCATCGTCATTTCGCAGTCGGGCGTGAAGGCCAATTGCGTTACGTCGTCGCGAAGACGTGCCCTGAGTGCCCGCAGACGATTCCGATAGATTCTGGCGCTTTCTCGGTCCATGTCTCGGTCTCCCTTCACCATCTTCAGCGGTCAAAATGCCCCACCCTCTCAGTTTCGGCCAACACGCTGGACGCGAACTCAAGATCCGTTTCCAGCGCCACGAACTCGCGGTGGCGGCGAGTGCGCCCGCCAGCAACCTTTTCCAACGAACTTCCCAACCGCCGTCGATCGGCGTCCGTAACGAGCATGGTGGCAATGGACACGTCGCACCTCCTCTCTACCGCCAGTTAATCCGCATCAGCTCGCGGCGGCTCTAGGCGCCTGAGCTGCCTCTTCTCGGGCAGTCCGTTGTTCGGAATCGTTGCTTGGATTGCCTCTTTGCCGTCTCGCCTCAAGCAGTCCAGCGATGGCCGCATGCAACGGCTCCCAAGTCCCGGCTCGCGGGTACGCCCCGGCGAGTTCCACGGCGCGCTGCGCGTGGCGGAGGGCATCGGCGAGTTGTCCCGTCGTCGCCAAGCGGACCGCCGTCTTGGCTTCGATCTCGGCCTGCTGTGCTGCTTCTTCGATCTCCCTAAGCCACTGGGCCGCCGCTCGCCAATCTGCCGCTTCCCGCCCCGCCGTCGCCCGGGCCAACAGCGTGGCTTGGGATGATTCCAGGCCGTTCAAGTCGAGGCCGGACCGTCCGAATGTCGTCGGCCAGTCGCACTTGGACCACCGGCCCGTGCCCTGCTCGTACGCGTTGATCACCCCGTTAGAACTCATCTCCGTTCGCCGCCAACTGATCCGAACTCGTGCCCCCTCCGACGCGCATTGCCTTTCGCTCCTGGATGCGTTCATCCGCAACGACCTTTCCGTATGGGCTCGCGTTGGCCCGTCGGCTGAGTTCCTCATGCCGGGCTTGTCGCCGGACCCGTCCCGGCCAATTTGATAATGGCACGCCGCGTGCCAAACGACGAGTTGCCGGGTAGAATGCTCCCGGGGCTGGGGTTCCTGTGTAGGACGGGCATTCCTGCCCGTTGCGAGCCGAAAGACGGGCAGGAATACCCATCCTACCGGAACGTCTGCCGCTCGCGTTTCGCCATGTCGGCGGGGCAGGCTGGCTGAATTTCGGTCAGCCGGCGAGCGAATTTCGGCCAACGGGCCTGATATGCAGTTGAGAGGGTTGCCATGCACGGGTCAGCGCTGAGGATCGTCGGGCTGTTCTTGCTGCTGGTGTCAGCATGGAAGAGCTGCGAGTATCTCGCCTCTGGAGCGGACCAGCACGGTCCCGGCGCCGCGGCGGTGCGGGACTGGGGGGATTGGCTGTTCGCAGGCGTCGCGGGAGTCGGGCTGTACGGCTTGACCCTTCGGGAGACGCGGCGAGGTGTGCGGCGGGACACGCGGCAGGACACGGGGCGCGAAGCCCCACCGCCGCAGACGCCCGCCCAACTCCTGCGTGCGCAACGCTTGGAGAGCATCGGCATTCTGGCGGGCGGCATCGCTCACGATTTGAACAACGTGCTGACTCCCATCCTGATGGCCGTCAAATTGTTGAACAGGGAGAGCGGCGAGACGGAGCGGCAGGGACTGTTGGCGATCATCCAGGGGGCGGCGGAACGCGGTGCGGACATGGTCCGGCAACTGCTGTCCTTCGCGGGCGGGTTGGAGGGCGAGAAGCGCCCGTTGCAGCTGAAGCACGTCATCCGCGAGGTCCACGCGCTCCTCGTGCGCACGTTGCCCAAGTCGATCCGGCTGCAGGTCTCCGCCGCCGATTCGCTCTGGCAGGTGGCCGGCGACGCGACGCAGCTTTCGCAAGTGCTGATGAATCTCTGCATCAACGCCCGCGATGCGATGCCG
>Ga0302236_1002277_pt1 | contig 11705 bp, 10 predicted proteins | sample AAG_UR_Gly_MG_FD_193509 | JGI IMG/M metagenome (GOLD analysis project Ga0302236, IMG submission 193509) | Enriched activated sludge microbial communities from anaerobic digester in WTTP, New Holstein, Wisconsin, United States - AAG_UR_Gly | ecosystem: Engineered > Bioreactor > Anaerobic >...
GGGAGAGTAGGTCGCAGCCAGTTTATTCCGGAGTAGCTCAATGGCGGAGCAATCGGCTGTTAACCGAGAGGTTGTGGGTTCGAATCCCACCTCCGGAGCCACTAAATATTTTCAGAGGCAGCCAATAATGACGCGGGGTGGAGCAGTTGGCAGCTCGTCGGGCTCATAACCCGAAGGTCGTAGGTTCAAGTCCTACCCCCGCAACCAAAAAAAATCAAGGCCCTATGGTCAAGCGGTTAAGACACCGCCCTTTCACGGCGGTAACCCGGGTTCGAACCCCGGTAGGGTCACCATTAGCTTTACATTTAGTGGGAGCATAGCTCAGCTGGGAGAGCATCTGCCTTACAAGCAGGGGGTCACAGGTTCGAGCCCTGTTGCTCCCACCAAATCGGTCCGGTAGTTCAGTTGGTTAGAATGCCAGCCTGTCACGCTGGAGGTCGAGGGTTCGAGCCCCTTCCGGATCGCCATTTTAATATGCTGGTGTAGCTCAATTGGCAGAGCAACTGACTTGTAATCAGTAGGTTGCGGGTTCAAGTCCCATCACCAGCTCCATACGGAGGAATTCCCGAGCGGCCAAAGGGGGCAGACTGTAAATCTGTTGTCACCGACTTCGCTGGTTCGAATCCAGCTTCCTCCACCAATTTAATGCGGGTGTAGCTCAGTGGTAGAGCCCCGGCCTTCCAAGCCGGTTGCGAGGGTTCGATCCCCTTCACCCGCTCCATTTCAAGATGCGCTTGTAGCTCAGTAGGATAGAGCAACGGCCTTCTAAGCCGTGTGTCCGGGGTTCGAATCCCTGCAGGCGCGCCACTTTAGGTGTTGGGGATTCGCCAAGTCGGTAAGGCACAGGACTTTGACTCCTGCATGCGCTGGTTCGAGTCCAGCATCCCCAGCCAACTAACAGGACCCATTAGCTCAGTCGGTAGAGCATCTGACTTTTAATCAGGGTGTCCCGCGTTCGAGTCGCGGATGGGTCACCAGCTTTATTTAATTCAACATAGCAATTACGGAGGGGTACCGAAGCGGTCATAACGGGGCGGTCTTGAAAACCGTTAGGGTGCAAGCCCACGTGGGTTCGAATCCCACCCCCTCCGCCATAGCAAGCCCAGATAGCTCAGTCGGTAGAGCAGGGGACTGAAAATCCCCGTGTCGGTGGTTCGATTCCGCCTCTGGGCACCATTTAGAAATCAAGCAAAGCAATCTTGGCGGCATAGCTCAGCTGGCTAGAGCGTTCGGTTCATACCCGAAAGGTCACAAGTTCGATCCTTGTTGCCGCTACCAAGATGGGCCTTTAGCTCAGTTGGTTAGAGCGCCCGGCTCATAACCGGTAGGTCCGGGGTTCGAGTCCCTGAAGGCCCACCATCTTATTTTCAGCTTGCTTGATTCAAATTCGAGGTGTAGCGCAGTTTGGTAGCGCACGTGGTTTGGGACCATGGGGCCGGGGGTTCGAGTCCCTCCACCTCGACCAACAAAATTATGGTGGGTATAGCTCAGGTGGTTAGAGCGCCAGATTGTGGCTCTGGAGGCCATGGGTTCGAGTCCCATTATCCACCCCAAATTTTCACGACCCATTAGCTCAGTCGGTAGAGCATCTGACTTTTAATCAGGGTGTCCCGCGTTCGAGTCGCGGATGGGTCACCAATTGATGAGGCGGCATAGCCAAGTGGTAAGGCAGAGGACTGCAACTCCTTCACCTCCAGTTCGAATCTGGATGCCGCCTCCAATTAACAATTTAATGTGCGGGTGTGGCGGAATTGGCAGACGCGCTAGACTTAGGATCTAGTGTCCAGTACGTGGGGGTTCAAGTCCCTCCACCCGCACCATTTTTTATTTTCAGGTTTTTGCGCTCATAGCTCAACTGGATAGAGTGTCTGACTACGAATCAGAAGGTTCGGGGTTCGAGTCCCTGTGGGCGCACCATTAGCAAGGCTTTCAAAGGATACTAATCTTTTGGAGGCTTTTTTGTTTACCCTGGGATATGAAAGGAATAGCTATGTGCTACGTATATATTTTATTATGCAGCGACGGAAGCCTTTATACAGGCTGGACGAATGACATCGAAAGAAGATTCAGGACGCACAGCGAAGGCAAGGCGTCAAAGTATACCAGAGCCAGACTTCCAGTTAAGCTGGTCTATTTAGAGGAAACAGAAAATAAGATAGACGCTCAAAAACGCGAATGGGCGATAAAGAAATTCAGCAGAAAACAAAAGCTGGAACTTATAGAGAGTAAAAGCATCAAAACAGATTTAAACAGCGGAGTCTAATCAAGTAATAACCTCAAGACTTGTGCTTAGCGAATTTAATATGAACAGAACGCGCGGAGGAGCAATTTTTATCTGGCGCGTTTTTTTATTTTAAAAATGCTTTTAAAAAAATGTATATGGGTATATTTTTAATTAATACCACGTTTTTCTAGTGAAATCAGGCGTGGATAATACACTACAAGGGGAATAATCTAAAAGAAAAGGGGGAATCTGTATGGATTCGTTTGCTATCAGCCAGTTCATGTCACTCTATTTTACGAAAATAATAGGGGCAATAGCGATACTTGTCATAGGTCTTTTGCTTGCAAAGTATATAGCATCAGGCATTGGCAAGCTAATTGAAAAGAACCCGAAAATAAACGAATGGATCAACAAGTTTTTCGGGGAAACCGAGAGAGAAGTAAAATTCGGCAAGATTGTAGTAAAGACCATCTACTATATTCTTATGATATTCGTAATAACAGCCGTATTCGAGGCTCTGGGCTTCACAATATTGACAGAGCCGCTCAACAAGTTCCTGGGCAACATATCCAGCTTCATACCTCAGATAATAGGAGCTGTAATGCTGCTGGCTGTGGCGTGGCTCCTGGCGAGGATAGTCAAGTTTTTTGTGCTCAAGGGACTAACGTTAGTCAAATTTGATGAAAGAATGGCAGTCGAGGAGGGAAGAGCTCCGCTGTCACAGGCTATAGCTGAAATTGCCTACTGGTTTGTATTCCTCATATTCCTTCCTGGAATCTTGAGCGCACTGTCACTAGGCGGAATACTCCAGCCGGTTCAGAACATGCTCAACAAGATTCTTTCGGTGCTGCCTAACCTTATAGGAGCAGGCTTGATAATAGCGATAGGCTGGTTCATAGCGGGCAAGATAAGAGAAGCCTCAGCCCAGATCCTAAGATCTGTAGGAATAGACAGGATAGGCAAGGAGGAAGCCGAGGAAAAGAACAGGCTTTCAGAAATAATAGCGAACATAGTTTACGTGCTTATACTAATACCTGTGCTCGTTGCGGGGCTCGACATGATAGGCCTTTCGGCCGTAACCAGGCCGGCCACAAATATGCTGGACAGAGTCCTTGGATTCATTCCGAACCTGTTCTCAGCCTTTGTAATAATATATGTGGCATACTTCATAGGCCGCCTTCTTGGAGACCTTGTCTCAAGAGTTTTAGGAAAGATGGGTATAGAAAAGCTGCTTGCAGACATGGGCCTTATAACACCTGAAGGCGCCAAGACTACAATCTCCGCAATGGCAGGGAATTTTGTAAAGATAGCAGTAGTATTCTTTGCTGCCCTTGAAGCCGCAAATATACTCGGACTAGATATGCTTGCAGGGCTTGTGGACCAGTTCATAGTCCTGGTTGGCCACATAATACTTGGCCTGGTGATAATAGGCGTAGGACTTTATATAGCCCAGCTGGTTGCTTCTGTTATAAGCAGCAAGAAGTCTGCATCCTCTGACATGCTCTCGGCGATAGCCAGGATATCAATAATAGTCCTTGCAATAGCAATGGGACTAAGACAGATGGGAATAGCCAACGAGATTATAAATATGGCATTTGGATTTACTATAGGGGCAGTAGCAGTGGCAGCGGCAATAGCCTTTGGAATAGGCGGAAAGGAAATAGCAGCTAAGGCCCTTGCCAAGCTTGAGAAGAAATCCGAAGAATAGAATATAGCAAATAGAGCAACTAAAAAAGACATCTTCACAATCCATAGTGAGATGTCTTTTTTAGTTCAAAATATTAATATTAATGTCTAGGTCAATGTCTGATTCCATAATGCACCATCCTTTTTATTTATTAGAATTCAAAGCTTCCGCATCCAAAGTAATTGCAGTTGTTTTGAGAAACCTCATGTCTGAATTCAGATGTGTTGCCCGATTCGTTTTCAAGAGAGCTATAGTCTACAGCAGGTGAGTATACATCGTATGAATTTTCGCTTGAATATTTTTTTGAGTTTTCCATAATAATATTCCTCCTAAATTTTAATAAACAGATTATAAATTGGGTTAGTTTGTTAAAGTCAGATACTAATAAAGCTCGAAGCTGCCACAGCCAAAGAAGTTAACGGGTGCGTTTACAACATCATTTCTAAGTTCATCCTCGAATGATTTGCCAGTAGAAAAAAGTGAGCTGAAATCCATGCTGTAAGAAGCAGGCTCGAAACATCTTTCGTCTGAGTACATATCGAATTTCTTTTCCATAATAATATTCCTCCCTAGTAATTAAATATGATTGACATTGTGAATACACAGAATATTCTGATAATTCAGAGATAAAAAAAAAGCGCTCGGCTCTATGAACGTATATTATAGACATCCATAGGGACGAAAGCTTATGCTTCGCGATACCACCCTATTTTGCGGATTACAAATCCGCCTCATTGTTCAGGTCAAATCAACCCTAGCCATATAACGCTGGCGTACGTCCAAATCTACTAGATTTCGAGATGGAAGCTCAGGAGTGATTGTCGTATGCCGCTTGACGCTAATTTCCACCAACCATTAGCTCTCTATAGTCTTGCCTGGGCACCTTCGTCTCCGTCATAACTTTTCTGAATATTCTGCACATTTATCTTACAATTGTTATTATAAAGGGGACGCAAAATAATGTCAACATGTTTTGCGAAAATAATTTAGAATTTTCTGAAAAAATATAAATGTTAAAAAATCAATGATCCGAGGGCTTTGGAAGAAACGATTTCCGGAAACGGCATATCAAAAACTTGTCAGAAAATTCATTTTTTTTCGAAAAAAGTATAGACAACTCCAATAAAGGCTGATAGAATACTTATCAACAACTCAATTCCATAAGATGCAACGAAGGAGAGCGCATTTTACAGGCAAGCTAAAGAGAGTCGGCGGTTGGTGCAAGCCGATGCTTCAGAGAAAATGCTACTAGCTCCAGAGCACCGCTTTTGAAATAACAGTAGGAAGCGGCGGAAGGTACCGTTATATACCGGGACATGAAAGCATGTCCGTGAAAGAGAGGCCGTAACAGGCAATTAGGGTGGTACCGCGAGCATATTCGTCCCTGAACATAAAGTTCAGGGACGTTTTTTATTCTTATTGAATCGAATGCTATCATTTCAGAAATGTAACACCCACAAATCCAGAAGCAAACAAAAAACGTAATTAAAATTCGAACATATAATATATTAAGTATATAATCAGATGCAACGAAGGAGAGCGCATTTTACAGGTAAGCTAAAGAGAGTCGGCGGTTGGTGCAAGCCGATGCTTCAGAGAAAATGCTACTAGCTCCAGAGCACCGCTTTTGAAATAACAGTAGGAAGCGGCGGAGGGTACCGTTAAATACCGGGGCATAGAGAATGCCCATTAAAGAGAGGCCGTAACAGGCAATTAGGGTGGTACCGCGAACATATTCGTCCCTGAACATAAAGTTCAGGGACTTTTTTATTACTCAAACACCATGCATTCAATGTGCTGAATACAAAAGACATAAGGGGGATAACAATGGCAAATCAAATAAAGATATTCGATACGACACTTAGGGACGGGGAGCAGTCACCAGGCTGCAGTATGAATCTTAGTGAGAAGATACAAATGGCAAAGCAGATAGAAAAGATGAAGGTGGACGTAATAGAGGCGGGATTCGCAATAGCGTCAAAAGGTGACTTCGAGTCTGTAAGCGAGATAGCAAGAAACATAAAGGAGTCCAGGGTGGCAAGCCTTTCTAGGGCACTAAAAAAAGATATCGACTGTGCATGGGATGCTGTAAAGCATGCAAGGCTTCCAAGAATACACACTTTCATAGCAACATCAGACATACACATGAAATACAAGCTTAAGATGAAGCCCGAGGATGTAATGGCCCAGGCCGTTGAAATGGTAAAATATGCAAAGGCCTGCTGCGAGGATATAGAATTCTCGGCAGAGGATGCAACCAGAAGTGACGCGGAATTCCTCTACAGGATAATAACCAAGGTAATAGACGCGGGCGCCACGGTAGTAAACATACCAGATACCGTGGGCTACACAACACCGGACGAATACTTCAAGCTTATAACAGGGATAAGGGAAAACGTGCCGAACATACACAAGGTAGACATATCTGTTCACTGCCACAACGACCTTGGTATGGCGGTTGCAAACACTCTTGCGGCGGCCAGGGCGGGAGCCACACAGCTTGAGTGCACTATAAACGGAATAGGCGAGAGAGCTGGAAATGCAGCACTTGAGGAAGTTGCAATGGCGCTTAACACAAGAAAAGACATATACAATGCCGAGTGCAGGATAGACACCACTCAGATAATGAGATCAAGCAGCCTGCTTACATCTATTACAGGCGTAAAGGTCCAGCCTAACAAGGCTATAGTCGGAGCAAACGCATTTGCTCACGAATCGGGCATACACCAGCACGGAATGCTTCAGGAAAAAAGCACATACGAGATAATGACTCCGGAATCTATAGGCTTAAACAAGAACAAGATGGTGCTTGGAAAGCACTCGGGAAGGCATGCCTTCGATGACAAGCTAAAGGATATGGGCTATGAGCTTACTAAGGAAGAGCTTGAAAAGGCTTTCGAAAAATTCAAGGCCCTTGCAGATAAGAAAAAGACAATATTCGACAAGGACATAGAAGCTATAATAGCAGAGGATTTCGCAACGGAAGTCAGCGAGGCCTACCAGCTTGAGAGCTTTATAATAAACAGCGGAAACGCCATAACTTCTACAGCGACGATTGCTATAAGACACAACGGCGAGATTCTAGAAGAGGTGGCGGCAGGAGACGGTCCGGTTGATGCATCGTTTAAGGCCATAGAAAAGATAATCGGCAAGAAGCTGAACCTCCATGATTACACTATACATTCCGTCACAAGCGGCAAGGATGCCCAGGGCGAAGCTACAGTAAAGCTTTCCCACAAGGAGCGAGTCTACAAGGGCAAGGGCTTAAGCACAGACATACTCGAAGCCAGCATAAGAGCTTATATAAACTGCGTGAACAAGATGGAATACGACAATGCGCTGGGCAGCAGCGAGACAGCGTAGAAATAGAAAGAGGCGGCAATAAAAAGGGAAACATGCACAACTCAAATACAGAAAATTTGGAATACTCGAGAAAAAGAATGGAGGAAGCATAAATGGGAATGACTATGACACAAAAGATTCTTGCAAAGCATGCGGGCGTGGAGAGCGTAACGCCTGGGCAATTCATAGAGGTGGAGCTTGACATGGTGCTAGGCAACGACATCACGGCACCTGTTGCCATAAAGGAATTCGAGAAGATGGGAGCCACGGAGGTGTTCGACAAATCGAAGATTTCCATAGTTCCGGACCACTTCACACCAAACAAGGACATTAAGACTGCACAGCAGTGCAAATTCATAAGAGATTTTTCGATGGCGAAGGGAATTGAAAACTATTTTGAAATAGGCGAAGTGGGCATTGAGCATGCGCTGCTGCCTGAAAAAGGACTTGTTGTAGCGGGAGATGTAGTCATAGGAGCAGACTCGCACACATGCACCTACGGAGCTCTTGGAGCCTTCTCCACAGGAGTGGGCAGCACAGACATGGCGGCGGGGATGGCAACGGGCAAGGCATGGTTCAAGGTGCCAAGCGCAATCAAATTCAACATTACAGGCAGTCTTCAAAAGTGGGTGAGCGGCAAGGATGTAATCCTCCACATAATCGGAATGATAGGTGTCGACGGAGCGCTTTACAAGTCAATGGAGTTTTCGGGAGACGGAATAAAGAACCTTACAATGGACGACCGCTTCACTATAGCCAACATGGCAATAGAGGCCGGAGCAAAGAATGGGATATTCCCGGTGGATGAGCAGACTGTTGAATACATCACAGAGCACTCAAAAAGAGAATATGTAGCTTACGAGGCTGACGAGGACGCCGTATACGATGAGGTGTACAACATAGATCTTGCAAGCATAAGGCCTACGGTGGCATTCCCTCACCTTCCGGAAAACACAAGGACGATAGACGAGGTGGGCGATATTCCAATAGACCAGGTTGTAATAGGATCGTGCACAAACGGAAGAATAAGCGACCTTAGGGCAGCGGCCGAGGTGCTTAAGGGCAGGAAGGTCAAGAAGGGCATAAGGGTTATAATATTCCCTGCTACTCAAAGCATATATCTTCAGGCCATGAAGGAAGGCCTTATGGAGATATTCATAAATGCGGGAGCCATAATAAGCCCGCCGACATGTGGTCCGTGCCTTGGAGGCCACATGGGAGTGCTTGCAGAGGGCGAGCGCTGCGTGGCAACTACTAACAGGAACTTCGTAGGAAGAATGGGGCATGTTGAGTCCGAGGTATATCTTGCAAGTCCGGCAGTGGCTGCGGCATCAGCAGTTGCAGGCAAGATAGCGGGTCCTGAGGACTTGGACTAGGCAAGAGCTGAGCAGAACAAAAGACAAGTGAAACTCCAAATAAACTGAGATAAGAATTAGAATATGAAGGAGAGATAACGATGAAAAACATGGAAAATGAAAATAAATGCAACTCTATAGACGACATGGGCGGAGCGGCCTTCGAGAGCAGCGAAGCTAGAGTATCAGCAGAAGTGACTGTAAAGGACCAGATGCACATGCCTTGCAGCGGCATCAACTTTTTCGGCTGCGGAGCAGGGGGGGAGTTTTAATGGGAAAGGCATTCAAATACGGAGACAATGTGGACACTGACGTAATAATTCCGGCAAGGCACCTTAACACATCTGACCCTTCAGAGCTTGCAAAATTCTGCATGGAGGACATAGACAAGGATTTCGTAAAGAATGTAAAGCCCGGAGATGTTATTGTTGCAGGAGAGAACTTCGGCTGCGGCTCGTCAAGAGAGCACGCGCCTATAGCCATAAAGGCAAGCGGAGTATGCTGCGTAATAGCCTCATCCTTTGCAAGAATTTTCTACAGGAATTCATTCAACATAGGGCTTCCTATATTCGAGTCCAAGGAGGCCGCAGACGCTATACAGATGGGAGACGAGGTAAGCGTGGACTTTGAAACAGGGGAGATAACGAACATCACAAAGGGCGAAAAATACCAGGCCCAGCCTCTTCCGGAGTTCATGAGAGGAATAATAGACGCGGACGGACTCATAAACTATATAAAGAAGAACATAAAGTAGGAGGAGCCAATGGAATATAAAATAGCAGTTGCGGCCGGAGACGGGATAGGCCCGGAGATAGTGGAGCAGGCAATAATAGTGCTTGAGCGGATAGGTGAAAAATTCGGACACAAATTCACATACGAACATGTAGCTGTAGGAGGAGCGGCAATAGACAAGTATGGCGACCCGCTTCCTCAGGAGAGCCTAGAGGTATGTAAAAAAAGCAATGCTGTGCTGCTTGGGGCTGTGGGAGGTCCTAAATGGGACTCTCTTGAGAGCTCAAAAAGGCCTGAAAAAGGCTTGCTCAGATTAAGACAGTCGCTTGGACTATATGCAAACATAAGGCCGGCTGTGCTCTACAAGGAACTAGAAGATGCATGCCCGCTTAAAGAGAGCATCATAAAAGACGGCATAGACATATGCGTGATGAGAGAGCTCATGGGCGGCATATATTTTGGCGAAAGAGGCCAAAGGGAAGGCAAACACGGCCCAGAGGCATTCGATGTGGAGTGCTACAGTGAATACGAGGTAGAAAGGATCGCAAGATCGGCCTTTGAAATGGCAAGTAAAAGAAGGAAAAAGGTAACAAGCGTGGACAAGGCCAATGTCCTTGAAAGCTCAAGGCTTTGGAGAAGGGTAGTAGAGAAGGTGGCAGCGGAGTATCCTGACATCGAGCTAGAGCACATGTACGTGGACAATGCTTCAATGCAGCTCATCAAAAACCCTTCGGGCTTCGACGTGCTGCTTACAACAAACATGTTCGGGGACATACTCTCGGACGAGGCGAGCATGATAACAGGCTCGATAGGAATGCTGCCTTCAGCAAGCCTTGGCACTGAAGGGGTTCACATGTATGAGCCTATACACGGGTCGGCTCCGGACATAGCCGGAACTAGAAAGGCAAACCCTATAGCCACAATACTCTCGTGCGCAATGATGCTGAGAGATTCGTTCAATTTGAGCGATGAGGCTAAGGCGGTAGAAAAGGCTGTGGCAGGAGTATTGGCAAAGGGACTTAGAACGCCCGACATAATGAGCCAGGGCATGACTCTCGTGGACACAGTCCAAATGGGAGAGGAGATAGCCAAGCTTATTTAGAAGCTGTAGCCTTTTGAAGGAGGGATTTAAATGTGCAGGACATATTGCATAATGGCCGAAGACGGAGCGGAATCGCTTCTTAGGATAGTAGGAATGCTCAGAAGAAAGAAATTCGATATCAAAAGCATAAACATGCAGCCATCCGAGGCTAGCTGCGGTTCAAATCTAATAATTTCAATAAATGAAATTGCAGGGTGCAGCGCGGGAGATGCAATAAATCATGTGAAAAAGCTTTTTGGAATAAAAAAAATAACAGAACTCAGGGAGGACAAGTAAAATGGCAAAGATGTACTATGAAAAGGATGCAGATATGAACGTATTAAAGGGCAAGAAGATAGCGGTAATAGGTTACGGCAGCCAGGGTCACGCCCATTCGCTCAACATGAAGGAGAGCGGGCTTGACGTTGTAATAGGACTTCACGCAGGCAGCAAGTCGGCGGAGAAGGCCAAGGCTGCAGGCTTTGAGGTTATGAGCGTTTCAGACGCCGCAAAGGCAAGCGACGTGATAATGATACTTATACCTGACGAGAAACAAAAGAGCGTGTACGAAAGCGACATAGCGCCGAATCTTAAAGCCGGCAAGGCGCTTGTATTTGCGCACGGCTTCAACATACACTTTGGACAGATAAACCCGCCTGAGGACGTGGACGTATTCATGGTTGCGCCAAAGGGACCAGGACACCTTGTAAGAAGGGTATACACAGAAGGCAAGGGAGTGCCTGCGCTTTTCGCGGTGCATAATGACGCTAGCGGGAAGGCAAGAGACATGGCAATGGCGTATGCAATGGCCATAGGCTCTGCCAGAGCAGGCGTGCTTGAGACAACATTCAAGGAAGAGACGGAAACAGACCTTTTCGGAGAGCAGGCAGTGCTTTGCGGAGGCGCGACAGAGCTTATAAAGGCGGGCTTTGACACTCTTGTGGCAGCGGGCTACCAGAAGGAAGTTGCATACTTTGAGTGCCTTCACGAGCTAAAGCTTATAGTAGACCTTCTGTACGAAGGAGGCTTCGAGAAGATGAGATACAGCATATCAGACACAGCCGAGTACGGAGACTACGTGACAGGCAAGAGGGTAGTAAACGAAGAAACAAGAAAAGAAATGAAGAGAGTGCTTGAAGACATACAATCAGGCGAGTTTGCAAGGAACTGGCTGCTTGAGAACATGCTTGGCAGACCAATGTTCAACGCGACAAAGCAAAAAGAGCTTGAGCATCCTATAGTAGAAGTGGGCAAAGAGCTAAGAGGCATGATGTCCTGGATAAA
>Ga0302236_1002279_pt1 | contig 11692 bp, 8 predicted proteins | sample AAG_UR_Gly_MG_FD_193509 | JGI IMG/M metagenome (GOLD analysis project Ga0302236, IMG submission 193509) | Enriched activated sludge microbial communities from anaerobic digester in WTTP, New Holstein, Wisconsin, United States - AAG_UR_Gly | ecosystem: Engineered > Bioreactor > Anaerobic >...
TAACCATTATTAAATTATTTTCAGGATCAACTTTTATAACCTTGAGATGATGCACAGTAACTTTCGTGTTACCATATTGTCCAGCCATTTTCATTCCTTTAAAAACACGCGAGGGCTGAGCACATTGGCCTATAGAACCAGGTCCCCGAAAGGACTCATGACTGCCATGAGAACTGATAAAACCACCAAAATTATGCCTTTTCATCACTCCCGTAAAACCGCGTCCTTTGGAATTGGCAGAAACAGAAACCGTTTCATTTTCTCCAAAAATATCTGCTTTCAGTTCATCCCCAATTTGGACACTTTCAATATGTTGTCCGTAAGAAGGACGAAATTCACGCACATAACGGTAAAAAGGACTGTTGTATTTTTTAAAGTGACCCTGCAATGGCTTACTTACTTTCCGGGCAGGAATTTCTTCATAACCAATCTGGATTGCCTCATAGCCATTTTCAGCTTCGGTTCTTTTGCAGATAACTTTACAGGGACCAGCTTTAATAACGGTAACAGGAATTACTTTACCATCGCTGTCAAATACCTGTGTCATACCTATTTTTTTACCAATTAATCCAATCATCCTTAGCTCCTTGTGTTTGCTTTGATTTCCACATGGACACCTGCAGGCAAGCTAAGTTTCTTAAGAGCATTCGTGGTTTGCTGAGTAGGATTCACAATATCAATTAAACGCTTGTGAACCAGCATCTGAAACTGATCTTGACTCTTTTTATCGGCATGGGGACTACGCAAAATCGTATAAATAGTCCTATCTGTAGGTAACGGAATAGGACCGACAACTTTGGCTCCCGTATTGCGAGTGGATTTCACGATTTCAGCTACCGACTTATCCAGAAGACGATGATCATAAGCTTTCAATTTTATTCGGATTCGGTTATCGTGTTTACTCACTGGAACCTCCAAAATTTATGCAAAATGGTTTCCCCTGGGTTAAAACGAAACTTTTGTAGAGCTCCGCCATCTGTGCAGGAAATCAAACTGCGGTTTGTTTTAGTTAAGTGGTGGATTGGGTTAATTCCCCTTCCACAGCGATACTCAATGTGAGTACCACATTTAATGGATGACATTGTTCCTCCTAAAGAACTATAAGCCCCTGCAAAATATGGGACTTGTGCTTTACGCTCAAAGCGTAATGAATAATTTAAGCCACCAAATTTTAGGACGGAGAAACTGTCAAATCTTTTTTTGCAAGATAACGAGATGGATTTTTTTACAAAGAGAAAAAGAGATAAGGTGAGAAGAGTAATTTTTTACAAAAAGAAAAAGAGATAAAGAGAAAAAGTGAGAATTGTAATTTTTCACAAAGAGAAAAAGAGATAAAGTAAGAAGCTTAATTTTTCACAAAGAGAAAAAGAGAGAAAGAGTTAAAGTAAGAAGCTTAATTTTTCACAAAGAGAGAAAGAGATAAAGAGAAAAAGTGAGAAAGTGGGAAGAGTAATTTTTTACAAAGAGAGAAAGAGATAAAGAGAAAAAGTGAGAAAGTGGGAAGAGTAATTTTTTACAAAGAGAAAAAGAGAGAAAGAGGGAAAAAGAAAAAAAGGAAAAAATAATAATTACTTCCCAAGAACTCAGAACTACGAACTAAGAACTCAGAACTACGAACTTAAAAATAAATCTGCGTTTTTATCTGCGAAATCTGCGGGAAACAATATCTGCGGGAAACATCATCTGCGGGAAATAACCTTGCCCGATATTCTTTTTCGCTTAGTTTATAAAAAGGGAGAACAAAATTGTGGATTAAATATGGATTACATTCAGCATTATCATAATGATGCCCTGGAATTTGATTATTGGGGTAAGGACTTAATAACTCCTGCAGAAATAAGAAGAAATCAATTTATTCAACATCTGTGTCCAATTAAAAAGGGGCAAAAGGTCTTGGATATTGGCAGTGGTAGAGGTTGGTTTTCTTTGCATTGTGCAAATATGGAAGCAGAAGTAACTGCTATTGACCTTAGCGAAGAAAATCTAAACAGGATTAAAAATATTGATCCCCGCATAAAAACCATTTATGGTGATGCTTGTTCAATAAATCTACCGGAAAAATCATTTGATCTAATCGTTGCCCTGGAAGTGCTTGAACATCTTGTTGATCCAGCTTTGGCAATAGACAACTGGAAAAAGATGTTAAAGACAGGTGGAATTTTTTTTGTAACAGTTCCCTACAAAGAAGTTATCCGCTATTCTCTTTGCATTCATTGTAATCGCAAAACACCGATGAATGCCCATTTGCATAGTTGGGATGCACCTAAATTGGCATCTATGCTGGAGAATAATGGATTCTATATCTTAGGAGCAACTTTGTTTGCTCACAAATTGCTTTCTGCCTTAGGTCTGGATAAAAAACTACAAAAAGTTCCCTTTAAGGTATGGAATTTTCTGGATAAACTTTGTGGAATAGGTAACGATAAATATAGCTATTTAGCTGTAAAAGCGATCAGACAGAATCGTTGGTGCCTTCAACCACAAAATCCGGAAGGTTGATGTCCTCGTTAATAAGTTATATAAAAATAACAAGTTGTGTAGACGGAGCTCGCTAAAGCTCCGCATCCTTTTTTTACAATGTCTATTCTCTGTTTCCCCTTTTCACTATTTCACCTTTCCACTTTTTGTGGAGGAACAGTGTCCTCCGGCTACACTTTACATTGGAGTCAATTACACTTTCATAATTGACTAAAAACCCATTACAAATAAAAATTTGTGAAATCTATGAAATCTGTGAGAGTTCATTAATATAGGCGTTGGTTACCGTAGATATACCAAACACCATTTTCTCTTTTGAAATAGGAAATATCTCCAGAGTCCTCCGGTTCATTTAAAGTAACGGTTTCCGAATGGGAAGTAAATTTATTTTTACTATGTACAACAGCATAGTCGTCATCCAAATCAATATAGAGAACTTCTATTTCCAGCAGGGAGTATTGAGCCATTCTATCCAGCCATAGAGCATTGAAATTATAACTTGTCATTCCCTTATGCCGATATTCAATATGTAGATGTTCCATTATTCCGCTCATATTTTTCAAGTTGAATTCCATACTTATATCATAGAGAATATCCCGAATTTCACGCTGGGCAATTGTATCGCTGTCATTACTTTCGCAGCTTCCTAAAGCCAGCATCAATAAAATGCCGAGGATTATATATAAGTATCTTTTCATTCTTTTCCTAACCAATTATTTTATTATCTCATATTTATATTATAATCGTTATGTTTAAGAACGGCAAGACATTCTATATGCCAGGTATTGGGAAACATATCAAAGGATTGTAAAAAAACAACTTTATATTTCTCTCCGGCAATTAGTGTATTTAAATCTCGGGCAAGAGTCATAGGAGCACAGCTTAAGTAAATAATTTGTTTAACTTCCGCTTGTATAATTGCTTCCAAAGCGTTTTGTTGAACTCCGCTGCGGGGAGGGTCCATAATAATTGTATCGGGCTTTTCCTTTATTAAAACAGCAGACAGGTTATCTTCCACTTTGCCGATTACAAAAGAAACATTGTTTATCCCGTTCAGAACTGCATTTTCTTTTGCATCTTCAATTGCCTGAGGAAATTCTTCCAGTAGAATAACGCGTTTAACCTTATCTGCTAAAGAAAGTCCTATAGCTCCAATTCCGCAATAGGCATCCAGAATAACATTGTTACTATTAACAAAATCCTGCAGGAAGGAAATAATCATTTCCATTGTTCCGGTATTTATTTGCCAGAAACTGCGGTAGTTAATCCTGAATTTCAAGCCGCATAAATTATCGTATAAATTCTCGCTTCCGTAGAGTAGCTTGGTTTCTTTACCTAAAATAACATTTCCTTTTTGGCGATTGATATTCTGGATAATACCTTTTATTGGGGGAAATTCGGTAGTCAGCTTTTTCACCAGAAGATTGGTAAAAGGCAGTTTTCCGCTTAAAGTAACAAGGATCACCAAAATTTGACTGCCATCAGAATTACAGCGAAAACCGATATGTCTTAATTGACCTTTGTGTTCAATTTCGTTATAGGGCTCAACCTTCGCTTTAAGGCAAAATTCCATCAGGGAATTAGCCAGCTGATCAAAAATCGGGGGATGATTTTCACAAGTATTATGTTCTACTATTTGATGGGAAAAACGGGCAAACATTCCATAAGTGATTTTACCCGTTTGATAATTTTTCCCCACCGGCATAAAGACCTTATTCCGATAATGTTTTATTTGGGGAGAAGGAGCAGGAAAGTAAATAACATCCTTATCTATAAAAGGACTGAAGAGTTCCAGAAGCAACTGATTTTTTTGTTTCAGCTGTTCAGAATATTTTAACATCAGCCAATCACAACCACCACAGGGAATTTCTGCAGCAAAGGATGAGCATTGGACCTCAACCCGGGAATCCGAATAACTTATATATTTTGTCACTTTCCCGTAAGCATAATCCTTCTTTTCTATGGTAATATCAATATCTACAACATCGCCAACAGCAGTATAGGGTACAAAAATTGCCTTTCCTTCTGCATAAGCAATGCCAAAACCGCCCATTGCCATTTTTTTAATTTCTAAATTCGGTATGTGTTTCAAAGCATTTCCTGAAGATGTTGAATGCGCACTTCAATAGGAGGGTGCGTAGCAAAAAGGGAAATCCTTTTCTGATTATTGATTTTTGCCAGGGCATAAGAATCACTTCGTTTTTCCGGAACATAAGCATTGGCTATTTTTTTCAATGCTTCAATCATAGGACCTGCACCTACCAACTTTGCCGAACCCGCATCAGCTTTAAATTCACGCCAACGCGAATATGCCGCAATAGGAATATTGGCAAGAAACATTAAAATGTTTTGCAGAACCATAATCACTAGCATATATCCAAAATAACCTAATCCGCCACCGCGATCATCACGCAATGCATTATCAATTAAGACCGTTAAAATCCTGGCAAAAAACATCACAAAGGTATTCACAACTCCCATCAGCAAAGTCATTGTAACCATATCTCCATTGGTGATATGAGTCATTTCATGTCCCGCTACAGCGGCTAATTCCTCTTCCGAAAGGCGATCTATTAAAGCCGAGGAAAAAGCAATCAAAGCATTGTTTTGGGAAGCTCCAGTGGCAAAAGCATTGGCATCCCTGCTATTATAAATACCAACTTCCGGCATTTTAATATTTCTTTCTGCTGCCATACTTTCTATTGCAGAAAGCAAATAAGCAATTTTGGGATGCGCAATTCCCGGTTTTACAATTTGAATTTTATAGGTTGCTTTTGCCATTGGCTTGCTTAAAAACAGCGAAATTAACGAACCCCCCATTCCAAAAATAGCACATATAATCAGCAAACCCCATAGGTCTTCCATTTTCAAACCCAGAAGACCTACTACAATTCCTAACACCAACATTACCAGAATGTTGGTGAGCAGGAAGATTCCCATTCGTTTCAGGAAATTCATTTTACGCTCCTTTATTTATTTTTATCTTCTAAAATTATACTTTCAACCAATAAAAATATACTTATATCTTTTCCATTGCCATTATTATTTGTAGGCAAGCTAAGGCAAGGATTTTTTTTTAGTTCTGCAAACTCTTTGGCAAAGAAAGAAGTTGTCAACCCATCTTTTCTTAACTGTATTATTTAGGATAGGATAACTGCCTTTTACCCTTCTTCCTTAATAGCATTGCTTACCCATTGCTTACCCATTGCTAATGGCATTAGTATTGGGTGAGCAATGCTAAAGCAATTCTATTAGAAAATAACTTCCTGTCTTGACAGAATTCTGCTTATTTAAAAAAGGGGTTTTATAAGGAAACCATCAAATGAAACACAGTAAAATTGAAATTCTGGAAAAGACACCTGTCGCCTATTCTATACTTTATCTTGCCCTACCCAGTATGCTAAGTATGCTGGTAAATATCTTATATAATTTAACGGATACTTTTTTTATCGGCAAGCTGAATGACCCTTTTAAGGTTGCCGGTGTCTCTATTGCTCTGCCTTATTATAATATGCTAATGGCGATTGCAGGAATTTTTGCCAACGGTGGAGCCAGCTATCTCTCCCGTCTTTTAGGGAAAAAAGACCTAAAAACAGCTCGGGAAACCACTACCACTGCTATTTTTACCGTAGCCATTGTATCAATATTTGCTGCTGCCTTGGGCGTTCTTTTTATTCCTACCTATCTTAAATTATCTGGTGCCAGTGCCTTAACTGCACTTTCTGCCAGGCAGTATTTAACAGCAATTTTCATTGGCAGTCCGATCATAATGATTAAATTTACTTTAATTCAACTGCTTAGAGCTGAAGGTGCAGCTAAAGAAGCAATGTTGGGTTTGTTTATAGGAACGGGAGCAAACATTATTCTTGACCCGTTGTTCATTTTTACTTTTAAGATGGATGTAACCGGAGCTGCCATAGCTACAGTAATTGGTCAGGGTTTAGCAATGCTTTATTATATTTCTTATTACTTAAAAAAGAAGAGCTTAGCTAGTCCCGGAAGAAAGTATTTACACCCGCGTTGGTCTTGCTATAAAGAAATATTTGCAATTGGAATTCCTTCCTCTTTAAGCCAGGTTATGATGAGTATCGGAAATGCCATAAGTTTTAAGCTGGCTTCTGCTTACACTGATCATACCGTTGCTGCCCTGGGAGTTGTTTCCCGAGTTTTTTCCATAGCTATTTTTGCTTTTATTGGCTTATCTATTGGTATTCAGCCGCTTATTGGTTTTAATTATGGAGCACAAAATTATACTCGTATGAAAAAAGTAATCAAGATGTCCAATATAATCTGTTTAGGAATGTCTGCTGTCTTTACCTTGTTTTTTGCTCTTTTCCCGGGAGAACTAATTGCGGTATTTATTAAAGATAAAGCAATTATGAAAATTGGAACACAGATACTGAATGCCTATGTTTTTGCTATTCCGTTTGCGGGTTTGGGTATGATATTAATGGCTGCACTTCAAGCAATGGGAAAGGCAATACCTGCTTTCATCGTCTCCTTATCGCGTCAGGGAATTGTCTATATTCCAATGTTATATTTGCTGAATTATCTTTTCCAATTCAGCGGTTTGATCTATGCAATGCCTATTGCTGATGTGATAACTACCATTCTTTCATTCACATTTGTGTATCATATAACCAAACGGCTGAAAAGTTCCCCTTGACACAAAAACCCCTTTATAAATAAGAGTTTAAGAAATAGAAATAATAAAATATATGGAGGAAAAAATGTCCACGAATCTGAAATGCGACTGCTCAACCGATAATGAAATAGTAGAAGTGGAAAAAAATTATGGAGGAAAAATGTCTCAAAATCTGAAATACGGCAACATTAGCAGCAGTGAAGCAATGGAACTGGAAGAAAAATATGGAGCTCATAATTATCATCCTTTGCCCGTGGTTTTAGCAAAAGGAGAGGGTGTTTATGTTTGGGACCCTGAAGGAAATCGTTATTACGATTTTCTTTCTGCCTATTCAGCAGTAAATCAGGGGCATTGTCATCCCAAAATTATTCAGGCATTGATTGATCAGGCAAAAGAGCTTACTTTAACCTCACGCGCTTTTTACAATAATAAGCTAGGAGAATATGAAAAATATATAACCGAATATTTTGGTTACGATATGGTTTTACCTATGAATTCAGGTGCTGAAGCAGTTGAAACGGCAATGAAACTTGCCCGCAAATGGGCATATAATGTAAAAGGAGTAGCTTCCGATTCAGCTATTCTTATATTTGCAGATAATAATTTTCATGGCAGAACGATATCTATTATTTCTGCTTCTTCCGATCCGGATTGTTTTGGCGGTTTTGGTCCATTCACTCCTGGAATTGTGCGTATTCCTTACGATGATGCCAATGCTTTAAAAGAGTATCTGGAAAAAAACGGCAAAAATGTAGCTGCTTTTATTGTTGAACCAATTCAGGGTGAAGCTGGTGTAGTTGTTCCCAAAGATGGCTATTTAAAAGATTGTTATGACCTTTGCCATCAATATAATGTGCTGTTTATAGCCGATGAAATTCAAAGCGGTTTAGGCAGAACCGGAAAACTTCTTGCTTGTGATTATGAAAATGTGCGACCCGATGTTTTAATTTTAGGTAAAGCACTTTCCGGAGGTGTATTACCTGTTTCAGCTGTTTTGGCAGATAAGGATATTATGCTGCAAATAAAACCTGGAGAACATGGTTCCACTTACGGCGGTTTTCCTCTTGCCTGTGTTGTAGCTATTGCTGCCTTGGAAGTTATTAAAGAAGAGAAATTGACTGAACGCGCTTTTGAATTGGGTGAATATTTCCGCAATGAACTGCGTAAAATAGAACATCCTATGCTCAAGCTTGTGCGTGGAAAAGGTCTTCTGAATGCAATTGTAATTGAACCAATGAATGGATTTGAAGCATGGGATGTGTGTTTAAAACTGAAAGATAAAGGTTTGCTTTGCAAACCGACTCACCGTCATATCATTCGTCTTGCTCCACCCTTGATTATTACCAAAGAGCAATTGGATGAATGTATTCAAATTATCAAAGATGTTTTTAATGATTTAAGTGCAAACTTAGGTCAATAAATAACTATAAGGGGTGGCTTTTCCACCCTTTGTTTTTTTTAATTTATGAATAATTCAGCAAATTTCAAAAGCGGCTTTGTAACTATCATCGGTAAACCCAATACCGGTAAATCAACTTTAATGAACCTTATTTTGGGGGAAAAAATTTCTATTACCTCTCCCAAGCCACAAACTACCCGTTATGCTATTAAAGGAATATGGAATACTTCTGAACATCAGATTATTTTTGTAGATACACCCGGCTATTTGAAACCCCGCTATGAACTGCAAGAAAAGATGCTTAAAATTTGGCATAATGCTTTAAAAGATGTGGATTTGATTATTCTCTTAACCCAAATTGACGGTTTTCCCACAGAATATGACAAAGAAGTGCTTAACCAGCTGAAAACTTTAAAAAATCCTCAATTGGCTGTTTTCAATAAACTTGACCTCAATCCCGAAGTAGATAGAAACGAGCTGGTAAAATATCTTCCCGAATCCATAAATGAGGTCTTTTTTGTTTCTGCTAAAACCGGAGAGAACATTCCGGAATTGATGGAAGCAATTAAATACTATATCCCTTTTCACGAGCCCTATTACGATAATGATATGCTTTCCGATTTGCCAATGCGTTTTTTTGCTCAGGAAATTATCAGAGAAGCAATCTTCCACTTTTTTGAAGAGGAAATCCCCTATTCTTCAGCTGTTCTGATTGAACGCTTTAAAGAATTTACCGACAAGGTAATTATTGATGCTGTAATTTGGCTGGAAAGAGAAAGCCAAAAACCCATTCTTATCGGAAAAAATGGCTCCACCATCAAAAAAGTAAGGGAATATGCAGAAAGAGAACTTACCCGTTTTATGCAAATGCCGGTTCAAGTGCATTTATTTGTTAAAATTAAGCCCAAATGGAGAAAAAAGCAATCAGCACTGAGAGAACTCGGTTTTTAGTGTAGCCAGAGGAGCGGCATCCTCCGGCTATAGATTAATTTCTACCCAAACACCTAAACTAAAAATAGAAGTTCCATCCTCAGTTTTTTTATCGGAATTTACTTCATAGCTGCCGGTTAAGCCACCTCTAATATTAACATCAAACTGATAAGTTGCCTGAGGTGAAATGGCAAAACGACTGGTATTTCTATCTACTTGAGAGGTAGTGCTACCCTTAGTTTTATCAAAATTATTTTCGTAGGTTATTCCCAAAGAAGATGTCAGTTCATTTTTAATATGTATTTTCTTTTTAGTGAAGGGAACAGAAAAACCTTTTGCTGCTCTGAAACTGTAGGAAATATTTCCGTTCAGTGATTGTGTATTGCTGGTTTTCAGAATTTCGTAAGTATCCATATCGGTAATGTTTTTGGTTTGGCTTAAAGAGAAACTGAGATTGGTAGAAACGACCTTAAAAAGATTACCCGTAAAGCCCAGCAAGGGATTTAAGGCATAAGTATAGGACTCCTGTTTGGGCTTAACCCAATCCAGATTTCCATTTTGGCGGACAGTATATTGAAAACCGGTATTTAATCGTGAACCGGAAATGTATTTTCCTAAACCAAGCAGGGTCTCAATATCCATAACAGATAAAGTAATATCGGGAAAAGTGTAGCCAATAGTTTGATTACTGGCACTGGCATATCTTCTGTTAGACATCAGAGAACAGTTTATAATGCTATCCACCCTACGAGAAAATGTTATTCCGCTACCCAAAGTGAGAGTATTATCATTGGAAATAGCTTCCAGAGAATCGTAAGGAACTGTATGTGGTAAGCCAATTTGAAAAGAAAAAGGAAAAGGATTGGTTTTACGGGCATAATTCATCATATAAGTATTCTGATAAGAAGCAGTTATATTTTTAAGCATAGCAAGAGCATTCACAAGAGTAATTACAGGATTAAAACCTGGTTCTTTGGTTTCTGAGGGTTTGGTGGTTTCAGTTTCCTTCTCTTCTTCTTCCGTCTTTTCTTCTTTTTCCCCGTTCCCAAATATGTCTTCCATAAGTTTATTCAATTCTTCTTCAGAAAGGTCTGCCAGTTTACCTTCCGCTTCTAAACGAGCAAGTTCATCTTTGCGTTTTTGTATTTCTTCTTCGCTTAATTTCTGTTCTTCTTCTTTTTTCATCTCTTCCTGTTTCTTTTGTTCCTCTTCTTTTTTCATTTCCTCTCGTTTTTTTTGTTCTTCCTGTTTTTTCTTATCTTCTTCCGTCATTTCTGTTTTAGCTGAACCTTCATCTTCTTTACCTTTGGGAGAAACACTTTCAGGTGGCAGTTTACTTTTCATTTTCATTGCCCAATTGGATAAGAGAGACGAATTCATCAAGGTTAAATTCATGCGTATAGAACGGTTTGTATTGCCATCTCTCTGATAAGTATCAACTGCTTGACTTTCAACATATTGAGTGTATTTTCTTTGAGTATCGGTATATCTTGCAGAGACGGAGGAAGTAAAATTAAACACTTGCGGCAGGTAATTGGGACTATAATTCAAACCTAAATCCTGAACATATTCCGTTTGTTTACCAATGTTGATATCATAAAGATAGTCCTTTTGCAGTAAATCGCGTTTTGTATTGAGCCGTGCCGTAGCGGTTAAATCACTTAACAAACTCCAGGAGAGATTATTATCGGTAGTAATAGTTCTTGTATCCGTTGTCTGAGAACGTTTATTCCAAACCAAACTGTCAACGGTAGTAAGTCGGTCCCAGCTTTTGGGTTCGTTACTGCTAAAGGTTACACTATTACTGAAAGTATTGGGAAAATAGCCCAAACGGTAGTTCTTAAATAATTTGAAGCTTGTTTTTTCGGCAGGAATATTCAGGTTATAATTCAAAGTTCCCCTATATGCCAAAAGGGTATCCACTGCGGTAGAAGTATTATTATAAGAGCTTTCAATTCTTCCGCTAAGGGAAGTTCTATATACAGTATATTGCAGAATTTTGTTTTTAGGTGCCTGTTTTTGGCTGAAACCAAAATCTGCGCTGTAAGCCAAATGTTCTGTCTTTTCAATTTTTTTCAGTTCAGGGTCTGCTATATTAGCTCTTAAAAGGTCTGAATTTGCTCTAAACCTGGGAGTTCCTAAAGAATAATTTCGGGTAAGAGACAAAGGCATATCCAAGTTCCAGGAATTGGGAAACAGCTTATTCAGGAATATTTTATTCGTAATATTGAGGGATTGAG
>Ga0302236_1002297_pt1 | contig 11636 bp, 7 predicted proteins | sample AAG_UR_Gly_MG_FD_193509 | JGI IMG/M metagenome (GOLD analysis project Ga0302236, IMG submission 193509) | Enriched activated sludge microbial communities from anaerobic digester in WTTP, New Holstein, Wisconsin, United States - AAG_UR_Gly | ecosystem: Engineered > Bioreactor > Anaerobic >...
TCAAACGACTGAAGATCCTGGTCGATTTCGGCCAACAGCTGGATCTGGCCGACTGCCTCGACCTGTGCGACGCGAGGATCACGAAATGAGCGTCCTCCCTAACCGGCCTTTCGCGATTCAGAGGCGCGCTCGGCGCATGTCTCCCCCCGTTCGGCGCAGGTCTCCCGACCTCGCCGAAACCGCCGACCGCAGATCTCCCGTATTCTTCGGGCCGCTCTTCTGTGTTCTCTGTCTCGTCGGCTTTTCAGCTAGTGCGGACCGCGACGCGCGGGCCGATCAGGTTCCCGTCGCGGTTCTGCAAGCCGAGCAGCAACGGATCGCCGCGGTGGCCAAGACGGTGAAAGCCGCGGTGGCGGTCTTCGCCAACGACGGGCAAGGCGGTGGATCGGGTGTCGTGATCACGCCCGATGGCTACGCGCTGTCCAACTTTCACGTCACCAAGCCGGCCGGCGACTGGATGCAATGCGGGATGGCCGACGGAGAATTGTACGACGCGGTTCTTGTCGGTCTCGATCCGACCGGCGACGTGGCGCTCATCAAATTGCAGGGCCGCGAGGACTTCCCTTGTGCAGAACTGGGCGACAGCGACGCCGTGCGGGTCGGCGACTGGTGCTTTGCCGCCGGCAATCCCTTCCTGCTGGCCACCGACTTCCAGCCGACCGTAACGTATGGGCTGGTCTCCGGCGTCCACCGCTACCAATACCCCGCCGGCACGCTGCTGGAATACGCCGACTGTATCCAGACGGATGCGTCGATCAATCCCGGCAACTCCGGCGGACCCTTGTTCAACGCGGCGGGGCAGCTGATCGGCATCAACGGCCGCGGTTCGTTTGAAAAGCGGGGGCGAGTCAATGTGGGCGTCGGCTACGCGATCTCGATCAACCAGATCAAGAACTTTCTGGGCTACCTTCGCAGCGGCCGCATCGTCGATCACGCCACGCTGGGCGCCACCGTCTCCCGCGACGAGGACGGCCGCATCGTGGTGACGGACATCCTGGACACCGGCGATGCCTACCGCCGAGGTTTGCGGTACGGCGACGAGATCCTGTCCTTTGCCGGCCGGCCGATTACCACGGTGAACGGCTTCAAGAACGTGCTCGGCATCTTCCCCAAGGGCTGGCGCGTGCCGCTCAGCTACCGCCGCGAGGGCGAGCGCCGCGACGTGCTGGTGAGGCTGATGGGCGTCCACGGGACCGAAGAGCTGCTGCGCAAGGCCGAGGGTGCGCTGCCCGTCGAAGAAAAACCCATGCCCAAACCGATGCCCAAAGACGAGCAGCCGGGCGGCGGAGGCAAACCGAAGCCGAAGCCGGAGGGGGAACAGGGCAAGGAAGCTCCGGGCGGACAGCCCAAGCCGCCGCGTGTCGTGCCGTTGGAAAAGGTGCGTCGCCAAGAGCCCACGCCGAAACACCTCGAGAAGTTGATCGTCAAGCGGCCGGGCTACGCCAACTACTACTTCAACGAACTGAACCGAGACCGCGTCTGGAACGCGCTGTTGGCCCACGGGGACTTTTCCTCGCTGGCCGGAGCGTGGAAGCTGTCGGGCGCGGACGCAGCCGGCAACCAGATCGAGATTATCTTGGCCGGCGACAAAGTCACCGGCCGCCTTGCGATCAAGCCTGTGGAAGTCGATCCTGCACGCGACTTGGACAGCCAACTCGGTCCGGAGGGCAGCGGCGGGTTGCTGGTCGCCCTGCACCTATGGCAACGCCTGCTCCGTTTGGGTCCGAAGCAATTTGGCGACGTGTACTACTTGGGCACCGTGCCGGTTCCCGGCCGCCCGGAGCTGTTCGACGCTCTCGTCGCCACCCATAACGTTGTGGAAGCGCGGTTCCTGTTCGATCCCGCGACGGGCCAACTGGCCGGCATGGAGATGTTCCCCGACGCTCAAGTCGACCCCTGTGAGGTTTACTTCGACGACTACCGGCCCGTGAATGGCCGCCAGGTGCCCCACGCGCTGCTGGTCCGCCACGGCGACAATGTGTTCGCCCAAATCAAGCTGGAGTCCGTCGAGTTGGCTGCCGAGTAGGACGGGCTTTCCAGCCTATCATGAACCGAACATGATATCCCCACTTGCACAAAACGCATTCCGCAGGCTCCTGTCTCTGAAGGGGACGGCGCTCCTGCTGGCCTGCTCGACCGCTTTCCTGCCGGCGGTCTCGCCTGGCGTCTGCCGAGCCGCCGGCGGCACCTTCATCGACGTGGTCGCCTCCGTCCAGCCCAAGATGGTCAAGATCTACGGTGCCGGCGGCCTGCGGGGTTTGGAGGCATATCAGAGCGGCTTTCTGATTTCGCCCGCGGGCCACGTGCTGACGGTTTGGAGTTACGTGCTGGATACGGACAACGTTGCGGTCACGCTGGACGATGGCCGGAAATTCCAGGCCCAATTGGTCGGAGCGGATCCGCGCCGCGAGATCGCCGTGCTCAAGATCGACGCGGACAGCCTGCCGCATTTCCGCTTGAGCGACGGAGTCGAACTGTCCGTGGGTGATCGCGTCCTGGCGTTCAGCAATCTGTTCGGCGTGGCGGCCGGCGACGAGGACGCCAGCGTCTTGCACGGCTGCGTCTCGGCCAAGACGCAGTTGGCAGCTCGCCGCGGCGCCTTCGAAACGCCCTATGACGGGCCGGTGTACGTGGTCGACGCCATGACCAACAACCCGGGCTCGGCTGGCGGCGTGCTGACCGACCGCCAGGGCAACCTGGTCGGGATCCTGGGCAAGGAACTCCGCAACGCGTTGAACAACACGTGGCTGAACCACGCGATTCCCGCAGCCGAACTGGTGACGCCGGTGGACGACATTCTGGCCGGCAAGACGTTGCCGCGGAAAGCCGGCGAGTCGGCGAAGAGGCCGGATGAGCCGTGGACGCTGGCGCGGGCCGGCCTGCGGCTGGTGCCCGACGTGCTGTCCCGCACGCCCCCGTTCATCGATGCGGTGGCCCCGGATTCCCCCGCCGCGCGAGCCAAGTTGCAGCCCGATGACTTGATCCTGTTCGTCAACAACGGCGTGGTTATTTCCTACGCCAGCGTCGTCGAAACCCTATCGTTGATCGACCACATCGACCCCGTGCGTCTGACCGTCCAGCGCGGCCAGCAACTGGTCGACGTGGTCCTGGAACCCAAAGAGTGAGCCGAGAACAGACCCCGCCGCCCCCTGCTCCCCACCGGCCCCGCGCCGGTGGAAGCATGACTGACAGCTACCAGACCGACGCCCCATACTCCCGCTCCCCACCGGCCCCGCGCCGGTGGAAGCATGACTGACAGCTATGACCCACGCTCGACGCAACTCCTGTTTCGCCTTGGCCATTTGGCTCACCTGCGCGCTCGTCTCCCGCTCCGCGCCCGCCGCCCCGGACGATCTCGTGGCCCTCGAAGAGCAAGCCATCAAGGCCGCCGTCGTCAAGATCGCGCCGTCGGTGTTGCGGATCGAAACGATCGGCGGCTTGGAGCGGGTCGAGCGAGTGCTGGTCGGGACCGGAGCGACGACCGGGCTGGCCGTGTCGGCCGACGGTTACATCATCTCCAGCGCGTTCAACTTCATCCAACAACCATCGTCCATCCTGGTCACGTTGCCCAGTGGCAAGCGAGCGACGGCCCAGATCGTGGCCCGCGACCGCAGCCGCATGTTGGTGCTGCTGAAGATAGCCGGCGACGAACCGCTCGTCGTTCCCGAACTCGTGCCCCGCCAGGAGATGGTCGTCGGCCAGTGGGCCATCGCCGTGGGTCGCACGTTTGAACAACACGAACCGAACGTCTCCGTCGGCATCCTCAGCGCCACCAGCCGCATCTGGGGCAAGGCGGTCCAGACGGACGCCAAGATATCGCCAAGCAATTATGGCGGCCCGCTGATCGACGTTCGCGGCCGGGTGCTGGGCGTGCTCGTGCCGCTGTCCCCGCAGCAGCAAGACGAAGTTGCCGGCGCCGAGTGGTATGATTCGGGCATCGGTTTTGCGGTTCCGCTGATCGACGTTGTGCGCCATCTGGACAAACTGAAACGCGGCGAAGAGTTGCACCCCGGATTACTGGGAATCACGCTCAAGGGGAACGACATCTACGCCGACCCGCCGGACATTGCCGCGTGCCAGCCCAAGTCGCCCGCCAAGAAAGCGGGTCTGCAAGCCGGCGACCGTATCGTCGAGGTGGACGGCATCAAAATCGTGCGGCAAACCCAGTTGCGGCACGCCCTGGGACCGCGATATGCCGGCGACCTGGTGAAGATCGTGGTCCTGCGCAGCGATCAGCGTTTGGAACTTGCCGTCGAATTGGCCGACAACCTGGAACCGTACGAAAATCCCTTCCTCGGCCTGCTTCCCGACCGTTCGCCGGCCGCGAAGCCCGGCGTCGCGATCCGCTACGTCTACCCCGGCAGTCCCGCGGCGCAAGCAGGAATTCAAGCCGAAGACCGGTTGGTGCGATTGGCGGACAAACCGGTCACGGGTGTGGCTTCGGCTTGGGAGATCTTGGGCAGCTACGAGCCCAAGCAAAAGATCAAGGTCGGCGTCGAACGTGGGTCCGAGACGAAGGAGTTCGAGGTGGAACCGGCGGGCTTGCCGACAGCGATCCCGGAAAACCTGCCGGCCGCCCGCAAGCCCGTCGAGGCTGCTGCCGCCCAGCGGCCGGCGGTGGGCGAGGTGAACATCAAGCTGCCCGAAGAGACGAATGAGTGCTTTGCTTACGTGCCCGACAACTACCATCCGGATGTGGCCTACGGAATCCTCATGTGGCTGCACGAACCCGGCGGCGTGGACCGCGCGAAGCTGATCGGCACTTGGAAAGACATCTGCCAGGCAAGCGACCTGGTCCTCCTCGCCCCTCAGTCGGCCGACCCGAATCGCTGGCTACCCACCGAAGTTGACTTCATCCGCAAGACCCTGGACGAGGTGATTTCCAAGTACCACATCGACCGCACGCGGATTGTCGCCTGCGGGCATCAAACCGGCGGAGCGATGGCCCTGTTGGCGGCACTGTCGCACCGCAGCCTGATCCGCGCCGTCGCGGCCACAGACACCGCCTTGCCCGGACGCGTCCAAGTCCCGGCCAACGATCCGATTGAACGCTTGGCCCTGCTGCTGACGGCAGCCGAAAAATTCGCCGCCGCCGAACGACTCGAGGAGCAAGTCAAGCGACTGCAAGAGATGAAGTACCCGGTCATCTTGCGGAAACACCCTGGCGAGCCCCGGCCCTGGGACGACAAGGAACGAGCCGAAGTGGTCCGTTGGATCGACACCTTGGACCGGCTGTGAAAACGGATCGCCGTGCGCGGACTTTTCGCGTCTCGTGTTTGGCATCAGGAGGTCGCTGTATGATCAAGAGGCATGACGAAGTGGCCTTGAGCGCGGCGAAGGATTTTGCCGCGAAGGTCAGCGGGACGTACTCTACAATCCTGGCGGATCCGCCATGGCGATTCGACAACCGCACCGGGAAAATGGCTCCTGAACACCAACGTCTTCTGCGATATCCGACGATGACCCTCGAGGAAATCTACGAGATTCCGGTGGCGTCCTTCGCCGCACCGAACTGCCACCTTTATTTGTGGGTTCCTAACGCACTCCTAGCCGAAGGTCTGGAGGTGATGCGGCGGTGGGGGTTTACGTACAAGACGAACCTGGTCTGGTACAAAGTGCGTCGAGACGGGGGCCCCGACGGGAGAGGTGTCGGGTTCTATTTCCGGAATGTGACGGAACTCGTCCTGTTCGGTGTGCGTGGCTCCATGCGGACTTTGCCGCCAGGCCGGCGACAGACCAACGTCATCGTCAGACGCAAGAGAGAGCACTCTCGCAAGCCCGACGAGATCTATGATATCGTCGAGGCGTGTTCTCCCGGTCCTTACTTGGAGTTGTTCGCTCGTTTCCGGCGTCCCGGGTGGTCGCAGTGGGGCAACGAAGATGTCGAGGAGAACACCCAACGCGGCGTAGCCCGCCGGAAAGGTCACGTCGATCCACAACTTTGCCTTTTTGAGGCTCCGCAGGGATATCGCTGTCGAAAGTCCGTACGCTAGGGAGACTCGAAACGCGCCAACGCAACCGAACGAATTCATGATTTCCCCCTCGACGAAAGCACCCCCGCAAACGTCTTCCCAAGCAGGTGGCGGTGGTCGACGCGGACAACTGCACGGGTTGCTAGGTGCGACGCACGCCGGGCTATTTCAGCGGTTTGACGCGGATGTTGCGGTACGCGACCACGGCGCCGTGCTCTTGGAGGCCGATCTTGCCTTCGCGCGGGAAGTCCTTCAGGGCGGTGCGGAACTTGTTCTTCGTGCCGTCCGGGTTCTGGCCGGCCTGGTTCCATTGGTCCAGGTCGGCTTCGATGATCTTCTCGCCGTTCAACTCGATCGTGACCTTGCTGCCGCGGCAGGTGATGACTACCTTGTTCCAGTCGGCCACTGCCGCGTTCTTGCTCGGCGCCAGCGCATCGTACAGCGCCCCGACACTGTGCTTGCTGGGGGTGTCCCTCGGCCGGTCGACCTGCATTTCCAGTCCGGTCTGGACACAGTCGCGAGGATTGCCCGTACGGAAGAACACGCCGCTGTTGCCTTCGGTCTTGAACTCGAGTTCCAGGATGAAGTCGCCGAATGACTGCTTCGACCACACGTAGCCGGCCGGCTTCTCGCGGATCAGCAGGCCGTCTTCGACAACCCAGCCATCGGCGGGCGGCTTGCCGGAGCCGTTGTCCCAGGCCGACAGGTCCTTGCCGTCGAACAACGTGATCCAGCCCTCGTCTTCGCCGCCCCAGGCGGATGCGACGAGGAAACCGATCGCCAGAAGCAACGCGGCAGCCGTGGTGAAACGTTTGGTCATGGTGGGTCTCCTTGGGTGTGAGTAATTGGGCGGAAGGCACATCTCCGTAGCATGGCTCTCCGAGCCGCGCCGGTCATGTCCCGATATCGCGCACCCAGGCACGGCTCGAAGGGCCATGCTACGCGAGGGCCAAGCTACGGATTCGGATTTCACCGAATATAACGTTCCGGCAGGCGGCTGGCCAGTCGGCTACTTGGCGATCAACTGCAGCGCGTCCACGACCACGTAGCCGTCGGTGCCGGCGGTTTCCACCACGATCGTCGTCTGGGGGCCGGCGGGCAAGTCGAATGTTCCCAGGGATTGGAACAACTGGTCGATCTCCGGGGGTTGCTGCTGATTGATGCAAATCGTTTTCGATCCCGCCGGCGTCGTGATCGTGACCGGCGTGTTGCTGGCGCGGTTCTTGTAGGGAACATACGACAAGCGGATTTCGTACTTGCCGGCGCGGGGCACGTCGGGGAAAAAACGGACGGATTTCTCGCCCTTGCCTTCGTCGCCGTCGTGCAGGTAGCCGTCCCGTACATAAGGTTCGGCAAAGGTGGACGTGCTCCAATGGCCGATCTGCTCCGCCTGGCTCGCGTCGATCACCAAGCCGGGCAACTTTCGCGGATCCACGCTGTAGAACCAGGACAGGTCGGGCGAGACGTCGGGCAGCGCACGGGTTGCCTCTACGCGGCGCGCGATCTCGACCACCCGCGGCGGCTCGTCATAGACCCGGATCTCGCCGACCGTCGTCATGCCCGTGAACACCCATCGCAGTCTGGCGGTCGAGATGGCGTCCAATCCCAGCACGTAGCGGCGATGCCTGCAGTTGGGCACCTCGGCCACCGTCCGCCAGGCATCTTCCTGCCATGCCTCGACGCGAAACGCCGACGGGGCAACGGTCTTGATGGCGAATGCCGTGTGGACGACGTTGAACGTCTGCGGCGCAGGCCAATCGAGTTGCAGCCAATGGGCGTCCGATCCCGGCTGCGGGCTCCAGACGTTCGCCCGGCCCACGGCGGGGCGCGCATAGCCGTTGGTCACGTTCGTGGCCGCCAGTTGCTCGCCGTCGGTCCGCGTCAACTCGCTGGACGCCGTCACGGCCGCCGCACGGGCCAGATCGCGCGGATCCCGGTTCGGCAGGTCGATCAGGTAGGCGCCGTCCTTGAGCAATTGTTGCTGCAGCTGCTCCAAATGCTCCTGGTACGCGCCGCGCGGCGTCGTTTGCTGCTGGATGCACAGCGCGGCTGCGGTCCCGGCGGCCTGGCCGATCACGGCGCAGGTGAGCATCACGCGCGTGTCGGACAGCGCCATGTGACTGGCAGAAATATCCCGACCGGCCATCAGCAGGTTGTCTACATTCTTCGAGTACAGGCTGCGATAGGGGATCGAGAACTGCAGGCCCATGCAGGGATCCAGGCCGCTCGGCCGGTCGTAATGGATGCCGAACGAGCCCTGGTGGAAGAAGCCGCCGGAATGGTGGTCGTCCAAGGTCCAGCCGCCGTAGGCCACCCGGTCCGGAAACAGCGTCTGCTGGCGGATATCGTTTTCGGTCAGCACGCAATCACCGATCAGGCGGCGGCTCTCGCGTTTGCCGGCCACGTGTCCGACCCAGGCCAGCCGATGATTGGCCGCCGCCTTGGCGTCGCGCGGACAATGGTTCTTCAAGTGATCCCACAATCCGAAGATCAGCCGCAGCAGGTCGTCGCGGATTTCTTCCGCGCCGGCGTACGTGTCGCCCAGTCCGCCCAGCTCGATCACCCATTGCTCGCTGGTCCGGGCGCCCAGGTGCGGATGCCGGCCGGGCGTAAAGCTGTCGCAGGTGGGGAACTGCATCGCCCACGGCGGGGCGACGAAGGATTGCGGCGACCCGGTGTCGACGCTGGCGTACTTGAGCGTATTGCCCATGGTGTTTGTGCTGGGCTGCTCCGGCGCCCAAGGCTCGTTGTACATCGACCGCGGTTCCTTGCCGTGGCGATATTCCGCGCCGGCTGCGACGCCCACCACGGCGTCGCCGGTACCGTCCAGAAAGACCTGGCCCGCAAACCGCAATCGCTGGCCGGTCCGTGTGTCGAGGCCCAGGACGGCAGCCATCCGCTGCGGCTTGTCCGCGTGCATCTCGACGCCCGTCGCATGCGTGTTCAGACATAGCGTCAAGTTCGGCTCGGCCTGGACAAAACGCAGCAGCCGTGCCGAGTACACCGCCGCTTCGGCACTTGTTTGATTGCCCGCCGTCCGGTACTCCTCGACGATGCCCGTCTCGCGAGGATCGAGCGGATCGCGTTTGGCGCCCGGCCAGACGCCCACGGGCGGCACCAGGATCTCGGTGCTGGCGTTGCCGCCCAACACCGGACGGTTTTGAATCAGCACCGTGTCGGCGCCCAGTCGGGCCGCTGCAACCGCAGCCGTGCAGCCTGCCAGTCCGCCGCCCACGACAACTATGTCGAAGGGCCCCATCTCCTTCACGTCCGGGCTGACGCCGCCGTGCCGCGCTCGCGACTCGGCTATCTCGCCGGCGGCCTGCGGCGGTGTCCATTGCAGGTCGTCGGCGAGCACCAGCGCGTCGCAGCGGCTGTAGTAGCCGGTCAGATCGCGCAGACGCACTTCGACCTGGCCGGACAACTCGTGGACCCCGCCGTCTTCCCAGACCCAGCCGCGTTGGCCGCTGCCGCCGAAGGTGTGTTCGATGGTTCGCCCACCGATCAAGACCTGGAACAAACCGGGATGATGCTCCGGCGCCCAGTCCTTCGTGCGAACCCACAACCGGTATTTCCCGGGTTTCGGAACAGCGACCGTCGTGACGGCATCGTCGACCGGTGTGCCCAATCCGATGGCCAGCAAGTACGGCGAGCCCATCTGGTCGATGAACTGCGCGTCGTTGGTCCAGCCGCCGCAATCCTGGAAACGCTCGGCTTCGATCCAGACGAGGTTTTCTCCGGATGCGCCGAAGGCAAACCAAGCAAGCATCAGCAGATTCTGTATCATGGCGGTCGGTCCTCACGCGGCCCGCAGCAGCAACCGAAGCCCGGCTTCTTCGGAGAAGTCGGGCTTCTGCCGAACATGCGTGCCGAACGCATCTCGTAGAACGGAATTCATCCCGTTCCGAACGGATTGAAATCCGTTCTACCTCAGGCCTTGGGCGGGCGGCGTTTTTCCAGCCATTCGGTGTGGAACATACCCGGCTTGTCGACGCGCTCGTATGTGTGCGCTCCGAAGTAATCCCGTTGAGCCTGCAGCAAATTCGCGGGCAGCCGCTCGCTGCGGTAGCCGTCAAAATAGGCCAGCGCCGTACTGAAGGCCGGGACGGGAATGCCCAACTGCGTAGCGGTAATCACGACGTTCCGCCAGGCCGGCTGAGCTTTCTCCACGGCCTCAGTAAAGTACGGGTGCAGCAGGAGGTTTTCCTGGTTCGGATTGGCGTCGAAGGCCTCCTTGATGCGATCCAGGAACTGGGCGCGGATGATGCAACCGCCGCGCCACAGCATGGCGCAGTCGCCGTAGTTCAACGGCCACTTATGTTCCGTCGCCGCCGCCTGCATTTGGACAAAGCCTTGGGCGTAGCTGCAGATCTTCGAGGCGTACAAGGCCTGCCGCACCTGCTCGATGAACGCCTTGCGATCGCCGGCGTGCGCCTTCGCGCCGGCGGGGCCCGGCAACACCTTGCTGGCACGCACGCGGGCCTGTTTCAGCGCCGACAGGCAGCGGGCGAACACGGCCATCGTCACCAGCGTGCTGGGGACGCCCAGGTCCAACGCCAATTGGCTCATCCATTTGCCCGTGCCCTTCGCGCCGGCGACGTCCAGGATCTTGTCCACCAGATGGCCGCCCTCCTCTTCGTCGACCACGCTGAAGATGTCGCGCGTGATTTCGATCAGGTAGCTCTGCAACTCCCCGCGATTCCACTCGTCAAAGACGTCGTACAACTCGTCGTTGCCCAGGTTCAGCACGCCCTTGAGCATCGCGTACGCTTCGCAGATCAACTGCATGTCGCCGTACTCGATGCCGTTGTGGACCATCTTGACGTAATGCCCCGCGCCGCGCGGGCCGACCCACTCGCAGCAGGGAATATCGTGATGCGGACCGACCTTGGCGGCAATGGCTTGAAAGATAGGCTTGACCAAGGGCCAGGCTGCCGTGGAGCCGCCGGGCATCATGCTGGGTCCCTTGAGCGCCCCTTCCTCGCCGCCGGAGACGCCCGTGCCGATGTACAACAGGCCCTTGCCCTCGACGTACTTTGTCCGCCGTTCGGTGTCGGCAAAGTGCGTGTTCCCGCCGTCGATGATCACGTCGCCGGGGGACAGCAGCGGAATCAACTTGTCGATAAACTCATCGACCGCCGAGCCGGCCTTGACCAGCATCATCACCTTGCGCGGTGGGGCAAGGCTGCGGACCAGTTCCTCGATGCTGCGGCAGCCGACAAAACGCTTGCCGGCGGCGCGGCCTTGGATGAACTGGTCCACCTTCTCGACCGTGCGGTTGAACACCGCCACGCTGAAGCCCCGGCTTTCCACGTTCAGGGCCAGATTCTCGCCCATGACTGCCAAACCGATCAGGCCGAAATCGCAAAGCTCGCTCATGTCATCCTCCTCGTGACTCTGGTGTGCGGCGTCCCGGCGCCGCGTTCGCTGATGGAGGCAGCCGCCTCGCGCCCCACCCAATCGAGGTACCCGCCCCGCGCGCTGCCGTATTGCGATTCTAACGCCACGCGGCAGGGTCATCAATCAGGGGCCGGCACGTTGCGGGATTCTTGAACGGATCAAGGAGCCAGCAACAACCGGCTGGGGGCGCCCAGGTAGCCGATCACATCGTTCAGGAAGCGGGCGGCGACGGCGCCGTCCACGATGCGGTGGTCGTAGGACAGG
>Ga0302236_1002298_pt1 | contig 11633 bp, 10 predicted proteins | sample AAG_UR_Gly_MG_FD_193509 | JGI IMG/M metagenome (GOLD analysis project Ga0302236, IMG submission 193509) | Enriched activated sludge microbial communities from anaerobic digester in WTTP, New Holstein, Wisconsin, United States - AAG_UR_Gly | ecosystem: Engineered > Bioreactor > Anaerobic >...
AAAGAAAATGTGTTAATAACCAGAATAACTCTGCGAGTTATTTCCGGTTATGTAACACTGTATTACATTATCATAATAATATAACTTATATTTGTTAACATGTGGTCTGATAGAAGGGAGTAGTTAAAACCATAACTGCCATATGATAAAGATTCTTTTAGTTGATGATCATCAGATGTTCCTCGACGGTATAAAAACCATGCTGTCAAAGGAAAAAACTATTGAGGTGGTTGCTGAGGCAAACAACGGAAAGCAGGCTCTCGAAAAGCTGGCAGAGGTTTCTGTCGACCTGGTAATCACAGATATTAGCATGCCTGAAATGTCAGGCACGGAACTTACAAAAAGAATTAAAGAATCATATCCCCAGGTAAAAGTCCTTGTCCTTACTATGTACAACGACCGTGAGATTATACATGAAATAGTAATGACTGAAGCCGAAGGTTATATCCTTAAAAACTCCGATAAAAGAGAACTTATAAATGCCATTAACCGTATCGCTGATTATGGTACTTATTACAGCAATGAAGTTATCTCGATAATGACAGAAAACTATGTGATAAAGGAAAAGATCAGAGACAGGACACATGATCTTTCTTCCCGTGAAAAAGAGATCATCGCATTGATTTGCCAGGAATTAACTACTGCTGAGATAGCAAAAAAGCTGTTCCTGAGCCCGCTGACAGTTGAGACACACCGTAAGAATATTCTACGTAAAACCAACAGTAAAACACTTGTCGGCTTAATTAAGTTTGCCATTGACAATAAGTTAACCGGTTAATACTCATCTTTAGGGAATGAAATTACCTGCCAATGGGTATTTTTCCGGCAGACTGGCTGCAGTAAATTTGGACTAATGAATTTGTCTAACAAAGCAGAAAAAATAATCAATGAAAAACTTAAAAATTCCAACCATGAAAACACAAATCATTTTCAGAAGCATCCTGCTGGCAATAATATTGGCAGGTTTCACATCAACTGACGCTCAGGTATTGAAAACCAGGCAGAAAGAATACAAAAAGGCGCTAAAGGAAAGAACCAAGCAGTTGCAGAAGGACGGCTATATTCCCAAAGGAGCCGGATCCCTTGAGCTTTATGTGAGAGAAGCTATCAACAAGGAATTTGACATCGACGATAATGGCGAGTCTAAATTTGCCGTGGTTTATACTTCCGCTGTCGATCCAACCTATGAAGGAGCCGCTACAGCATGCCGTGCTGCAGCACGTGCAGCACTTGCCGGAAATATTGAGACACGTGTTGCAGAACTCGTAAAAAGAAGCCTTAATACGGAGCAAATATCCATGAAAAGCGCTGAGGGGATTAATAAAACCGTCACAGCCGGAAAACAGTTAATAGCTCAAAGAGTTTCGATGGAAGACACCTATACGCTATTCCGTGAATTAAAGGATGAAAGAGATGGTAAAACAATTATTGAGGTAAATTACGCAGGCGCCTACAGTCAGCGGCTTGCTATGGCAAAAGCACGCGAATTCCTCAGGGAGCAGATGAAGGATGAGGCAGAAGAACTTCACCGGGACCTTGATAAAATATTTGATCTTAATTAGAATGAGGGTTTACTATGATAGACTGAAGTTATGCAGGCAACAGTATGGATTTCTGATACTGTTGCTTATGCTTTTTAACTGTAAGGCTTTAATCGCCCAGGAGATACTTGTGTCAGGAGAGGCTTCTGTGCTGGCAAATAACCTTCTTCGGACAAGGGTACAATATGAACATGAAGCCCTTCTTATGGCCCGGGAAAATGCAATTGAAAAAGAATTTGGATCAAGCGTGATGTCTAATTATGAGAGACTTACAATAACTGAAATGGAGGGCAGGAGTGTTGCTTTTAACAGTGATAAACGCAGTAATTATTTAAACTCCTATCCTAACGGGATATGGATTAAAGATGTCAACAAGAGTTGTTCTGATGAAAAAGATGAAAAGGGTAATTTCTGGTATACCTGTAAAGTGACCGGATATGCCAGGAAAATAGAATCTGCTTCTGTATTGTTCAAGGCTTTTACTCTTGATGGTACAGATCCTGACCTTAACAGAAGCGAAACATTCACTGATGGCGAAAGCGGATATCTTTATTTTAAAAGCCCTGAAAATGGCTATATAATTGTGTTTTTTGATGACCTGAATACTGTTCAGCGCTGCGTGCCTTATAATAATTCAAATGATAACTATTTCAAAGTAGAAGGCAACAGGGAGTATATCTTTTTCTCGCGTGGCAAGTGTGATTATCTTTCAGATAAAAACCATGTGGATGAAATAGAATTTTATACTGAAAGTCCTTTGGATTACAACCTGTTTTATATTTTATTTTCCCCAGAACCATTTGGCGGATATTTCTCTGACCCTCCTGAAAAACTGGGAGGAGGATATACATCATTCAGATCAATGGCCCGTGAGAATTTCCATTCATGGCTACAGGATAACAGAATAAGGAATAAATATCTTCAGGTTCAGATCATTGGAGTAAGTATAGTAAAGAAAAACTGAATGGATTATGGTTTCGATTCTTGCATGACGGATACTTAATTATAATGATCCAAAATACCTATTGGAAGGTATTTGTTTGCTTCTACATAACATTTAATTTTATTAACAGGTTCTGTAAAAGAAATACTCAATACTAAACCTTATCATGAAACCCAGATTATATCTAACAACGTTGCTTCTTCTGCTCGGGCAGATCTGCCTTGGCCAAAAAGTCCCGACAATAAGTAATATTGATTTTTCATTGATCGGTAATAAGTTAGTTATTAAATACAATATTGATAATTCTCGGTATAATGATAAGTATAATATTAAAGTTGAGATATTTAAAGCTTCAGGCGAGAAGATTAACGCAATTTCTTTTACCGGCGATCTGGAGCAGGTACAGTCAATTGAGGACAATGAGATAATCTGGGACATAGAAAGGGATAATATAGAACTGGATGATGACATTTATGTGGTTATTTCAGGTGAAGTTCTTTCTGAGAAGGATGTTGATGCTATAGTCGAAACTCCACGAATAATCACTACCCCTGTTACTGATGCAAAAGTCAGGATCCAACCTGTTAGCAGAGCAGATTGTTTTTTCAAATCACTTGTTTACCCCGGGTGGGGTACAAGTAGTATAACTCTTAAAAAAGCCCATTTGGTAAAAGGTATTCTGGGATACGGGGCGATTTTCGGTTCTGCTTATATGGCATTCTTGATTAAGGAAGGTGATAGAATATTAAGAGAAAGATGGGAGCCGGATGTATTCGAAATGGCACAGGATAGATATACTGCTTCCGTTATATTTGCAGGAGTTGCAGCAACTATATGGAGTGTTGACCTGATAACAGTACTGTCAGTTAAAAATAAAACTATTGGCGAGCCCTTCGCAGGCATTAGTCTGAATGTAGGTTATTCAATGGCTTTTAATGAAACTCAGCAATTTACTTGCACGATTCGTTTTTAATGATAAAATAATAAAACTCATGAAACTGTTTTTTCTTGTCTGTGCCGGTTTAATTCAAATCTGTTATGTATCAGCCCAGGAGAAGCAATTGCTTGCTCCTGCAAGGAGCCAGATCAAACATGTAAACTATAAGACAACCACCGTTCAGGAAATAAAATCCATTAAGTTATTGCCTGATCTGGTTATACGGGATATTATTTTCACTGATGAAAATGCAAACAGAATAATTAATTCCAACGAATTGAATGAAATCAGTTTGAAACTGGTCAATGAGGGCAAGGGAGTAGCGGAAGGTGTCACTTTCAAGGTAGCTACTAAAACCTCTGTGCCCGGTTTGTCATTTATTCCAGAACAGCAGGTAGGAAACATTTTACCCGGTAAATCAGTTGATATTAAAATTCCGTTGAGGTCAGATATGAGGCTGCAAACCAGTTCCGCGGAATTTACACTGGTTGCTGTTGAGCAAAATGGATTTGATTCATTTGCTTATCAGGTGATTATTCCCACGCAGCAATTTCAGAAGCCTGATGTAAAAGTAGTTGATGCATTCTTCAGCACTGAAAGGGGAGGTAAAATAGTGAGAAACTACCCTATAAACCTTAAGATTTTGGTCCAGAACCTGGGGATGGGGGATGCCACTGATGTAAGAGCTGCATTTCAATTTATGAGAGAAAATTGCATTATGCTCGACAGTACAAACCGGTTTGATATAGGATCACTGAAACCCGGACAGGTAGTGGAGCTTGAATTTCCATTCACGGCTACAAGGAGATATTCAGACTCCTATATACCTATACGGGTTGAACTTGCTGAAAAGTTTGAACAATATTCCAGGGATACCATAGTATCAGTTGGGCTTAATCAATCGCTGCAGGCTAACCGTGAACTGATCATTCAGGGTATTCCTTCGGAGAACTATGATATTAATATAGCATCCCTGGTTGCAGAAGTAGACAGGAATATTCCGGAGGAAATGATGAAATACCCCAATAAATATGCCCTGATTATCGGAAACGAAGACTATACTACCAGGCAGGAAGGCATTAACAGTGAAATGGACGTCATTTATGCCAAGCGCGATGCTGAGATCTTTATGGAATACATTGTTAAAACAATGGGTTTTAGTGAAGAAAAGGTATTTCTATTGAAGGATGCCACTGCGGCTGAAATGAAGCAGGCGATCGATCTCATTTCAAAACTGGCTCAGCGCACCAGGGATGCAGAAATAGTATTTTACTTTGCAGGCCATGGGCTTCCTGATGAGATCACCAATATCCCCTATCTGGTCCCGGTTGATGTAACGGGCTCAAGCTTGCTGAATGCCATAAAGCTTAATGATCTTTACGGCAGGTTTGAAGAATCAAATGCCAAAAAGATTACCATTTTCCTTGATGCCTGTTTTTCAGGAGGCGGGAGGAACACAGAACTTCTGGCAAGCAGGGGGATCCGTGTCAAACCCAAACTGGATGTGCCTCCTGCCAATACGATAGTTTTTTCAGCAAGCTCAGGTGAACAGTCAGCATTGCCGTACATGTCAAAGCAACATGGTATGTTCACTTATTATCTTCTGAAAAAGCTTCAGGATAGCCATGGAAACATAACCTATGGTGAACTGGCCAGCTATCTTCAGACCCAGGTTTCATTGCAGTCACTGCTTGTAAATCAGAAGGAGCAGGACCCCCAGGTTATTTATGGCAATAATAACATGGATGTTTGGATTAATTTGAATATCAAGTAATTAATTTTAATAATCTTATGAAATATCCAGCCCGGTAATTTTGTGGTCTTTCAGGCAATGCAGTCAGCAAGATGAAGAAGGTTTCTCATAGTATATGGCACATTTTTGTTTTTTCAGGCTGCTTTTCTGTTGTTCAGTATCCTGTTACCCGGAGCGTTTTGCAAGGTCGAAACTGTAACAGTATCAGATAATACGATGAATCCTATTAGATCTGAAGGAAACCAGATAGGCACAGGTGATGGAATAAACCAACACGGTCATTGCCGGAGTATAAATCAATATATTGACATTGCAGGTAAAATACATAGTAATCGCACAAGTCGGAGGGTTTGTACACCCTTTTAACTAAAGGATTAATAAAAAATGTTTTAACGATGACTTTTTATAAGATAAATAGACCACCCTTTCATCTGCTAATATCTGTACTTTGTATATTTATTATTGCAACGTGTACAAAAATCGAACGTGTACCAAAAGTAACTACAGGAGCTGTTTCAGAAATAACAAACTATTCCGCCAAAGTTATAGGAAACATAATCGATACAGGTGATGGGATAATTCAACACGGTCATTGCTGGAGCACTTCCCCAAATACAACTTATTATGTTAGAGCGTATGCCACAAACAGTGCCGGTACTGGTTACGGAAGCCAGTTATCGGTTACCACACCAGGTGCAGTTACTTATGTAGACGGCAACGTTTACAATATAGTGATAATAGGTACTCATGTGTGGATGAAAGAAAACCTTAAAACCACCAAATACAATGATGGTTCGAATATTCCTCTGGTTATTGATAGTACAACCTGGGTCAATCTTACAACCCCGGGTTATTGCTGGTATAATAATGATGCGACAAGTCACAAAAATACCTATGGAGCACTTTATAACTGGTATGCGGTCAATACAGGTAAATTGTGTCCGGCTGGTTGGTATGTTCCTTCCGATACTGAGTGGCAAACTTTAATGAATTATCTTGGTGGTTAAAGTGTTGCCAGTGGCAAGCTGAAGTCAATGGGAACAATTGAGAATGGAACAGGTTTATGGCATAGTCCTAATACCGGAGCAACTAATGAAACAGGTTTTTCAGCAGTTCCAAGTGGCACCCGCTACGGTAGTGGTCCATTCTCCGATATTGGATACTACGGTTTCTGGTGGTCCTCTACGGAGTACTACTCATTATTCGCCTGGTATTGGGTCACAGACCACACTAGCGGCTATATTAGTGGGAGCCAACAAGAAAGGCACATTGGTTTTTCTGTTCGTTGCGTCAGGGATTAAAGTGCGTAGTAATTGCACAAGACGGAGGGTTTGCACACCTTTTCAAACGGTTGTTTAACTCAATGATTTAAAAAAGTGTTTAAACGATGACTGCTATAAGATAAATAGACCACCCCTATTCTAGTCAACAAATTGAGAAGCACAGAGTATAGGATTAACAGTTGTTATAATAAATTACATTTTACAGATATTCATCAAGTTAGGTTATTGTAAAAGGAAACTCACTTACAATAAAGAATGATTATAAAAACACATTAATGCACTACTCTTTGTTTAAATAACTCGTTTGGTTAAATACTATTATGGCTGATATTTAATTGTTAAAGTCGGAGTCGCCGCATTATTGTATTCCGGATAATCAAGGTTAAGTTCCTTTGAGTAAAAATAACCAGGCCTATTCATATTTGTAATAGTACAATATATCATTACAGAATAATAATCATAACTCATTCTTACACATCTAAGAAAATCATTTGTAACATTAAAATATAGGTTTCTGTCAAGATCAAAAGTAATATCATATATTTCATAAAGAGGAACATTTCCAGCCTTTACCCTGGTATTATAAGTCATTGTCTCTTCTTGCCAGAAAGAATCTTCCCATGTTGCCATTGGATATATAGAAGCGAATCCGTAGGGTTTTTGAGATGTATTGTTAAAACCTACAGCAATTCCTACTGTAACTTTTTCTACCTCATGTAAAGTAAATAGATCAATATCTCTTATGTCAAATCTTAAATAAACATAATTCCCGCATCCAGAATATAAATATCTTTCCGCACCATTTATATCATCAGGGCGATCTTGATCAGCAAAAGTGTCATCAATTACATACTTGATCACATATACAGGTTCTGGTGTGGGATCTGGCTCGGGTTCCGGCTCAGGGATCTAAATTTATCCAGCAAACTTCACCATCTGGATTTGTTGCAGGATTTCCATCATGTTCAGCATCGGTTACTTGAACTAATATTTTAGCAATGCTTTCCATGGTAACAGTGGGAGATTTCCAAACGACAGTTGAAGAACTGGTATTAGAGGTAAATGTGCCTGTAGATGCTGACCACTTATAAATGATATTATCATTTTCGGGATCAGATGCTACACATTCAAAAATTATCTGGTCTCCGCCATAAATTGTTCTGTCATCGTCGCTGCAGATAAGTTCTATAATCTGAGGAGGTTCGTTTTTTGGTGGTTCACAGGAAGAAAAGGCAATTAGTAAAGAAAATGCTGTTAAATAAATGCTTTTCATTTTGATTTATTTTTGTTATCAAACGTGTTGTACGCTTAAGATGTCAAGGCGTATTTTAAGTGAATTAAAGGTTTATCATTCTTTGAATTAATTATATTGCAAGAGAGTAACATATCCCTAATAAAGAATCCACCCAAACAGTAAATGAATTGGGTGGATCGCACAGATTATATCCGTCGATTCAATTCATAATTGACATTACGCTAGTCTGATAGATTTGATATTCGCAATATCTTTCCGTCTTTATATTTATTGTTCACTGTGCCATAATCAATGACATAGATGACATGTGCACTTTCATCAAGAACCATTTTACCCGCTGCAATATTTTCGTATAAAATTTGATTTTCTTTAGTTAGAATGTTAACTCTGCATATCCGATAATGCATAAAATCTGAATAGTATAAATAATTATCAATCAATACCATACCGGTCACACAAGGTGTTGAATATATTTCTGTCCTTTCCTTAGATTGCTCAACTCTCCAAATTGTGCCTAGATCTGTGTAATAGATATATCCACCAGAGTACATAATTGAATTGCTTCTTCCCAGACCAGTTAAAAACACCTCTGGTTTTGAATAATCACTTGGCAGGAATTGATATAAACTATTTGCATACGATAAGTCGCTGCTTCCTAGTACATAAAAATTATTATTTGAATCCAGACACATATCTATTGCCGCTATTTCAATAGTACATAATTGTGTTTCAGAATTACTACTTAGATCATAAACACTCACACTACCTCGTTCACCAGGGATCGTATAATGAGCGGAAGAGAGATATATTTTATTCCCGATGACTACCATTGCATTTGAATTATCAGGTCGGTCTTTTAAAAGAACCGTTTGCCTGGTTTGAAGGTCATAATATTTTAAAGTTATTTTTCCGCCAAAACTGGTGCTTCTGCCAGCAGTTTCCGTGAAGTATAATTTGCCTTTATCAAGAAAAAGAGCAGTAGGGTATTCAAGATTATCCACAACTATATGGTCTGTGGCTTGAGAATACAAGTTATGAAGAGCTTCAAGGTCCCATTGCCGGATTCCTGTAAATGTTTGACCGGTTAAATAAGTGCTACACATAATTGTTTTTGACCTGTCTTCTGTTTTTGAATGCGCTATACCAAGGGCATGTCCAATTTCATGTGCAATTAACTCTTGAAAGCCATTTATATTCAAGGGGCTTGCTTTACCAGAAGCTAAAAATATTTGCATTCTGTGGTTCTGATTTAATTCCCTAAACTGATTCAGCCAGCCAGGATTAAACCCGTAACAAATGGACCCCCATGAATATGTATTTGTGTACCATTCGCAAAGTGCATTAACTTCTTCTTTTGTTATATAGTACTTCTCCTGGAAAATTATATTTGCTTCTTCTCTATTGTAGACTCTTTGAAAAGAAAAACTACTTGTATTATTCTGCCAGGCATCCAACGCTATCTGAATATTAGTGGGGGTAAGATAACTAACCTCATTATTCGGGGGTGGAGGGGGATCCTCAAGGTACCATTTTATTACGTCTATTCCCCATCGGAAATTATAAGTTTTCCAAGGGTCATTTTTAGCATAATTTATTAGGGACAAAAAAGAGAAGCTCCCAAGTGAAAACTGCAAATCATGGAGCCCCTCTATTTTTTTTACACTTACATTCTCACATAACCCTTTGTCGTCCCAGTGTACAACCCCAATATTCCCTTCGTCAATAATATCGGTTAATAATTGATCATAACTAATAGTAATTTTCACTTCATTTAAAAGCTCACTTTCAGATGAGCTTAAATGATATACTTTGCCTATAGCATTACCCCAATTTTCAATAGGTATTTTTTCATTTGACTCCTCAATGCTAAACAGAGTACTTTCTTTTACTGTGTTTGGGGGTACAAAGATGCTTACCACATTATCATGACTCGTCAGAGTTCCTCCATTGTGGTCTATATAACTACTACTATTTAGTGAATTATCTTCTTTTTCATTACAGGAAACCAAATAGAGGAGTAGAGTCAATGAACAAAGAATCAGTGTTTTATGTTGACACATTATTTTACTAATTGATCGCGTCTTCATTGTGATGAGAGTTAGTGTAATTTTTATTATCTATGGTTGTTATTTATGATTGTATTATTCAGGCAGTACCGGAATGGTCCTTGCTATCTTCAGGTTTGAAAAGGTCTTTGATTCTCAATGCTTCAACCTGGGCTCACTTTATTACGCGGGAGCGGGGTGATATGTAATTTTCTTCGATCCCTGAGTAAATGGCTCACATGCGGAAGTGAAAACAGATTCCATTTTCTATTCAATGTCTCTCTGACTTCGATCAACATTGCCAAGGCAATACATTGCTTGAGCATATCGGAAAAAGACAGAGGAGAATTCTCAATGTCAAACATTAAAACAATGAATCATAATGTTTTAATGTTGAAACAGATTTTTTGATGAGCTCGCTATTAACCCATAATCTGCAAAAATAACATATATGTCAGAGAACTTATATTATATGGCATTATGACCGCTCAAAAATCCAACTAACTTTTGAAGATCAACTTGTTATAATTAAAATCTGTCGAAGACTTCTTAAAACATTACTGATTAACCAAATATCAATTAAATGAGTTTCTTAACCACTATTAATAACAAGGTGTAAAATTAGCCTATTCCAGGTCCAGGACAATACTTAATAGTAATGAATCCAGATACTTAATTATAATGAACTTGAGATATAGAATAACTAAGTGCCATTAATTAAAAGGAGTTTGCCTGATAATTACTGAGGGCTACTCTTCAGAGATGGACCTGGTTTTGTTCTTTATCCCGGGTAAAACCGGGGTTAGCGGAAGACCAGGACTTATATTCGGGATTATCCTCACTGATATTGCTGTATGGCTGGCAGTATTAAGAGATTGAAGACCAGGCTGCTCAATAGGTATTTTTTTTGAATGATTCACATTACATTGTTGTTTGCCACGGGTTTCACGGTCCGTGGTAAAAAATCCTGACTGATTCCCCAGCTGTGATCAGATATACTCGAAGCTGATCTTCTTTATCCATTTCTCTTCAAGGAGCCTGGCAATCCTCCTCACCACGGTTCTTCTGATTTCCAGATCGACAGGCAGTGTCGGATCCTGGTGAGCCACGTTGATCCTCGTTCCGATAACGAAATGGATCTCATCGCTCTCCATCAGGAGCCTCACTATCTTGTCGGCCGGCCCCTTGCCCAGCCTGACACTGTTATTGTATATCTTCAGAATCTCACTTACCTTCTGAAGGGTAAGGATGCCTTCGGTAACAAGGTCGATGCCTTCAATGAAACTTTCGGGCGGCAGCTCGGGGTCCTCAAAGATCAACTCATCAATAATCGTCTTGTTGAGTTCCCGGGCAACGATATCGGCAGTTGTGCCCCCGGAAATAATAACCTTTCCCCTGTAATCCCTGACCTTGGCTGCAAGATCCCTGTCTTTCTCCTTTTCATAGGGAGGACCGGTGCAGAGAAGCAGTTTCCTCGGCTCACGAAAATATATGGTGGCACATGATATGTCGTCCTTTGCCTTGTATGCATCGTTCTTATGGGCCATGGTGACTATTTTTCCTGACAGGTTCAGCGCCGATATCGATGTATCGCCTTTGACAAGGGCCGATGCATAGGATGCAATATCATCCCTTCCCCAGCCGAAGGGGAAGGCTTCGCTGCCCATACCGCTCTGAGCCACACCGTCGGAGAAAAATATTATCCTGTCTTCCTTCGAGGGCATAAAAGTGCAGGTTTTCAGTACTTTACCTGCATTCTTTCCCTTTTGAAGCACTACCTGCTTCCATTCCGGTTCAAACATCTCGGTTCCCCTGAGCACTATTGTCGAAGGATTGTCATATTCAAGGATTTTAACGCTTCCGCTGCTTTCTATAT
>Ga0302236_1002333_pt1 | contig 11511 bp, 10 predicted proteins | sample AAG_UR_Gly_MG_FD_193509 | JGI IMG/M metagenome (GOLD analysis project Ga0302236, IMG submission 193509) | Enriched activated sludge microbial communities from anaerobic digester in WTTP, New Holstein, Wisconsin, United States - AAG_UR_Gly | ecosystem: Engineered > Bioreactor > Anaerobic >...
CGGGTGCAGAGAATCCGATTGTGAGCAGTTTCAAGCCGAAAAGGATCAGGTTCCGGCGCAGGCGGTTAAATTCACGCAACGCCGGGCTTCTTCCCAGCGGAGTTCGGCTGGTGCCTTCACCCCGCCCGGCGCGCAATCTGCTCTTCGCCGATTTCCAACTCGACATCGCTCGGACGGTACCGGTACTGCATCAGGTACGCGTCTTCGGGCGTGTCCTCGTAGAATTCCCGCAGCACGGAGATAGCGCGGAAGCCCGCTTCGCGGAAGAACAGTTGAGCCGCCAGGTTGGTTTCGCGGATTTCCAGCAGGATGCGATTGCGGCGTTGCGGCGACAGCTTGCCGATCAGCTTCCGGACCATGCCGCGAGCCACGCCGCGACGGCGGAATTCCGGGTGGACGGCGAAATTGAGAATGTGCAGGCGGTTCTTGTGCAACTCGTAGATCATGAAGCCCACCACGCGCTCGTCATGCTCGGCCACCATCCCGATGCAGTTGCGTTGCCGCAGGCAGCGAATAAAGTCCTCTTCGGTCCAGGCAAATTCGAAACTGCGGTTTTCGATGTCCAGCACCTCCGGCATGTCCCGCCGGATCATCCAACGAATGTGCACACAAACTTCCTTGAGTACGCTGGAAAACATATCGGGGCTCCTTCCTCGATCATCCTGAACGGCGTCGCCGGGGCGACGACGGCAACCCCTTCTGGCGTGTCTCCGTATCGGGCAGCTACCCGCAGGGCTGTGCGGTCAAATTATCAAATCCCTGATTTCGTGCCAAGACGAATCACAAAAACCCGGCGGCGCGCCGCCAGCGACGAGAGAAGCCGGGCCTTTTCGGAAAAGCTGCTCTGAGCAGGATCACGGCGATGTCTCGGGACCGCAGATACCACTGGACGTTCCGAGCCGCGGCTTGCGGCACCTCACTGCGGACGTGTTTCCCGGCGATCAGCGCCGGAAGCCTCGTCTTTCCCGTTGTATGCCGAAATGCCACTGGTGAACTGAGGTTTTTCGCGAGAAGAAACCGGTTATCCTGTCGGTGGCTGGTCCGTGCCAGGACAGCCGAATGCCTCCGAGTTCTGCTGCGGATCGTATCGGATCAGGACGGTTTCCATCGCTGAACTCTCATTCCGTTCCGAGCCGTCAGCGTGGCACGTTGGTTGACGGGGCCGCTGCCTTCCAACTAAAATTGGGGATTGGTTTTTGGAGGCAGTCGGGTTCCGCGCGGTCTGGCTAAGCAGCCGGGTTGTGTGCTAGCATTTCCGGCGCGGGGACCATCTGCCCCCTTCGATTTCGGAAGCCGTCAAAATGGTGGGAAACCTCATGGCGTATCTGGTTGCAGAAAATGGCCCCGATGCGGGCACGCGATTCTCGATGGAAGCCGACGAACTCACCATCGGCCGGCATCCGGACTGCCAGATTCCGGTCAGAGATTCCGTCCGTGTGAGCCGTCATCATGCGCAGATCGTCCGGCAAGGACAGAGCTACTTCGTCAAGGACCTGCGCAGTCGCAACAAAACCTATTTGAACGACGAGCAGATCGATGACACGCTGCACCCGCTGAAAGACGGAGACCGGATTCGGGTCTGCGAGTTGGAGTTCCGCTTCCGCCACCGAGATCCGGCCAAGGAGACGAAATCACCCTCGAAGAGCACCGTCTCGATGGGCGGCGTGGCCGGGGAAGATTCCAGCCTGAACGCCGAGTTGGTGGACGACGAGGTCACGGACGACACGAGTTCCACGGTGCTCGCGGCGCTGGACGTCGCCAGCGGCGCGGACGGATTCGTGCAGGTGACGCCCAGCCTCCAGGCACGGATGCACGCTTTGATCGAGATCACTCGCAGCCTGGGCAACGCCCTGGCCCTGGACGAGGTGTTGCCGAAAGTGCTGAACAGCTTGTTCAAGATCTTCTTGCAGGCGGATCGGGGCTTCATCGTGCTGCGTTCCGACGATGGCAGCCTGGTGCCGCGCTGGACCAAGGCCCGCCGGCCCATCCAGGACGAGACGATCCGCATCAGCCGGACCATCGTCCGCCGGGTGATGGACTCGAAAGAAGCGATTCTCTCGCACGACGTCACCAAGGACGATCGTCTGGACATGAGCCAGAGCATTGCGGAGTTGCGCATTCGCTCGATGATGTGCGCCCCGCTGCTGGATTCGGAGGGCACGCCCCTGGGAGCGCTGCAACTGGACACGCTCGACCAGCGGAAACGCTTTCAGTCGGAGGACCTGGAGGTCCTGCGCAGTGTCGCGATTCAGGCGGGCATCGCCGTCCACAACGCGCAGCTGCACGAGCGGGCTTTGCGGCAGAAGGAGATCGAGCAGGATTTGGAGTTGGCCTGGGAGGTCCAGGCGGCCTTCCTGCCGCAGTCGTCGCCGCAGATGAAGAGCTACGAGTTCTTTGCCTTCTATCGCCCCGCCAATCACGTCGGCGGCGACTACTACGACTATATCGCCCTGCCGGACGGGCGCACGGCGGTGATCGTGGCGGATGTCGTCGGCCACGGGATCGCGGCCGCCATGATGATGGGCAAAGTGTCGGCGGAGGCCAAGTTCTGTTTGGCCAGCGAGCCCCGCCCGGCCGCTGCCGTCACGATGCTGAACGAACGGTTGAGTTCCATGGGGATCCAACGCTTTGTCACCTTTGTCGCAGTGGTGCTGGATCCGGCCAAACACGAAGCCACGATCGTCAACGCCGGCCACATGCCACCCATCTGGCGGAAAATGGGCGCCGTGATCGAAGAACCGGGAGAAGATCTGGTCGGTCTGCCGCTGGGCATCATGCAGGGCCTCAAATACGGCCAAAGGACGATCGTCCTGGAGCCGGGCGACGTGTTGGCGATGTACACGGACGGCATCAACGAAGCCATGAATCCCAAGGGCCAGCAGTACACGATCGACAAAATCCGATCGCACGTGAAGAACGGCGCACCCGAACTGCAGTCGATCGGGGACGCGATCGTCAACGATGTGCTGGCCCACGTGGGGGCCGGCCCACAAGCGGATGACATGTGCCTGGTGCTGTTGCGCCGCGAGTAAGGCCCCAAAAAGCCTGGGCTAGCGGCGTGCGCAGCGCAAGCGGCGGATCAGGTTCTGCAGTCGCGGGCAGCGGCACGGTTTGCGACCGGTGGCGGCCTTCTCCAGGGCCGGCTCCAGCACGATCCAGATGTTTCGGAAGTACACGGGATTGCCGTGGTTCTGCAACAGGATCGGCAGCAGTTCCGGGGTCTCCGGCTTGCCCGCACCCGTCTTGGAGACGATCTCGCGATTGTTGTGGATGGCCACGCCGTTGTGCAGCACCGTGATTCGGGCGTTGGCGATTTTGTTGCCCGCTTCGTCAAAACGGGCGGCTGTGAACCAGATGTCGTAGGTTTGCCAGGCCAAGGGCGGCAAGCACATGTTGACGTCCGGCGCTTGCTGGCGATACAACCCGCCGCATTCGTTGGCCGCGCCTTCCAAGCCGAACGAGTCCAGAATCTGCACCTCGTAGCGCTGTTGGATGTAGACGCCGCTGTTGCCGCGCCCCTGGCCCGTCGCGTAGGGCATGTACGGCAGGCGGAACTCCAGGTGCAGCCGGAAGTCGCGAACCGGGAGCTTGGTCGTTCCCCCCACTCCGAGCAAACCGTCTTCGGTCAGTTGGGCACCGTTGAACTGGTCGGCGGTCGTGCCGTCGAACAGGACGATCGCGCTGCGCGGCGGAGCGGCATCCAAGGTGGGACTGACTCGCTGCCACTTGGTCAAGGTTCCGCGCAGCCGGGCGTCCTGGCTGTAGACCGTCGCGGCTTGACCATCCGCGACGACCGACCAACCGTCGCCGGCGCTGAGCACCAGCACGCCGTCGTGCAGTTGGCCGGCCAGCATCCGCTTCGTGTGCCGATCCCAGCCGGAGCCGGGCAGGCCGCCGCGGTACAGCACGGCGTCAAATCGGCCGTCACCCCGCGCGATCACTTGCAGGCCGCTCCAGATCCAACCGCAACGCGGCTCGCACACGCAACCGGCGTACTCGCCCTGGTACGCGTAGTCGTCGTCCACTTGGCGCAGGTCGGTGACGGCTTTCTTCGCCGCGTCCCCCGGCTTGGTCGACTCGCCTCCAAACAAGCTAGCTGAACCCAAAAGGATGTTTGTCGCCACCCATCCGCACAGGAAGACATGCCGCGTCATCTTTCCCCCAACTGCTGAGTCTCGTGTCGCTGTCTCCATGAAGACTTGCCAAGAATGACGGAAGTCTAGCTTGATTCATGCTTTGCCGAGATTCAAGGGGGCCCGCCGGGAACTGCGCCGTTTTCGACCGACCCGCAAGTCAGTATACTACTTCGACTATCCAACTTCGGCGAACGGCGGGCGTCAGCCCACCGGTTTGATGGATGCTGCCAAGCCAAGAGTGGGGAAAACCGGCCGGCTGACGCCCACCGTTCACCAGTGGCCGAACCGATTTCGCCTGGATCAGACAAGCGATCCAGCATGATTCTGAACGGACCCCGACTCTTTGAAAAAAACGGGGCTTCGGAGCCACAGACTTGCGAGCACACCCGTATGCCTGTCGATAAATCCGGTCAACGCGTCCAGCGGATGTTCGGCGAGATCGCCCCGCGATACGACTTGCTGAATCATCTGCTGTCGCTGAACGTCGATCGCTATTGGCGTTGGCGGACCGTCCGGATCGTGCAGGCGTCGTCCGATCGCCCGATCCTGGACGTCTGCACGGGAACCGGGGACCTGGCGTTTGCCTTTTACCGCCGGACGCGCGGCCGAGTGCCCGTGGTGGCCGCGGATTTCTGCCCGCAGATGCTGGAGATCGGCGAGGCGAAGAAGCGGAAAGCGGGCATTGACGGCGGCTTGACGTTCGTCCAGGCGGACGCCCAGCAGTTGCCCTTCGGCGACAACCACTTCCAGATCGTCACCGTGGCCTTCGGGATTCGCAACGTGGCCGATGCCGATCGCGGCCTGCGGGAGATGACCCGCGTCTGCCAACCGGGCGGGCAAGTGGCGGTGCTGGAGTTTTCGATGCCGCAACGGCAACCGCTGCGCGCGTTGTACGACTGGTACTTCCGCCACGTCCTTCCCCGAATCGGCCAGTGGTTGACGCGCAACAGCCACGACGCCTACCGCTATCTGCCCAACAGCGTGGGCGAGTTTGCCTCCGGCGAAGCGCTGGCCGGCCGCATGCGCGAGGCGGGTCTGCGCGAAGTCCATTTGCACCCCCTGACCGGCGGGATCGCGACTTTATACGTAGGTCGGAAATGAAACATCCTTTCGTGCTTGCCATCACCGGCGCCAGCGGCGTGCTGTACGCCATCCGTTTGTTGGAGGTTTTGCTGCGGCGCGGCTGCCGCGTACACCTGACGATCAGCCCCTCGGGCCGCGTCGTGCTGCAGCAGGAGCTGGGCGTGGTGGTGGACCTGGAACGGTTCTCGCTGAGCGATCTGACGCAGTCCGCGATGGGCGACGGCAGAAGTCCGGCGACGGACATGCAGCTCGTGACCGTCGAAATGCTGCAGGGACTGGAGGCCGCGGTCTGCGCGCCCGGCGGAAGTGAAGGCCGCGTGGTCTATCACCATTTCAGCGATTTCCTCGCGCCCATTGCCAGCGGCTCGTTCTTGACGGGCGGCATGATCGTCTGCCCGTGTTCGGGCAGTACGCTCAGCGCGGTGGTACACGGAGCTGGCGACAACCTGATCCAGCGGGCTGCCGACGTACACTTGAAGGAGCGCCGCAAGCTGATTCTGGTCCCCCGCGAGACGCCGCTGTCGTCGATTCAACTGGACAGCATGAAGCGGGCCTGCGACGCGGGGGCCGTCGTCCTGCCGGCGATGCCCGGCTGGTACCACGGCGTCCGCACGATCCGCGACTTGATCGACTTCATCGTGGCCCGGATACTGGACCAATTGGGCGTTGAACACGATCTGATCCGCCGCTGGGGCACGCTGGGCGAGGGCGAAATGGTTCGCCCGTAGGATGCGTCCATGAGGAACGAGTTTTTTGGAGTGCGGCGCCTTGTCGCCGCTTTGCACCGGACATAGCGTTTCATCGGCCAGTCGGGGTTCAAGCTGTTTCGTTCTTAGAATTCGAGATTCGAGATCTGAGATCTGAGATCTGAGATCTGAGATCTGAGATCTGAGATCTGAGATCTGAGATTTGAGATTTGAGATCCGAGATTTGAGATCCGAGATTTGAGATTTCAGATTTGAGATTTGAGATTTCAGATCTGAGATTTGAGATTCGAGATTCGAGATTCGAGATTCGAGATTCGAGATTCGAGATCTGAGATCTGAGATTTGAGATTTCAGATTTCAGATTTGAGATTTCAGATCTGAGATTTCAGATCTGAGATTTCAGATCTGAGATTTCAGATTTCAGATTTCAGATTTCAGATTTCAAATCTGAGATTTCAAATCCCAAATCGGAAGTCCCAAATCCCAAAATCTGAGATTTCAAATCTCAAATCCAAAATCCTTCCGCCATGTTGACCGCCCTGCGACACGTCCTGGAGATGATCCGCTTCAGCCATACGCTGTTTGCGTTGCCCTTTGCGCTGCTGGCGGCGGTCATGGCCTGGGCGGCCCCGTCGCCCGCCGGACAGCGCATCGAATTCCGTTGGGTCCACCTGACCGGCATCCTGGTCTGCATGGTGTTTGCTCGCAGCGCCGCGATGGCCTTTAACCGGATCGCCGACCGCCACCTGGACGCGGTCAATCCGCGCACGCACAGCCGGCATCTTCCGTCCGGGCTGTTGACCGTCCGCGCCGTGGTTGCGTTCACGATCCTGTGCAGCGCCGGCTTCGTCGTTGGGACGCTGCTGTTCTGGCCCAATCCGTTGCCCCTTTGCCTGTCGCTGCCGGTGCTGGGTTTTCTGCTGGGCTACAGCTATGCCAAGCGTTTTACCCTCTTGGCCCATTTCTGGCTGGGCGCGGCGTTGATGTTGGCCCCGATTTCGGCTTGGATCGCCTTGCGTGGCGAGCTGGTGCTGGCCGAGTTCGCGGACCTCGTTCCGCCCTCGCTGCTCGGCCTGGCAGTCCTGCTGTGGGTCGCCGGATTCGACATCATCTACGCCTGCCAGGACGTGGATTTCGACGTGCGGAGCAAGCTGCACAGCGTGCCGGCCAGACTGGGCGTGGCGTCGGCCTTGCGCTTGGCCGCGAGCTGTCATGGGGCGATGATCGCGGTGCTCGCTGCCTTGCCGCTGTCGGCCCCGCAACTGGCTTTCGGTCCGGTCTACTGGTGCGGGATCGCCGGCGTGGCCATACTGCTTTTGTACGAACACGCGATCGTCCGGCCGGACGATCTGACCCGCGTCAACTTGGCCTTTTTCCACGTCAATTGGATCGTCAGCGTGGCGCTGCTGGGGATCGGTGTGATCGACCTTCTGACATGATGTTGAATTCAGGAGCACGAGCGATGGACAGGATGACTGGCTGGTGGGGAATTGCTGTTTTGGCTTTCGTCGTAGGTTGCGGCTCGCCGGGGCCGGCGCCGGGCAGTTCGCCTGCGCCTTCTGCGCCGGAATCAAGCGGTCCGCCGGCCGTCGAGACGGCGCCCGGTTCCGCGAGTTCCGCAACGCCGCCTGGCGTAGAATCGCCCTCGCCGGCAGCGGCGGAATCCGCGCCGACCGGCGAGCCCCCCTCGCAAGGCTTGGCAACGAAGCCGTCCGATTCCGAGAAACCGGAACAGGCCGGCGCAAACGCCGCTGTGCCGCTGGAACAACTCCCGTCCTGGGCTGCAGCCTTGGTGGGCAACGACGTCCAGGCACGAGAAGCGGCGTCCGAGAAATTGGATCGGGTGTCGATCGCGGGCCCGCAACCGTTGATGCCCTTGCTGCAGGACGCGTCGCCCGACGTGCGTCGCGGCACGATTTTCTATCTGCTGGACCGTTTCGACCCGGCCGACGCAGCGGTGGTTGCCGCCTTGGCAAAATGCCTGACCGACCAGGATGCACCGGTGCGCCGCCTCGCCCTCACGGCCGCGCAGCGATTCCCGCTGGACGGTCTGGTCCAATGGCTTCCACAGTTGATCGAGATCATGAAGCATCCTCAAGAGAGCGCCGATTCGCGGGCTGCCGCCGCTCGGCTGATCGGCACGCTGGAAGGGGCGGCGCGCAAAGCCGTACCCGCCCTGGTGCGGGCGGCCGGCGGGGATCCCGATCCGGCCGTACGTTCCGCCTGCGTGCTGTCCATCAGTCGCGTGGCTCCAGCGGAAGACGCCGTGGCCGCACTCCGGCAGGTACTCCGGCAGGATTCCCAAGCGAATCTTCGCGGCCTGGCAGCCACGCGACTGGGCAAGCTGGGCGAGGCCACCGCCGCGGTGACGCCGGAACTGGCGGAAGCGCTGACCGACGCCGACGAAGGCGTGCGGCGCAAAGCGGCCGACGCGCTGGCTTCGTTAGGTCCCGCCGCCGTAGCCCCCACGATGCAAAAACTGGACGCGCCGGACGCGGCCGTGCGACGCTTGGCCGTGTTTGTGCTGGGAAAACTCGGCGCGGATGCCAGACCCGCGCTGGACTCGCTCCGCAGGCTCCAACAGGACCCCGACGCCGAGGTCAAGCAACTGGCCGAATTGGCCGTTCGCCGGATCGAAGGGACACCGGCACCGGCGAAAGACAAGTAGCACGGCCCCGCGGATGGTGAGGAGGTCTGCGGGAAAGGGGTCAGGCGTACAGACACTACACACCAACGAATGAAAGCGGCCTCATGCCCCCATCGCATCCCACCGTTCACGTGATGGAAAGCCCGCCGGGCGCCGAGTGCATGATCGACGGCCGTCTGTATCTGTACTTCGGGGGCACCAGCTACCTGGGACTGCACGGGCATCCGGACGTGATTGCCGCCGCCTGCGAGGCGACGCGAAAGTACGGCATCCATTCCGCGACCTCGCGGACGTTCTATGGCACCACGCCGGTGTTGTTGGCCGTGGAACGGCTGGCGGCCGAGTTCTTCGATCTGGAGGGCTCGTTCTATTTCGCGTCCGGCTATCTCAGCAACGCCGTCTTGGTGCAGACGCTGGCTGCGGATTTCGACGTTCTGTTTTTGGACGAGTCGGCACACTACAGCGTCGTCGAAGCCGCCCTGACGGTCCGGCTCCCGCTGGTCCGCTTCCACGCACGAGACCCGGAAGACCTGCAACGCGCTCTCCAGCACCAAGTCGGCCCCAACCAGCGGCCGTTGGTCCTGACGGACGGCGTCTCGCCGAGCCTGGGCAGCGTGGCTCCGATCGATCGTTACTGCCGGATCTTGGAGCGATACGACGGCGCAGCGATCCTGGTGGACGACGCGCACGGGATGGGGACGATCGGCGACCACGGCCGGGGGACGCTGGAGTTTCTCGGCCTCTGGTCGCGGGCGATCAACGACGATCCAGCGGCCGCGGATCGTCCGCCGGTGCGGCTGTACGTCGGCGGGACGCTCAGCAAGGCGCTGGGCGGTTTTGGCGGGATCGTTCCGGGCAGCGTCGCGCTGCTGCGCCGAGTGCGGGCCGCGACGCACTATTACGAAGGCGCCAGCGCCCCGGGCACAGCGGTGGCGGCGGCCTCGGCATGCGCCCTGCAACTGGTACAGCGTCATCCCGAACTGCGGCTTCGACTGCGGGACAATTTGCGTGCCGTCCGCAGCGGCCTGCGGCAGTTGGGCCTGTCCGTGGACGAGTCGCCCACCCCCATCGTTCCGGTCCGGGCGGGCACGGCGGAACAAATGCAGCACTTGCAGGCCGAATTGCAGCAGCGCGGGATCATCGTTCCGTACATGGCCGCCTACAGCGGCCTGGGAGCCGCCGGCGCGCTGCGCGTCGCCGTCTTTGCCACGCACACGGACGAGATGATCCAACGGCTGCTGGACGCCTTGCGAAGTGCGCTCTGAGAGAGGACCGTTGGAGCCCAGTTGTCTCGCAAAAGTTGCCATCACACTCCGTGGGATGATCAGTAATCTACACTGGACAGTTGTTTCTCGAACGATGCTTAAAGAGTGTGCTCCAAGTGCGTGCCCAAGTGATAACCGACCGCTGGGATGAGCGGATGACAGCGAAGCGTCGGCACCTCCGCCACGATGGCCGATCTGACCGGCGTTGGGAGCCCCAGCCGATAAGTTCCAAGGCTTGAACGCAGACCCCCGATCGCGAGAAAGCCCAGAAAGCATTGACAATCTGGTGCGCGGAATGGGAATGCCCCCCGCGGATGCGCCTGCGTCCCGCCGATCTTGATTGCCGACTCTGCACCGATCCAGTATGATGAGGTGAATGGCGGCGGGCAGCGGTCCGTTGTAGCCGAAACTGAGCGGTCGATGCCGCGAGGCGGGCACCGCGTCCGGATTGGTCTCGGAAAAGCATGGGCCCCGCCAGATAGGAGCGTTCCTTGTCTTCGGTCGGCACCTTTTCGTTGGGGGGGGGTGGCATGACGATTTCGGTAGAACTTGACGACGTCCAATCGCAGCGTCTTCTTGACTTGGCGAGCGCTTTGAAGGTGGATGCCCACGAACTGGCAAGAGCGGCGGTCATCGATCTTCTGCGACCGGACCCCGACTTCGATCAGGCGGCACAGTACGTCCTTGAAAAAAACGACGAACTTTACCGGAGGCTGGCGTAATGCGATACCTGCGTCTGGACGAGGTCTTGGAAATCCATCGTCGGGTTTTGGCCCAGTCTGGCGGTGCTGATGGCGTCCAGGACCTTGGGGCCATTGAGTCCGCCGTGACGCAGCCTGAAATGACATTCGGCGGCGACGAGCTATACCCCACGATTGAAGCGAAGGCGGGCGCGATTTGCTTTTCGCTGGTCATGAACCATCCCTTTGTTGACGGCAACAAGCGCGTCGGGCACGCCGCGATGGAGACGTTACTGGTACTCAACGGCCATGAACTACGTGCCGATGTCGACGACGCGGAGGAAGTGATTCTGCAGTTGGCCGCCGGCCACTTAGCTCGCGTTGAATTCGTCGATTGGGTCAGGGCCCACATCAAACGCCTTGGCTGATCCGCCACCTCGGCAAACAGTCCTCGAACGACCGGACGGACGACGTCATCGTCGCAGGTTTGCCAGACGCCGTTGATACATCGCGATTATGGCCCGCCGACGGCCAGCAGAGAAGTTCTCACGGCGCGACCAACTCCACGGCCGATCGGGGCAGCCAGGCGTCGCGGCCGTCGAACAGGCGGACTCGCGACCAATCGTCGCGCGTTTCGACGACGCGGACCTCGGTGCCGCTGGGAAGCGGTTGAGGCAGGCGAGCCGGCGCCCCCGCCGAGTCGGCCGACCGGGCGACGACTTCGGGGACGACGACCACGGCGGCATCGGCCGCACGGCCGACCGACCGGTACAGCAGCACGCCCAAGAGCAAGAGCCAAACGATTCCGGGAATGACGGCAAGATTGCGCCACGTCGGTTGGCGCCAGCGAATGGCGCAGGCGACAAGCACCACGGCGAGGAAAAATGTGAGCGAGGCCAACATTTGAAGCTCGGTCGAAGACAAACGCTCGGCCCAGGCAAAGAACGTGGTCAACAGCCCGCCCCGTTCCGGTCGCGGAACCCAGTCCGGCAG
>Ga0302236_1002340_pt1 | contig 11482 bp, 11 predicted proteins | sample AAG_UR_Gly_MG_FD_193509 | JGI IMG/M metagenome (GOLD analysis project Ga0302236, IMG submission 193509) | Enriched activated sludge microbial communities from anaerobic digester in WTTP, New Holstein, Wisconsin, United States - AAG_UR_Gly | ecosystem: Engineered > Bioreactor > Anaerobic >...
TATACCCTAGTATTAAAAGACTCTAATGGGAATGAACCATACGAAATTAGACCAAGCCAAGCATTTACATTTGTAGTAGATGGATTAGCTCCTGCTAATTGTAGTGTAAGTGTAACATTCCACAATCCACCAACAGGATCTGGCTTTATGTTAAATAAAATATATAGAACTAATTTTACTTCAACTAATATAAAAGAATATGATTACAAAGATGCAGAGACATATTGTCTAAATCCACCATGTACTGATCAGTTCCGCAACACTTCAGGAGATATACCTACTTCGCCAAATCCACTTACTATTCCAATGACAGAGACAGAAAAGATTTTAGATAGAATTCAGATTATTGCAATTAACTACCCAATATGGATTACATATACTGTTACCGAGCCATGTGGGGATATGTTCAATATGCTCTCCCTTCGTGCATCAGCCACATGTAATAGCGTATATCGAGCAAAAGAAGTTCTAGTTCCTAAAGTAAGATCCAATTACTCAATATTTAACTATGTACTATTTAATGGAAAAGGAGAACTTTCTCCATATCAACAATAACTATGTATTTAGAAAGAATAATTATAAAATTTGGAGGAGAATCTGGGCAAGGGATAAATACTGTTGGTAGAATGTTAACCCAATCGATAAACAGACTTGGACTCTACACTTTCTCCTCTAGAGAATACCCTTCATTAATTAAAGGAGGGGTAGCCTCATATCAAATAGATATATCAAATAAAGAAATATTTACATCAGCAAAAAAATACCATGTACTCTGTTGTATGTCAGAAAAATCACTTCATTCATATCTACCAAGTATACTTGAGAATGGAATTGTAATATATGATGGAGAAGAATTAGAGTTTAGCCCTGACGAAGAGATTGAACTTCAGAAAAAAAATATTCATATAATTTATCTAGATTCTGAAAAGATTGCTTTAGAAAACGGTGCTACTAAAATAATGGCAAATGCAGTACTTCTTGGCTTTATCTGGAAGATTCTAAAACAAGATCTAGAAATCCTAATAGAAGAAGTTTTAGAAATGCTTTCTGATAAAAAAATAGATGAAGAAGCAGAGAAGAAATGTCTTTTAGCAGGATATAACAACCCTCAATATAGGAATGATTTTAGTATATCTATAGACTTACCAAAACCGCTACAGACAAATAGGAAACTATTAATCACCAGTAACGAAGCTATCTCTCTAGGCGCTCTAACTGCTGGTATGAGAATATTTTGTGGATATCCAATGACTCCAGCTACTTCAATTTCAAAATTCCTAGGAGATACAGCACATGAGACAAAAATAGTATTTAAGCAAGCAGAAAACGAAATTACAGCAGCACTAATGGTTATGGGGAGTATGTATATGGGCACTAGAGCAATGACTGCAACCTCAGGTGGTGGTTTTGACTTAATGATAGAAACAATATCATGTTGTGGTATTACTGAAACCCCATTTGTAGTTGTTTTAGCTCAAAGAATAGGGGCTGGTACAGGTGTACCTACATGGACAGGGACAGGAGATATTAATACTGCAGTAAAAGGAGGACACGGTGATTTCCCAAGATGTGTAATATCTGTAAGCGACGCGCAATCTAGCTTTACTATGATTCAAAAAGCATTCAATATTGCAGATAAATATCAATTACCAGTCATTGTACTCTCTGAAAAACAAATTGCAGAAGCAATATATTCAATTGATAAGCTTCCAACTGCAGAAAAAATTGAAAGAGGATTACAAAAAGGTGAGAAGAGATATGAGATAACTGATTCTGGAATATCACCAAGATGGATACCTCAAAAAGGTTTAAAACCATACATAAGTACAAGTGATGAACATACAGAAGATGGAAAATCAACAGAAAATGCAGAAGAAATTAAAGCAATGTCGGAAAAGAGAGAAAGAAAACTAGAGATGCTTAAATCCGAGTTACCAGAACCTAAACTTTACGGTTCTTCTTCAGCTCAAGTAGTATTTGTTGGATATGGTAGTAGTAAGAATGCTCTTTTAGATACAAAACAACACAGAGATGATATTGCATACCTACATTATGACTACATCTTCCCACTAAAAACAGAAACATTAATGAAATTGGCAGAAGAAGGAAAAAGATTAATACTAATTGAAAACAACCAAGGTGGACAGTTTGGGAAATTAATAACAGAGGAATGTGCATATCAATTTAAAGAGAAATTACTAAAATATAATGGAAGATCCTTCAGTTTAGAAGATATATTAGATTATTTAGACAACTAATGGCACTAGATATTAAAGACTACAATTCACCTTATCAACCGACATGGTGTCCTGGATGTGGCAATTTTGGAATACATATGGCTCTTAAAAAAGCTTTAATTGAACTTAACATATCTCCGACAGAGACATTTATCACCTTTGACATTGGTTGTAATGGAAATGGTGCCGATACAGTAGGAACATATGCATTTAAATCACTACATGGAAGATCAATTGCTGTTGCAATAGGAGCACATATTGCAAATAGAAAATTTACAACAATTGCAACAATTGGAGATGGTGGTTGTTTCCATGAAGGACTAGATCATATTGTCAATGCAATCAAGTCAAATTATGATATTACAATTCTCATACACAACAATCAAAACTTTGCACTTACAACAGGACAAGCAACAGTTACAACTCCACAAGGAAAAAAAATGTATGCACTTCCAGAAGGGAAACCTGAGCGAGATATTGATATAAATACATTCCTGATGAGTCTGAAACCATCATTTTTTGCAAAAGGATACTCTGGGGACTTAGTACAACTTACCGATATTATTAAAAAAGCAATAAAACACAAAGGGTGCAGTGTTATAGATATATCTCAACTCTGTCCAACATACAACAGAGAATGTACACCAGAGTGGTTTAACGAAAACATTATCAAACTAGATACTTTAGAGAAATATTCATCTAGTTCGATTGAGGATGCTAAGAACATAATAGAGGAAATGTCAAAGACAAAGAAGATATATACTGGTATAATCTATGCTAATGATAGTATTCCTACTTTTTACAATAGATTAGAAAGTAGAAAAGGAATACTTTCAGAACTATCAGAAGAAGTTAAAGAATACAACATTAAAGAATTATTAAAATACTGTAACTAATGGAAACAATACTCTCACCCAAATCAGTAGCTATTGTAGGAGTATCAAGTGATGCTCAAAAAGTAGGCTCTGTATTACTTAGAAACTTACTAGAAGGAGGATATAATGGAAAAGTATATCCAATTAATCCTAAGTATGAGGAGCTACAAGGTAGAAAAGCATATCCCGATATCCTCTCCGTAGAAGAAGAGATTGATTTAGTATGTATTGCACTACCATATCAATTTGTAGAAGAGATAGTAGATCAATGTGTAGAGAAGAAAGTTAAAACAGTATTGATTGTAACTGCAGGATTTAGTGAAACAGGAGATGAAGGAAGAGAGTTAGAAGAAAGGATAACAAATAAGCTAAAGGGGGCAAATATCAGATTGATAGGACCAAACTGCCTTGGCTTCATCAACAACAAAGCTAAACTTAACCTAACATTTGCTAGAAACAACCCAGGAGATGGAAATATAGCTTTCATATCTCAATCAGGAGCCTTTTGTACAGCAATATTAGATGCTGCATCTGAAAGCAATTCAGGTTTCTCCCATGTAATTTCAGTTGGAAACAAGGCAGATATTAATGAAAATGAACTTCTTCCATACTTCATTAATAACCCACAGATTAAAGCAATTGCAATATACCTAGAAGAGTTTTCTGATGGTAAGGAGTTTGTATCAATAGCACAGAGATCTAAGAAACCAATACTACTAATTGCACCTGGAAGTTCAGAGAAATCAAAACAAGCAATATCCTCACACACCGGTTCTCTTGCATCTTCATATGACACAGTACTAGCAGCAGTTAAGAAAGCAAATATCATATTAGCCGAAAACTCAGAAGAACTATACAAACTGATTGAATTGGTAGATATGGGATACATACCCAAAGGAAAAAGAGTTGCAATTGTATCTAATGCAGGAGGTCCTGGTATTACAGCTGTTGATAGGGCAGAAATTGAAGGTTTAGAGATTGTTGACCTAGGAGAGAAGACAACACAGAAACTTAAACAGGAATTACCAATAGAGGCATCATTTAACAACCCAATTGATATTCTCGGAGACGGAAAAAGTGATAGATATGCATATGCAATTGAAACAGTTCTAGAAGATATTAATGTTGATTCAGTTGTAGTGCTACTAACTCCACAACTAATGACAGATATTGAAGGTACAGCCAATGCCATAGTAGAGATTGTTAGGAAAACATCCAAGCCAGTATATGCCTGCTTTCTTGGTGGTAAAGAAGTAAAAAATGGATTTAGAATTCTTACTGAGAATAATTTACCATGGTTTAACGATGTACAAGAAACTATGCACCTGATTTCAAAACTAGCAAATTTTGAAATGAAGAAAGATCTAAACAAGATAGTTGATAGTAAAAAATACCTTAGAAAGACTAGAAATAAAAAAGAGATATTTGAGCATGTTGATCAAGAAGGTAGTGTAAGAGTTCTTCCCGATGATCTAGCTATTGCAATTTTAGAAGAATTCAATATTGATATTCCAAAACAATTAGTTTCAAGTAATCTAGAAGAGGCAAGAGATTTTGCATCAACTATATTTCCAGTAGCAATTAAAGCTACAGCACAGGATTTAGCACATAAAACAGATCACAAAGGTCTCTATCTTGATATTAGGACAATAGCTGAATTTGAAGAGAAATTTACAGAATTAAAAGAAACTATTACAAAGGTAACTGGTAATCCTGCTCCTGCAATACTGGTACAAGAGATGATTGATTCAAAACTAGAAATTTTCATCGGTACGAATAGAGAAGGAGACTCACATATCTATGAGAAAGATGGACTTGGTTTTGGACATCTATTAGCTGTTGGAAAGGGTGGAGTATATACAGAAATTTATAAAGATATTAAGCATATACTAATTCCAGAAACAAGAGAAAAAGCAGATGCAATTCTTTCTGAAACACAAGTCTCTACAATTATAGATGGATACAGAGGAAAACCTCCTCTAGCAAGAGAGAAACTACTAGACTTAATAATGAAGATTCAGAGTATGTTAATAACATATCCAGAAATTGTATCTATGGATATTAATCCTGTTATGCTTAATGAAGACAGAGCTGTTGTAGTAGATATTAAACTATATGTTAAGAAGTAATTAATATCTTTGTCTATTTGAACTTCTATACTCCTCGTACAACTCTTTACACTCTTTAGAATCAACCTGTACTTCCTCATATTTATCATTATTCCCTCCTTCTTCATCAAATCCTATCTCTCTAGCATCATTGTAATCACAAACATAATACACGTTATCTATCTTAGCCCATTGAATAGCACTCCTACACATAGGACAAGGTTTGCCTGTTGTATACAACTCATAACCAGTAAGATCAAAAGTATCTAATATTTTTGATGCTTTTCTAATAGCATTAATCTCAGCATGACAAGTAGGATCATTATCTTTTAATACGGTGTTATGTGCCTTTGCAATAACTTTACCATCTTTTACAATTACAGCACCAAAAGGTCCTCCATGATTCTCTTTTACTCCCAATTTAGCCTCTTCAACTGCTAATTTCATAAAATCTTCCATTAGAATTTTCTCTCAAAATTTACATCTTCAACATGAGCTTTAAGACCTGTTCTACCCAAATCTTTCTCATATCTTCTTGCATAATCTCGATATTTGAAAACCTTCTTCCTTCTCTCAGGTATAGATTTTCTACTAATCATACCTGGTCCATTAATACATCCACCATCACAATTAAGAATATCCAAGAATTTATAATGTTTGTATACACCATCCTTAAAATTATCAAAAACAGGTATTAGATTGTTTAACCCTTCCATAACTAAGATCTCCTTTTTCTTAAGAATATGAGCATGATTTAGAGTTTCAGAGAGACCTCCTGAAACAGGATAGATCTTAGTGTAATCATTATAGAATTTATCAAAACCTATCGAATATTTAGGCTCTGTAATGGTCTTAGGAATCTCGTTTTTAACAAAGAGGTCCTCTACCTCCTTGAAAGTTAATACAAAATCAATCGTTTTTATCTCAGCTGCCTCCATCTTCTTTGTCATACATGGTCCAATAAACACACTCTTGTGTTCTGGATATTTCTTTCTTACAATCAAACCCATACAACCCATTGGTGAGTGAGCAGGAACTAAATTTTCAACAAGGTGAGGATATTTAACTCTAATGAAGTTAACAATCGTAGGACATGGACTAGCAATCCAGGTTTTCTTCTCATCTTTCTCAATACTCTCTTTCAAAATACTGTAGTAGGTTAGGTTAGTCATCTTAGCACCAAATGTTACCTCCACAACTTTGTCAAAACCTAATTTTCTTAGCCTGTATACAATCTCAGGATACTCAAATTCAGTGACAAAAGATGGTGCTAGAAGACAAATATATTTTTCATTTGGTTTAAATTCAAATGGCATAATATAATATATCATAAGGTTGTAGATGATGATAGTGAAAATTTGGTTTTCTTTTTCAGTTGATCTATAATATTTTTATGGAACTAACTAAGAAAGAAGAAAAAGTTACAAAAGGATTGTTGATAAACGAAAAAGTAGAACTAGGGTTACTCTTCATTACCATTTTTGCAATACCTTTCTTCTTTAAATCTCCACAGTATGTAATTGGTACAGTAGTAAATCTACTTTTAATTCTCTCTGTATCTAAGTATGGACTTAAAAAAATGTTTCCTGCTTTAATTCTTCCTTCACTAGCAACATATCTATCAGGAAGAATCTTTGGTGGTGCAACTAACTCCCTTCTCTATATCATGCCCTTTATCATGCTCTCCAACCTAATATATGTACTTCTTTATCAAAAGGTTAAAATTGGATTTTTAAATGTTGTAGTTGCTTCAATTACTAAAGCATCTTTTCTTTTTCTTGCTACATATATTCTTTACAAAACAGTTGGACTACCCGAACTTTTCCTTACAACAATGGGAGTAACACAATTGATTACAGCTTTTAGTGGAGGAACATTAGGATATTTAATTACCTCTCCAAAAAAGAAAGGGAGTGTCTAAATTCAGTAATTTTTCTAAATGCATCTATCATACTATACTTTTGCACTACCAGCTCTTCTTGTTACAATTATCGCCCAGATATATGTAAAAATCACTTTTAGTAAATACTCAAAGGTTTCATCAGGTAAAGAAAAAACCGGACTAGATGCTGCAAACGAGATTAAGAAAGGAGAGAACTTCTCTGTTAATATTGTAGCCAATCAAAATCCTCTTGGAGATTACTTTGATCCTAGAAATAATACAGTTGCAATATCCTCAGAGAATGTAAAATCTAACTCGGTATCACATGTTGCAGTTGTAGCACATGAGATGGGACATGTAGAACAAAAGTTTACATCTATAGGTATCTACAATGTTAGAAGATTCTTTATTCCAGTTACTAACTTTGGGACACAGATAGGGTATATACTTTTCTTTACAGGACTAATGTTATCAAGATTTGAGCTTTCTGAGATAGGATTAATATTCTTCTCTACAAGTGTGCTTCTTTCCTTAATTACAATACCTGTAGAACTGGATGCAAGTAAGAGGGCTCTAGGATTCATACAGAAATACGATTTAATAAAAGATGAAAATATACCAGGAGCAAAGAAGGTTCTAAATGCAGCAGCATTCACATATTTTGCTGGCTTACTTACTTCTATTGTAAGTGTGCTCTACTATGCAAGTATACTAAGTGGTAGAAAGAGGAGTAGATAGATTGAGCCTCACAAAATATGTCATAATAGAATATATATAGAGAATATTGTATAATTAATATATATGGTGGATGTAGCTCAACTGGTTAGAGCACTGGTTTGTGGCACCAGGGGTTGTGGGTTCAAATCCCATCTTCCACCCCATAAATAAATCTTATTTTTATATTTTCTTCTTCAGCAAATCTATTAAGCATTTTATAATATGCCCTCCATCCAGGTGATTTTTCTTTTTCCATAAAACAATCTAAATCAGTTATTTCCCAAAAAATATTCTGCTGTTTTAATAAAGGAAGGAAGGTTTCAATCTCTTTATCCAAAAATAGATGATCATAGTATGGTATTAGAGAATAGGGATGAATAAAGCCATATTCTCCTGAGAAAATAAGAAATTTAGTGTTATCTATGGAAGCTTTTTCATATACATTTTTAATACGAGAAGATAAATATCGTTCAATTGCTGGTAGTAATTCTCTGTCTTTCCTTTTCTCTTTACTACATATTGTACAATAGTATTTCATCCTGATTCATATTATATTAAAGATTTACTAATTAAAGAACTTTTTTCATCTTTAATACCCAATCCTTTCCAACAAAATCACCGACAGTAAAGTCCTCTTTCTCTCCTGTAAACTCAAAATCTAATCTCTTATACCATTCTATTGCTATCTCGTTATACTCTAAAACACCAATTTCAATATATTTCATATCTGATAACCACTCAAAACCTTTCTTTAGCATCTTTCTACCAATTCCTTTTCCTTGATATTCAGGTAGTACATATATAGCACCACTACCACTTTGTTTTTCAAAATCTTTAAAACATCCAAGCCATGCTATTACTTTTTCATTATCTGTAGCAACCCAATGTTTCTGGTTTAAGTCTTTAAGTGATTCAAAATTTTTTAATATCTTTTCTTTTGTATTCCTCTTTTTAAAATGAGAGAGAATCATTTCTTTTGTTACACCACATTTAGGGTTTTGATATGTTTCTGCCCATGTAGTAGCTTGTACATCCATAAATCCATAAACATCCTTTTTAGTTTTTGCTAACCTTATACTTATACCCATTTAGAATTAGTATTATTTTATAATCATAGAACTCTCGTAAAATAAAGGTAAGAATATATAATCTCTTTCTTTAAGTGTTTCAATAACAGAAGGTAATGCTAATAGTGAAGCCTTACTAGAATCATGCATTAATATAACAATTATGTTTTTATTCCTAGAACCATTAATTATATTATTATATGCTTTTTCTTTTGAAGGTTCTTTCCCAGCATCACCTGATGATACATTCCAATCTATATAACCATAATTATATTTTCTCAACCGTTGCAATATATCATGCCTGTAAGGTGGTAGGGCCGAGCTACTACCACCTGGAAATCTTAAAATATTTGTTTTAACACCAGTCTTTTGTAATAGAAATTTTTCTTGTTTTAAAACATCATTAACAAAAGAATCAACAGTAACATAAAGACCACTATATATAGCATGTGAATAGGTATGATTAGCTATAGTATGACCACTATCAACAATTCTTTTATATGTCGCATCATACTGACTACTAGGTTTCCCTAATAGAAAGAAGGTTGCTAAAATATCATACTTGTCAAGTACATCTAAGAAAGCAGGTGTATAGTTGTATGGACCATCATCTAATGTTAGATAAGCTATCTTCTTACTGCCTTTTCCTTGAGATACCATTGTTTCGTACTTCTTAGCATTCTCAAAGAATTCTTTCCTAATGTTTTCAGTTAAATCCTCCACATTCTTTATATTCTCTATCTTCTCTGAAAGAAGTTTTATCTCTTCTAATTTATCAAAGTGCTCCTTTTGTTGTTCGGATAATATATTTTCAGAACTATATATTTCAGAATATTTTTGTTTTCTTAATTCAATTAACTTTACTATTATCCCAAGATTAATTAATAGTACAATCAATAGAAATACTGAAAGACCATATACTATTATTTTATTAAATCCTTTAGGATTTGATTTTGTCTTTGCCATTTTTGATATTGATCTATTTGAAATTTCTTTTCATTACTAATTGTTTCTTCCTCTAACTTCAGTTTTGCTATGTCATCTGAAATATCTCTTAATTTATTAGAAGAATTATTTACTTCATCTTGTAAAGCAATATACCTATTATTAACTTCTGAATAACGAGTATATTCAAAGTATAGGAGAGCAAAACTTATGATTAAACAAATGAGTAATATGTAAATAATAAGTTTTTTCATAGGTGTAGATGATTTACATTTAGATTGTATCATAAATAATACCAAATATTTATTTGACACCACTCACATATCTGCTATTATTTATCTAAGGACTTAATTTTACATATTTAAATAATATGAAAGAACGCCCTTTTTCAGATTTCTTTACTAAACACAAGAAATCTATAATTATTTCTATATTATTAATCCTCATAGTTGCACTCTTAGGTGCTCTCTATCTAACAGGATCTTTAGAAACAATTCTAAAGGACTTAGGTATTGGTAGAGATGAGTATTATGCTGAGACTGTAGAAAACGACAACCCTAGTTGTTCGTTTAAGAGGATAGAGTATCCTGAGAACGCCTTTAGTATTGGTGTCCCAAATGGGTGGTACTATGCGGTTGAAAGCGGTACTGTCTCCATAATGGAAGATGAGACAAATACTACTGCAGTACTCATATATACTGCTAAATTACAGCCAGAATTCACAAAAGAGAATTTCCTAAATACATTCTCTAAAATCCTAAAAGAAACAGCTGAAGAAGGAGGAGGAACATTTGAGATGCAGGAAATTCAAGGGATAGAAGAGTTAGAAGATGAGATTTATGCAGATGTCATAGCTCAAATCAACGAATATGATATTAAGGGAAAGATGCATGTTTCTAAAACAAAAGATTTTGTTACATTTAAAGTATACTGGGCACCTGCAGAGATATTTGAAGAGAGAGAAAGTTTCTTAAAGGAAGTTTCAGGATGTTTTGCAAGAACAAAAGTACTTACAGATGATATTTTAGCAGCAAAACCTAAAGAAGAGGTAGAGAAAGAAACTCCTGAAGGTTTCAAAAAATACAAAGGGAAATACTTCCAGTTAGACAAGGCCTCTGGTTACACCATCTCAGAAGAGAAAGAAGGTTTTATTCAATTAGTAGGACCTGATCAAAGAACATTACTTAGCTACACATATACAACAGAATTAAAAGGTGACTATACACCTAAATTTTGGGTAGAAGAGGAGTTTGCAGAGATTAAGGAAATAACGGATTTTACATTAACAGATGAAACAGTATTACCTTCTCACGTGTTAGGGTATAGTGTACGGGAGTTTAACCTTAGTGCTAAGATGCAAGGTATACCTATTCTAGGTAAAATAACTGTGGGAATATATCAGCCTCCATATTCTGCTGGAGGGACTAAATATGCATCAGCTTACGGATTTGGACAGATGACATTAGCTGAGAATTGGGATAATGTAAAAGATGATTTACAGAAGATGCAAGATAGTTTTGATTTTGTTGATAGTAGTATGATAAGGAAGAATACATTACTACCAATAGTTGATCCTACTGAGAATCTAAGGGCTCCTATTACTGTTCAAAGTAGTGCCTATCAAAAAGGTTTAGTAACTGAATCTAATGAG
>Ga0302236_1002357_pt1 | contig 11429 bp, 9 predicted proteins | sample AAG_UR_Gly_MG_FD_193509 | JGI IMG/M metagenome (GOLD analysis project Ga0302236, IMG submission 193509) | Enriched activated sludge microbial communities from anaerobic digester in WTTP, New Holstein, Wisconsin, United States - AAG_UR_Gly | ecosystem: Engineered > Bioreactor > Anaerobic >...
GCCGTTGGCCTCGAGGTCTGTGCCGCACATGTATACCATGATAGTGGCCACGTCATCGCCGTTCCCTACAAGACTTGTAAACTTGTCACGAGCCAGAGGTGAAACAGTGGTGTCAACAGGATACGCTCCCTGGTCGTAGTAGACCTCTTCGCTTCCGCCGCCTCCCCCTGGCGTTATTCCAAGGTCGGGGCTGTTGCCGCCTGAATTGCTGAAAAGGTAGTAGGCTATGGCGGCTAATATCACCAGCATTATGAGCTTTTTAAGTCCGCCTCCGCCGGAAGGTGCGTAGGCCCGTCCCGAGCTGGGGTAGCCGCCTGATTGGCTGTCGTCCTCTCTTTGGCCTCCCGGGAAGCCTGAGGGCCTGTCTGAATAACCTCCGGGCATGCCCACCGGCCCTTCGGTCTTGCCTCCGAAACCCTCGCCCCGCTTTTCGACTCTTGCACTGCCGGAGCCGATTTTTTTCTTTCTTCCGACAGGTCTTTTTCCTTTATCCATGAGAAACCACCTCCATAAAATCTCAATAAGGCACGTATACATAAAATCAGAAATATAGGCTATGGAAGATACTGCTCCGTAATTTTGACTATGGTTTTATCCTGAACTGTAATGTGATACGGAACATAGTATTCTTTAAGCCTATTTGAAAACGCTTCAAGGTCGGCGATTACCATCTCGATTCCCGAGGTGCCCTCCCAGTTGACCAGTGAAATTTCAACATCATTGGAAATAGGCAGCGTCACAGTCTCATCAGAGCCGTTGTAGATGTAGAAGTCGTTGGGAAAGTCCTCGTTCTCGTCTAGGCCCAGCTCAGCAATCCTGTCGGTCTGGTCCCTTGTTATCATCTCTGCCTCGTCGTAGATTAGCGTCATATTCTCAGGGTCAAAAGTCTTTATATAAGCGAAGACCTCGTAGGGCTTGCTTGGCTCTTCATTGGGCTGTCCGTTCTGCTGATCGTTTTGTTGGCCGTTAGGCTCCTCGACTGGGGCTTTCTGGCAGGCGGAAAGAGAACCAACCGCAAGAACCAGTAAAAAAAGCAGTAGCGCATAGTAGCTTAATTTTTTTGTCATACGGGCCTCCTTAAAATACGAGTGACTAGGTGATAGGTGTTATCGAATTTGAAATGATGTATTTTTATTATACCCATGGATAGAAAAAGGTACTCAAAAGTGCTAGAACTTCAATAAATGTACCAAACAGCCTGTAATTGTATTTATGAAGATACAATTACAAATAAATATGAAAATATAGAAAAATATTGAATATTAAGTTAACATATGGATATAAGTTCATAATGTGAACATAATTATGTTTTTTAATGCAAAGTGCTACAAATGGAATTCAATCTAGCATCTTTAAATTTAAATACTTCTTTGAAAAGAGAGGATAGAACCTTGGAATATTATGCACATTCACATGAAAACAAAGAAAAACCTTGGCAAACGATGATTGAACATTTAGAACAAACAGCCATAATAGCAGAGTTTAATGCTTCTAAATTCAACGCAGGAAAATTTGGTTACATATGTGGAATATTGCATGATATAGGGAAATACTCGCAAGAATTCCAATGGAAACTTAGAGGGAATAGATTAAAAGTCGATCATTCAACTGCAGGGGCAAAGGAAATTATGGGCTTGTATGGTGAAACGTATGGGAGGCTTATGAGCTACTGCATAGCAGGGCATCATAGCGGATTGCCTGACTATGGGACAGCGGCTTCAATAGAGGGCACATTATATGCAAGGCTTGACAAGAAAGTGGAAGATTACAGCGCATATAAAAATCAATTTGATCTAATTTCTCTAAAACCAAATCTTAATTTGCCAGTCAGACCAATTGGCGGCTATCAGGGATTTACATTGGCTTTTTTTATAAGGATGATATATTCTTGCTTGGTTGATGCTGATTTCATTGATACTGAGAGATATATGTCGGAAATATTGAAACCCCGCGGTGATAATTCTAGTATTAATCAATTAAACAGCAGAATGGCCAAATTCATATCGGAATTTTCATGTGATACGACAAAAATAAACGTGAGGAGAAAGGAAATTTTACAACGATGTTTAAATATGTCTGAAAATAAGCCCGGCCTATACACACTTACTGTTCCAACTGGTGGGGGGAAAACTTATTCATCACTTGCATTTGCTCTGAATCACGCGGAGCTAAACAATTTGGAAAGAGTAATATATGTGATACCGTATACAAGCATAATAGAACAGAATGCTAGAGTATTCAAAGATGTGCTTGGTGAAAGTAATGTTTTGGAACATCATTGCAATTATCAATTTGACAATAAGGATAGCGAGGATACTCAAAACCTTAGTGAAAAATTGAGATTGGCGTCCGAGAATTGGGATATTCCAATTGTGGTTACAACTAATGTGCAATTTTTCGAATCTTTATTTTCAAACAGGAGCTCAAAATGTAGGAAAATACACAATATGTCAAAGAGTGTGATTATATTTGACGAAGCACAAATGATACCTCTGGAATATTTAAAACCGTGTATTCAGGCAATATCAGAACTAGTTATAAATTATGGTTCAACAGCTGTACTTTGCACTGCGACGCAGCCGTCAATAAGCAAGTTGTTGCCGGCACCTGTTAAAACTGTAGAAATAATGGACAATCCAAAACAGTTATATGTGGATTTTAAGAAGGTTCAAGTTGTTAAAAAGGGCGAAATGGATGATTGCATGCTTGCAGATGAATTAAATGAACTTGATCAGGTGCTTTGCATAGTGAATACGAGAAAGCATGCAAAAGAGATTTTTGATAAGTTAGAAGATAACTGTTTTCATTTAAGCACACTAATGTGTCCTATTCACAGGAAGGAGACGCTTGAAAAAATAAGACAACGATTGCGAGAAAAGAAGCCTTGCAGGGTTGTATCGACACAGCTCATTGAAGCGGGTGTTGATGTAGATTTTCCAGTAGTTTATAGATCTATGGCGGGGATAGATTCTATTGTTCAGTCTGCAGGAAGATGCAATCGAGAAGGCCGTCTTGTAACAGGAAATGTTTTTGTATTCCAACCTGTTTCGAAATATGCAAGGATAAAGGGTTATATGGAGAGAACGGCAAAGGTTGCAGATATAGTATTTAGAAAATACAGCGATCCAATTTCATTGGAAGCCATAGACTATTACTTTAAAAGGCTTTATGACATAGAAGGGGATGAGTCGGTTGATAAAAAAAATATCATAAATTGCTTTGAAGAAAAATGCAAACATCTTGAATTCAATTTTAAAACTGCAGCCGAAAGATTCAAAATGATTGAAAATAACATGTATTCTATCGTTATACCGTATGACAATATCGCAAAAAAATTACTAACAGAAGCTCAGTACACCCCTTATCCACGCAGTATTGCGAGAAAATTACAGCCATATACGATATCAATTTATGAAAATGAATATAAATTATTGCAGAAAAATGTAGCGTTAAAAACTATCGATGACAGTTTCACTGTACTTGATGATTTTGAAAATTATTATGATAAAAAAACGGGATTGATTATTCCAAGAGATATGTATGGTGAGGCCATATTTATAGAGTGAGAGGGGGATTAAACATGGGATATGGAATAAAATTAAAAGTATACGGAGATTATGCCTGTTTTACAAGACCCGAAATGAAAGTTGAACGTGTAAGCTATGATGTACTAACACCATCAGCGGCAAGAGGCATAATTGAAGCGATTTATTGGAAGCCTGCAATAAGATGGGTAATTGATAGAATACATGTAACGAATGAGATTAAATTTACAAATATAAGGCGGAATGAGGTGAGCCAGAAAATTTCAAATATTAATGTAAGCAAAGCCATGAAAAACGACAAGTTTGAACTATACCAAATAGCACCTGAAGTTAGGCAGCAAAGGGCGGCAATGATATTAAAGGATGTAAGTTATATCATTGAAGCACATTTTGAAATGACAGAAAAAGCTGGAGTCGAAGATACGCCAGAAAAACATTACAATATTGCATTAAGACGGATGCGCCAAGGACAATGCTTTCATCAGCCATCGCTAGGAACAAGGGAGTTTGCTGCAAATTTTGAAGTTGTTGAAAATAATACAGAAGCAAGTTTTTATAAAGGTGAAATTGATTTAGGATGGATGCTTTGGGATATCGATTTTGAAAATGATATGGCACCAATTTTCTATAGGGCAATTATGAAAGACGGGGTTATAGATGTAGGAGAGCTTATGAAAGCGAGGTGATGGGACAATGATTATAAGTGCATTGAACAAATATTATGAAATACTATCAGATGACGGAAAAAATGGAATTCCACTATATGGGTATAGCAGAGCGAAGGTTGGATTTGCTCTCAATATTTCTATGGATGGAGAGTTGCTCGATGTGATTTCATTGAAAATGGAGGAGCAGGTGGGTAAAAAAACAAGGCTTTTCCTAAGAAGCATGACGGTACCAGAGCAAAAGTTAAGATCTTCAGGTATTTTATCAAATTTCATGTGTGATAACAGTACATATGTGTTGGGCATAGACAATAAAGGTAAGCCTGCGAGATCAAAAGATGCTTTCATTGCATTTAAAGAACTTCACAACCAGATATTGGGTTCTGCTAATGGTAGAGCAGCAAAATCAATTTTGGCTTTTGCAAATAAATGGGATGTTGACAAAGCGAGGCAGAATAGAGCACTATCAGGTATGCTAGAAGAAATTTTGGAGGGAAGCAATTTAGTATTTAAATTAGACGGAGAAGATGGCTATTTGCATCAGGATGAAGAAATCAAGATGCTGTGGGAAGAATATAATTCAAAAGGGGAAGATGACATACGAGGACAGTGTCTTATAACAGGAAAAACTGCTCCGATAGCCAAATTACATCCAAACATAAAGAATGTAAAAAATGCCCAGTCGAGCGGAGCTTCCATTGTATCGTTTAATGCAAATGCATATGAATCATATGGCAAGGAGAATGGTTATATATCGCCGATTGGAAAACAAGCAGCATTTTCCTATACCACTGTTTTAAATCATATGTTATCAAGTCAGAAACAAAAGATACAAGTCGGTGATGCAACTACAGTATTCTGGGCTGAAAGTCCAGAAGATTTATATATAGATTTGGCGGCAGAACTCTTCAATCCATCTACGGAGAGAGAGGAAAGCATGAAAAACAATGGATACAGGCGTGATGAAAAGGTTGAAGAGCTTGTAAGGGATGTATTGTCAAAATCAAGTGAAGGTATGAAAATCAATGATTTAGAAGGGAAAATAAATCCACAAACCAAATTCTATATTTTGGGATTATCGCCAAATGCGAGTCGTATTTCTATAAGATTTTTCCATTCAGACAGCTTTGGAGGTTTTGTAGAAAAAACCATGCAACACTACAGGGATTTGGAAATAGCGAAAGATTTTGAAAGTAGACCTACAAACCTACCGCTGTGGATGTTATTAGGGGAAACGGTGTCTTCTAAAAGCAAAGATAAAGATGCAAGTCCACTTTTGGCGGGAGCGGTTATGCGTTCAATAATGAGCGGAACAGCTTATCCGGCATCGCTTTTCAATGCAATAATGATAAGAATAAAAGCAGATGCAGATGACAAAGAAAAAAACATTCAAAAGATAAATTATGCAAGGGTTGCAACAATAAAAGCATATTTGCTTAGAAAAGCAAGGATTCAAAAAAATAAAAAGTTGGAGGAGGTTTTGACAGTGGGATTGAATCATGAGTCAGATAATACAGAATATCTCTTGGGAAGACTTTTTGCATTATTGGAAAAAGCACAGCAGGATGCGAATCCAGGTATTAATGCAACCATAAAAGATCGCTATTTTTCATCAGCATGTGCTACACCAGCATCAGTATTCCCGGTTTTATTGAGACTAGCACAGCATCATATTGCAAAATCAGACTATGGCAGTGCCGTTGATAGAAAAATCGAACCTGTAATGAACAAAATAAGTAAATTTCCATCGCATTTAAATCTTGAACAGCAAGGGACTTTTGTACTTGGATATTATCATCAAAGAGTTGCATTATTCCAAAAAAATGACAAGTAGGATATTAAAAAATAGGGAGGGGTTTGAAATGAGTAAAATTATAAAAAATCGATACGAGTTCGTAGTTTTATTTGATGTTGAAAATGGGAATCCAAACGGGGATCCCGACGCTGGCAATATGCCAAGAATCGATCCTGAAACCGGACATGGAATTATAACGGATGTATGCATCAAGAGAAAAATCAGAAATTACGTGGAATTGGCAAAAGAAGATTGTGAAGGATACAAGATTTATGTGAAAGAAAGTGCTGTACTTAACAAGCAACATGAAACGGCTTACATTGGACTTGGTATTGACGTGAAAGACGAGAAGAAAGCAAAAGAAAACCGTGAACCGCTAAGAGATTTCATGTGCAAGAATTTTTTTGATATACGTGCATTTGGGGCGGTTATGACTACAAAAGTCAACTGCGGGCAAGTAAGAGGCCCTATACAAATTAATTTTGCAAGAAGCATAGACCCGATAGTTACTCAGGAAATAACAATAACGCGCATGGCGGTAACAACTGAAAAAGATGCAGAAAACAAGACAAACGAAATGGGCAGAAAGCATATTATACCGTATGCACTATACAAAACAGAGGGATATGTTTCTGCTAATATAGCAAGAAAAACAACTGGCTTTACCGAAAAAGATTTGGAACTTTTGTGGGAATCGGTAATAAATATGTTTGAGCACGACCATTCAGCTGCAAGAGGCAAGATGGCAGTTAGAAAGTTAATCGTTTTCGAACATGAAACAGAACTTGGAAATGCTCCATCGCACAAACTTTTTGACCTTGTTCAAGTTAAAAGAAAAAATGAGGATATTCCTGCAAGAGCATATTCAGATTATTTGGTTACAATAGACAATGAGTTTTTACCAAAAGGTGTTAATTTGACGGAAAAATTATAGAATTATGGGCATGAATTATAAAGAAAATGAGATGCTCATGCTATCAGGGATACAACATTTTTATTTTTGTAAAAGACAATGGGCTCTTATTCATATGGAACAGCAATGGAAAGAAAATATAAGAACGGTGGAAGGAAAAATCATGCACGAAAAAGCGGATGATCCTTTCATAGTTGAAACAAGAGGGGATATTGTAATTGCAAGATCTGTGCCTGTTTCATCTCGAAAACTTGGATTGTATGGAATCGCAGATGTTGTAGAATTTATAAAAACAGAAGATGAAGGAATTGTGCTCACGAAAAAACCAGGATTATGGAAGCTTGTACCGGTGGAGTATAAAAGAGGCGAACCCAAAAATGACGATAGAGATGCGGTTCAACTCTGTGCGCAAGCAATCTGCCTGGAAGAAATGCTTAATGTGGAAATTAAAAAAGGATATCTGTTTTACAATGCCATAAAAAGAAGAATTGAAGTTAATTTTGAAGATGAATTGCGAAATACTGTGAAAAAATTTGCAGCAGAAATGCATCAGGTTTTTAATGACAAGAAAACGCCTAAATGCAAAAGAGAAAAGCACTGCAGAGCTTGTTCAATGGAGGACATTTGCCAACCTAAAATAACAGGCAAAAGGATTAAAGTTAATGACTATATAAAAAAGGGGTTGGTAGAGGAATGAGAAAGCTCTTAAATGTACTTTATGTAACCACTCCAGAATCATACCTATCCCGAGACGGTGAGAATGTAGTTATTAAGGTTAACAACTCTGAAATATTCAGGATGCCAATACATAATTTGGAGGGCATTATATGCTTTGGCTATACAGGAGCAAGTCCATCCCTGATGGCATTGTGTGCAGAAAGGAATGTAGGACTATCGTTTTTAAGCGAGAATGGGCATTTTTATGCTAGAGTTACAGGAAAGACATCAGGAAATGTTCTTTTAAGGAGAGAGCAGTACAGAAAGGCTGATAAGCCAGAGGAGTCCTTAAAAATAGCCAGCAATTGCATTTTAGCCAAGATAGCAAACAGCAGAACAGTGCTAAAAAGAGCGGTTAGGGACCATGAAGGAGTTGTTGAAGCGGCAAAGCTTATAAAAGTGTCTGAAGGATTAACTTATAAAATTGAACGCGTAGAAAGATGCTTGAATTTAGATGAACTAAGAGGGATTGAGGGAGATGCTGCGAAAGAATACTACTCCGTTTTTGACGAATTGATTCTTTGCCAAAAAGAAACATTCTATATGCAGGAACGGACTCGCAGGCCTCCAAAGGATAATATGAACGCACTCCTTTCATTTTTGTATACTATTCTTGCTCATGATGTGCAGTCAGCACTTGAATCGGTTGGACTGGATCCATATGTGGGTTTTCTACACAGAGATAGGCCAGGAAGAGCAAGTTTAGCATTGGATTTGATGGAGGAATTAAGACCTTATCTGGCTGACCGTGTCGCACTAACTCTTATAAATCGTAGGCAGATTAGTGAGAATGGATTTGTGCAAAAAGAAAGTGGCGGCATAATAATGGATAAGGATACAAGAAAGCAAGTTCTTTCTATGTGGCAAAAGAGGAAACAGGAAAAAATAACACATCCGTTTTTAAATGAAAAAGTTGAAGTAGGGCTAATTCCGTATATTCAAGCGCTTTTGCTTGCGAGATTTTTGCGAGGCGATTTGGAAGGATATCCTCCATTTTTATGGAAATAAAAAGGGGATGGTTGAATCATGATGGTATTAATAACTTATGATGTAAATACACAGAGTCCAGTTGGACAAAAAAGATTAAGGAACATTGCAAAGCAGTGCAAGAACTATGGTCAGAGAGTTCAAAATTCAGTATTTGAGTGTTTGGTTGATCCGGTCCAATTCACGGTGTTGAGGAATAAATTAGAGAACATAATGGACAAAGATAAAGACAGTATAAGATATTATTATTTGGGACGAAATTGGAAGAATAGAGTTGAACATGTAGGCACAAAAGAAGCTTATGATCCTGAAGGTATACTAGTACTGTAGTCTTTATCTGCGAACATATAGCAAACATGTAAATGTAGGGGCATTCGCAAAACACTCAAAGTGATTGTAAAAAAGCGAATTTATTGAATGGAGAATAATTGTTATAGCTTAATTATAAAAGAAAAACAAGGGTTCGCAAAAATAAGATTTGAAAACATTTAAAATTCAAGCTTTTATCGAAACACAGTCGCACCCCGCACGGGTGCGTGGATTGAAACACAATGATACTAGAAAGTGCGTTGTGGGACTTATGTCGCACCCCGCACGGGTGCGTGGATTGAAACTGTCTTGCTTTACCCTTGATTGGCTTGTAGTTTACGTCGCACCCCGCACGGGTGCGTGGATTGAAACCCAGTTGTAGCAGCGCACAAGAAAGCCGATGAGGAGTCGCACCCCGCACGGGTGCGTGGATTGAAACTTTTGCCACTAGCTCTGCTAGGCTGGCCTTTCTCGTCGCACCCCGCACGGGTGCGTGGATTGAAACAACTAGAGCGCCTACAGCTTCTCTTGTCATACGTCGCACCCCGCACGGGTGCGTGGATTGAAACAGTTCGAAATTAACCATAAAATCACATCCAAAGGTCGCACCCCGCACGGGTGCGTGGATTGAAACCCGCTGTGTATGTGATTAGTATGTCCACCATCTGTCGCACCCCGCACGGGTGCGTGGATTGAAACGCTTTTGTCATATCACCCGTACCGCCTCCACCCGAGTCGCACCCCGCACGGGTGCGTGGATTGAAACACCGAGGGCGTGGACATCACAAGGATAGGCCTCGTCGCACCCCGCACGGGTGCGTGGATTGAAACTTGTAGAAATACTGTGGTTGGTCGAATATATTGAGTCGCACCCCGCACGGGTGCGTGGATTGAAACATCTGCAAAGCTGATCAGGACGAAAATGGCGAAGTCGCACCCCGCACGGGTGCGTGGATTGAAACTACGGCAAAATCAAGCCGGGTACAAACGTCGTGGTCGCACCCCGCACGGGTGCGTGGATTGAAACCCATTTAGGAGCAGACGAAGCAACATTAAAATCAGGTCGCACCCCGCACGGGTGCGTGGATTGAAACTATGGCATCTGCATAGGAGCACTTTGCAAAGGATGTCGCACCCCGCACGGGTGCGTGGATTGAAACATATAGACCACAAGATCACATCCAAGGACAGCAGTCGCACCCCGCACGGGTGCGTGGATTGAAACTGTCGAAAGTTTCCGACAGCTTGCTCCACAGCTCACGTCGCACCCCGCACGGGTGCGTGGATTGAAACTTCGATATTGAAGCCAAATGAGCACTGATCCACGTCGTCGCACCCCGCACGGGTGCGTGGATTGAAACCAGTCATTATTCCTCTTACGTACATGTTGCTGCGTCGCACCCCGCACGGGTGCGTGGATTGAAACTAAAAGGAGGTGAGTACCATAGCAGATCGCGTGAAAGTCGCACCCCGCACGGGTGCGTGGATTGAAACGGCTTTAACATTGAAGAGGAGAGCACAGAGTGGAGGTCGCACCCCGCACGGGTGCGTGGATTGAAACAACAACAAAGAGCAGCATTAAGCGAAGAGTGGTGGGTCGCACCCCGCACGGGTGCGTGGATTGAAACTATAATAGAAAGGTGGTGAGAAAGTGTTAATTGATGTCGCACCCCGCACGGGTGCGTGGATTGAAACATTAAAAGCTTCCGGAGCTATCTCTTCAAAGGGTCGCACCCCGCACGGGTGCGTGGATTGAAACACTACTGGTGTCAGGCTACACGCGGCTCTCTGAGTCGCACCCCGCACGGGTGCGTGGATTGAAACGATATACATCAAGGCTCTGGCGGCTAATCCCGAGTCGCACCCCGCACGGGTGCGTGGATTGAAACAGGACCACTCTATACCCCTGACCTATCCAAGGCTCGTCGCACCCCGCACGGGTGCGTGGATTGAAACCCGATTGTAGCTGCACATAAGAAGGCTGATGAGGTCGCACCCCGCACGGGTGCGTGGATTGAAACGCCTATAGCCGCTTCAAGCTCTGCCGCCCTGGTAGTCGCACCCCGCACGGGTGCGTGGATTGAAACGAGAACGTATTGTGTTTCTGCAACCTACCCTTGTGTCGCACCCCGCACGGGTGCGTGGATTGAAACTATACTTGAAAAGCGAATAGGTGAAATACGGCGGGTCGCACCCCGCACGGGTGCGTGGATTGAAACTCATCCTCTAATTCTGTCACGACACCATCAATAAGTCGCACCCCGCACGGGTGCGTGGATTGAAACCTGCTACTGTCCTTTTATCTATTTGTACTGCATCGTCGCACCCCGCACGGGTGCGTGGATTGAAACAAGGTGAAATGACAATACTTGAAGACACTAAGGCGTCGCACCCCGCACGGGTGCGTGGATTGAAACCTGTAAAAAGTAAAAAAAGATGTTTAACCCCCTAAGTCGCACCCCGCACGGGTGCGTGGATTGAAACAAGGAACATTGCGA
>Ga0302236_1002358_pt1 | contig 11428 bp, 7 predicted proteins | sample AAG_UR_Gly_MG_FD_193509 | JGI IMG/M metagenome (GOLD analysis project Ga0302236, IMG submission 193509) | Enriched activated sludge microbial communities from anaerobic digester in WTTP, New Holstein, Wisconsin, United States - AAG_UR_Gly | ecosystem: Engineered > Bioreactor > Anaerobic >...
AAAAAAACTCTCCTTCCCATGTAAGATAGTCACTGACAAAATCTTCTGCTTTAGAAGGATCATTCATTATTTCTTCCACTCTATATTCAATGGCAAATTTAAAAGAAGGTGCGGCAGAGAAAGCTTCATCATTTGTAACAATTATTAATAAAAGAATAAAAATAAGAGAATACTTCATAATTATTATTACCTCACTTATAAACTAGCCCTCAGCTTTCAGCTTTTTTTCTTAATCTTCTTGCTGATAGCTTTATAAAAATTAAAATTCCTATATATTCTAATTATATTTTAGTATTAAGATTATAATTACACATATAATATAAAAAAGCAACACAATTAACAAAATCTGAAGTTTATAATTCGTACCACTGACAGAAAGATCAGAACTTTTTACCCTGGCACAGCGCAGAATTATCCCTAGTTCCTTTTTATCAAATTTAGACTTTCCCAGCCTGGCTACTAAATCTTCTTTTGAGATGAGTTCTTTACTTATAAGAGATTTTATAATTTTTAACTTTTCTTTATCAACAATTTTATTCTGCAATTTTATTATTACAGTTTCATCAATTTTAAAAAATTCTTCTTTTTTTAATTTTTTAAGAGTCTTTCTGGAAGATTTAATTTTTTCAAGGTATTTTTCCAGACTTTCTTTAAATTCTACAGCACTTATATAGCGTTTCACCGGTTCTAATTCTATAGCTCTGGTCACTATGTGTGTAAGTTCTTTATCAATAGAAGGATTCAATGATTTCATAGAAGGAAATTTAAAGGGCCTTATGGTAGGATCATATTTTGTGAGCATCTGAAATAATATTACACCCAGGGCGAATATATCGGACTGAGGGGTAGATTGTCCTCTTCCCTTATACTGTTCAGGTGCTGCATAACCCGGGGAACCCAGTCTGAAAGTATCGGAAACCTTATCAGGGTTATAATATCTTGTTGTACCGAAATCTATTAATCTAACTTTCTCATCTGATGTTACGATAATATTTGACGGTTTCAGATCTCTATATACAACAGGTAATGAAAAGGAATTATGAAGATAATCCAGTACACTGGCAATTTGTATAGTCAATTTAAGTGCTTTCTCTAAAGGAAGGGGTTTTCGCTTTTTATTTATAACATCTTCCAGGGTTTGCCCCTTTATGTAATCCATAGCAAGATAATCCCGGTCATCCTGAGTAAAAATACCATATATACGGGGCAGAGCGGCATGGTCAAATTTAGCCATAAATTCTGCTTCCCTGAAGAAGATCTCCTTTGATATGTTCTGATCAATTCCCGAGTCTGATGAAAAGTTAAGTTCTTTTACTACCAGTTCATTTTTATCACTGAGTCTTTCCACAAGATAAACATTCCCCATGGCACCTTTACCAAGAAGTTTTTTAACCCTGTACATATCATTTAGTATTGTTCCTGGTTTAAGCTCCATTAATCTATCCCTGGTTAAGCCTTCAGAAATAAGCTATCAGCAAGAAACACTTTCATCTACAATATCGCTTTCTGTAAATCATTCTATGAAGATATAACTTGGTACGGCAACAGATAAGTTGGTATCCATATTTAGAATCTGTCCCTGTCCGGGCTCTTGCGCAAAATCTATGATCCTGTTACAATAAAATCTGTTATTACAGAATATACAGTTTTGTATTTATTTAAGTTATAACTTTCTCCTTTGACGGCATATCTTTTGCTCCAGAGCCCGGACAGGGACAGGTATATATATTTAAAATTTTTTGGATACTTTTTTATCTGGAGCGGTACTAAGAAAACAACCTTGAGGCTACTCCAAAAAATATGAATGCTTATACTTCTTTACCTGATGCAATATCCTTTAAATTTCGACATGTAATTAACTTCTATACTTTTGCACTTTTTAAACAAAGCTTTATTCTACCTTGCAGGATCTCCGCGAGGGATGTCCTTACGTGACAACAATTTTTCAAAATTCTGCAAAAGTATAGTTAACTTAAAACTTCCTTTAAATACGCCATCTTTTTTTTCGTAGCCTCAAGGCTGTTTTTACTAACTTTGATGGTAGATTGGTATAAAACCTATAATCCTGACTATGTAAATTAGTCTGAAAAATAGATTTAATAACATTTAGCATGTAATTTCCATAAAAGCTGAATGCTGATAGCTGAAAGCTTGTTTATGCCGACTCAATAGCAACTATACGGCAGATACTTGATTCTCCCCCTACGAACCTCCAGGGGAAACATCCCACATAGGTTCTCTTATTTAAAAATCTCTTTAATTCTCCTCCAAGATTTTCTGCATGAATTATGTCATAAGGGAATAAATCTATATGCATTAACTGATAGTCTTCAACCGGGAAGAAATCATCGAGGCCTTTTTTATATTTCTTCTGTAAAAATTTCTCTGCTTCTTTAGCCTGCACGGGACACCATTCTCTGATCTTTGTATTCATGGGGTGATCTGCAGAACCGCAGTCTACACCTATCCATTTTATTTTTTTCTTTTTACACCAGAGAGCAAATTCTTTTGTAGGTCCGGGATGTTTCACCATGTAGCGAACTTCATCTGCCTCAGGCTGATCCCAGGAATATTTCAGATAACCCGTATGTATTATGAGAATATCATTCTTCTTTACTTCCACCCGTTCCTCTATCTGTTTGGAAGTGTAAATATCATAATCTTCGGTACAATCGCTGAGGTCCACTACTGCGGCAGGTCCCGTAAGATCTTCCATAGGAATACTTGCTATATCTCTCCCGTGAGTGCAAAAATGAAGAGAACCATCTAAATGAGTTCCTACATGATTACTGGTAGTTATAAGCTGGCCATTGGCTCCATTTGGTGCAAGACGTTTGAAAAATTTTACCTGTAAGGGTTCATAAGTTGGCCATGGAGGGGTTAAAACACTTAAAGGCTGAGTAAGATCATAGAACTTTAATTTCATCTACCTACAACTCCTTAATAAAATTTGTAAGCACTCAGCTATGAGCTATAAAGGATTATAAAGCTTATAGCTATTAACTGACTGCTAATAGCTATATTATAATTAGACTCTAAAAAAAAATTTCCTCTTAAAATTGAATAAAAACTTCTGAGTTAATTATATCTCAAAAATTTCTTTTACTTTACACTTGAAATCCGGTAACATATCTCCCTCTGAAAGGGTATCATCTTCTCTTAATACCACTTTCTTTTAATCTTTCATTACTCTCAAAAGCCATATCAGAGGCTCTCACTGTATCATGATTGGAGGTTAATTTATAACCTGTTTCAGCACCTGTAACAATTTCAAGCTTATATTCTCGCACAAAATTACTTACCATAGTACAGATCTTCGCTGATATAAAACCATGCATCTTATCAGAAGGTGAGATTTCCTGTATTACTCCTTTTATAAGTTCATATCTGCTATATTTTGAAATTTCCATTAATCCTTATAAGTATGAATTTTTTCAGTTATTGTCTCCACTTTCTTCTACTCCTATTGACTGACAAAAAGATCCTGAAGATATTTATACATTCCAGGGTCGCATTTCAAAAGTTCCTCATGATTCTGTGGATGAAAAAAGGCTTCCACAGATTCTGCGAAATATTCCTGTGGTTTAGTAGAGGCATATTTGGTAATAAAACCTTTTCTCTGATGATAGTAGGTATTCCACAGTTGAACAGAAAGGCCGAATCTACCCTTTCTCAATGCACACCAGGCATGATCATAGGCATGGGCAAATTCGTGGATTGATGTGGTTCCATAAATACCTGTAATCAATTCCTCACCTACTACGACTATTTTCCATGTAAGCTCATCATTTACCTTGTATGTACGGAATACTCCCCTGATCTCATCCATACCCCGGCGAAATTCACCTCTTCCTGTTTCTCCTGTCCCAAATAACTGGTACCCATAAACCTTTATTTTAGAAAGTCTTTCCCCTGCACCAAGTATTATAACCCAGACATCATGGTCTCTACAGGTTTTTATAAATTTCTCTCCAAGTACAACCAGTTCTGCTTTCAATTTTTCTTTAACCAGTGAGTCAGAAGCCTTTACTATCATCTTATCGAGCATAGCAAAACTTCTTTCACGACTGTCTTCAGGGATTTCTCTTCCCAGTAATTTATTAGCTTTTGCTATAACAGCTTCTTTACCATCCCGGAATATTTCCTGAATATCCAGTTCGCCCTGTTTTCCTTTTTCAGGATCCACTACTTCTGTTTCAAGATATTTTTTCTGTACAAAGGCAAGAGGAGTGCCATCAGCATTTCTAAGACCCATTACAGCATTTGAAAAATCAATTGTCCTGGGAGGAAGTGGCTGAATTCTATCAGGAACAGGCATTTCCGGAAGTTTAATAGTATCATATACAGCACTCAGATTGAGTTTATTTTTCTTTCTCCTGGATAGGGGTGGCGGTGTTACTACCGGCGGTGGTTCAGGCTGTTTTATGACGGCAGGGGCTTCCCGGGTAACTACAGTAGCAGTTACAGGTGGTGCAGGAGGAGAAACAGGAGCTTTTACCTCTTCCTTTTTCGCAGGAGATGTTGTTTTTATACCTTTGAGGTTCTTATCTCCTATGAGATAAGGAGAAAGAAAATCATCATTCTGTCCGGAATTTAAGAGACTATCCATTTCCCTCACCTTATATACGGCAATTAAATCTTTTATTATTTATTTTCTCTAATTTTTTCTATTTCCTCTTATTACAATTTCTTTATTTATTTTAACATAATACTCCTGAGAAAAAAAGAGAAGGACAAGAACCAATAAAATTCCTTTGTAGGATATATTCTGTCAATGTAGAATCAGTAATAGATATCACTCTGAAATAATGAAAGAGGCAGAAAAAAATGCCAGATTCCCAGGAAATGTTCAATAGAATATTTATACCTTATATGAACTTTAAATATTTGATAATCATTATCATCTCTATACTTTCCTTACTGGCACTTTTACATAAAAAGGAGAATAAATCATGAATAATTCTTCTACAGGAAAAATCGAAGAAATTGAACTTCGCCATGTTTTAATGAGACTTGTGGAGCCTTTTACCACAAGTTTTGGTACAACCCGGGAAAGATCCTGTATTATCGTAATAATGAAAACCTCTGACTACACAGGATACGGTGAATGTGTGGCAGAAACAGAACCAGGTTACTCCTATGAAACCACAGAAACAGCCTGGCATATAATGAATGATTTTCTTGTTCCAGTAGTAATGGGACATGTTCTGACAGATATACCTGCCTTTATAAAACTTTACAGTACTGTCAGGGGACACCCTATGGCGAAAGCTGCTCTTGAGATGGCGGCGTGGGACATAATCGGTAAGGCACAGGGTAAAACACTTTCACACTTACTGGGAGGAATTAAAGACCGTGTGAAAGTTGGAGTCTCTGTCGGTATTCAACCTGACACGGGATCTCTCATAGAAAGAGTAAATCGCTATATTAATGATGGATATAAAAGAATTAAGATAAAGATTAAACCCGGGAGGGATATAATCGATACAAAGGCTGTAAGGATAGCATTCCCGGATATATTATTACAGGTAGATGCAAACTCGGCTTATAGCCTTGAAGATACAGGTATATTTCAGCTTATGGATGATCTCAATTTGCTTCTTATTGAACAGCCTCTTTCCCAGGATGACATATATGAACACAGTCTCCTTCAAAAAGAAATAAAAACTCCTCTATGTCTGGATGAAAGTATCCTTTCCGTTTCTCACGCCCGGACAGCTCTGGAACTAAATTCCTGCAGGATTATAAATATTAAAGCCCCCCGGGTGGGTGGACTCATAGAGGCAGTAAAAATCCACAATGAATGTTACAGTAGGAGTATACCGGTATGGTGTGGAGGAATGCTTGAAACAAATATTGGCAGAGCTTCAAATCTGGCTATTGCATCTTTAGCCGGTTTTACAATACCTTCAGACATAAGTGCCAGTTCACGATACTATATAGAGGATATAGCCGAACCATCTTTCGTTCTAAATACTGATTCTACAATAAATGTCCCAAATAAGCCAGGGCTGGGTATAGAAGTAAACCATAAAAATCTGGATAGTTTTACAATAAAAAGGAAGATTCATTCGTCAGGTAAATAGATGTATCTGTTTCTCCACCCTACATGCTCCCAGGGAATTTCATTACCTGATTTCCGGGGAATAACTTTTCACTTCTCACGTCTCATAATTAATATTCCTGGCCGCTGAGTGTATTACCTCCTTTATTAATAGGACTTCCCGTATCCAGACAGTATAATTTCTTATCATTATTACCAAAATACAAAAAACCATCTACTATACAGGCACTTGACCATATCTCACCTGATGTTTCAAAGTCCCAGCATTTTTTACCATTTCTTGTATCAAGACAGTAGAATCTCTTATCACAACAACCGAAATAAACAAATCCATTAACTATACAGGGACTGGAACCAATTCTATTCTCACATTGAAAATGCCAGTTTTTGGCACCGGTTTTTGACTCAAAAGAGTAAATTTTTTTATCATCACTTCCAAAATAAACATAGCCGTCTACGACATAAGGACTTGAAGAGACCCAGAAGCCTGTTTTAAACTCCCAGACTTTTTTACCTCTTTTTATATCCATACAATAGAGGGTTTTATCATTACTGCCAAAATAAACATAACCCTCTCTAACACAGGGGCTGGATTTAATCATGCCACCTGTTTTAAATTCCCAGACTTTTTTACCTTCTTTTGCGTCCAGGCAATAAAAAGTGTAATCATCACTCCCAACAAAAATAAAACCTTCACAAATAAAAGGACTTGAAACAACACAGCCCCCTGTTTCAAATTCCCAGATTTTACTCCCATCTCTGGCATTCAGACAGTACAGTTTCTTCTCTGTACTACCAAAATAAACACACTCATCCACAACACGGAGGCTGCACTGAAATCCAAGAATAGTCTCAAAAGACCATATTTTTTTACCGGTCTTAGCATCCAGACAGTAAAGATTTTTTCCACTTCCATAATAAACAAAACCTTCCTTTATACAGGGACTCGATAAAAATGTATAAGAACCTGTATCAAAGTCCCAGATTTTGCCTCCTGTTTTTGACTGAACACAATAAAGTTTTTTATCACTACTTCCAAAATAAACATGTTGCTCAAAGACAGCCGGGCTGGAAGAAACAGACCCACCCATAGTAAACTCCCAGAACTTTTTCCCGGGTTTTCTGAGTTGCCTCGTAGGCTGTCGTCCTGCAGAACTAATAGCTACAATAGATTTGCCTGCAGGGAAAAAGACATTAAGGGCTTTTAACATTTCTTTCGCGCTGGGAAATCTATCGTCAATTTTTTCTTTAAGAGCTTTCATAATAATATATTCGAGATTAGGAGATACTGTAGGAATAATCTTTCTTACCGGTTCAAATTTAAAAGGCAAAGGTTCAACACCTGTAAGGAGATGATGCATTGTAGCAGCCAGACCATAAAGATCTGATCTTGGTTCAGCATGTCCCCTGCATTGTTCTACAGAGGCATAACCATTTGTGCCCACAGCAGTTTTCCTGGCTCTACCGTAATCAGGAACTACTCTTGCTATACCGAAATCTATCAATATAGCCCTTCCCTCTTTAGTTATCATAATATTACCAGGCTTTAAATCTCTGTATATAATAGGTGGCTTTTGATTATGAAGATAATCCAGAACTTCCAGAACCTGTTTTGACCAATCTACAATATCTTTTTCCGGCAATCCGGGGGCACCTTCCTTTTCCAATCTATTCTCCAGATCATCCCCTTCTATGAAATTCATAACTATATAATATCTGCTATTGCAGACAAAACAATCTACAAATCCCGGTAAATTAGGATGATCCAGTTTGGCAAGAAGTCTTGCCTCTCTCTTGAACCACTCTGTTGCTCTATTCAGTTCCTCGGGAGTTCCATAAGAAGGAAGAAGCTCTTTTACAGCACAGATTTTATGTAATTTATCATAAGATGCTTTATATACAGCTCCCATACCGCCTGCTTTTATAAGTTCAATAATTGTTATACGTTCATCCAGTTTTATACCCTTTGGTAAAGGACCGGTGCTGATCACAGTTTGCTCCAGAGCATTGCCACAAACAATGCAAAATTTAGCCACATCTCTATTTTCTTTTCCGCAATTATCACAGAATATTGTCATAACAACTCCTGTAATTATAAATTCCTTCTCACGTTACATGCCACATTTTATACTTAACAAACAGAATAGTTATAAATATACAAATAATAAAATTTTTATGAAGCTTTCGATAAAATATTTAATCTACCTTCTTTACTTGCATCAAGACAATAGAATTTATTATTTTCATCTCCAAAATAAACTCTTCCTTCTGAAACACAGGGACTGGAATAAACACCGAGATTTGTATCAAAATCCCAGATTTTCTTACCAGTCGTAGCATCCAGACAAAAGAAATTTTTATACCAGCTACCAAAATAAACCATCTCATCATTGATACAGGGGCTGGAATATATCATACCACCTGTTTCAAAATCCCAGATTTTCTTACCATCTTTTATATCCAGACAATATAATCTTTTATCAAGACTTCCAAAATAAATAAAATCATTCAAAATATAAGGACTGGAATAAATACCAAGACCTGTTTTAAAATTCCATAATTTTATACCATTTTCTACATCCAGACAGTATAGTCTTTTATCAAGACTCCCAAAATAAACTCTCCCTTCTAAAATACAGGGACATGAACCGACTTCACTATATGTCTGAAACTCCCATATCTTTTTTCCAATTTTTGCATCCAGAGAATAAAGTTTTTTATCACTACTACCAAAATAAACTCTCCCTTCTGAAACCCGGGGATTAGAGTATACGCCCCCACCTGTAGCAAAGGCCCAGATCTTCTTACCAGTTCGGGCATCCAGACAGTAAAATTTTTTATCACTGCTTCCAAAATAAACAAGTCCATCTAAAACAAAAGGACTGGAATAAACATGGCAATCTGTTTCAAAGTGCCATATTTCCAGACCTTTTTCCCCATCCAGACAATAAAACTTCTTATCACAACTACCAAAATAAACTCTTCCTTCTGAAACACAAGGGCTGGAGTAAATATGCCATCCTGTCCTAAAATCCCAGATTTTTTTACCATTCTTAGCATTCAGGCAATAAAATTTACTATCCCAACTTCCAAAATAAACTCTCCCTTCTGAGACACAGGGACTTGATCTAACAGAACCACCGGTTTCAAACTCCCAGATTATTCTATCTTCTCTACTGTTTTCACACAACTTTTTTTCTTTATTCTCACTTCTGGAGAGCAGTAATATTTTTGGTTTATATGGCAGTGCATCTAACATCTTCTTTGCACTGGAAAATCTGTCTGAAGGATTATTCTCCAGTGCTTTCATAATAACATTTTCTACAGTAGATGATACAGAGAGAGCCATTTTCCTTAAAGGTTCAAATCTGAAAGGTAATGGTTCTATACCTGTAAGTAAATGATGCATTGTAGCACCAAGAGCATATAAATCTGAACGAACCTCAGGGTCACCTCTTATCTGTTCCTCCGGTATATAAGCACTTATACCTCCGGATTTTTGAGTAAGGCGGCTTCTATGATAAATCAATCTGGATATAGCGTAATGTATTAATACAGGTTGAGCATCTTTTTGAATAATGATATTTTCAGGCTTTATATCACAATATATAACAGGAGGTCTATGATTATGGAGATAATCCAGAACTTCCAGAACTTGCCTTGACCAGGCTACTACTTTCTCCTCCGGAAAACCTGGCTTCCCCTCTTTTTTTAATCTACCCAGGAGATCTTCTCCGTCTATAAAATTCATAACCACATAATATCTGCCTCTATTTATAAAATAATCAAGAACTTTTACCAGATTGGAGTGATTTAATTTTGCAATAAGTCTGACTTCCTGCTCAAATTTTTCTCTGGCTTTAACTAATTCTTCTGGTGTTCCATAAGGAGGGAGTATTTCTTTAATTGCAGAAAAACTATCCAATTTTTTATCCAGACATTTATAAACCCCTCCTCTCAAGCTTTTTTTTATAAGGTTAACTATAACATAACGATTTTCCAGTACCGTCCCTGAAGGCAAAATCACGCTGGAATATGAGCTTCCCTCTAATATATTACCACAACCACTGCAGAACTTAGATGTATCTCTATTTTCTCTTCCACAACTATGACAGAATCGTGTCATAAATCTACACCACATATTTTTTATCTAAAAAATTTAAATAAATATGAAGTCAATACACTTTACAATGAACTATTTATATCTTTTATAAATTATTATTAGCTTTCAGCCCTCAGCTTATAGCTTTTTTCCTTATGCTGATAGTTGATTGTTGATAGTTTAACATAAAAGGTTCATTTTTACTGAAAATAATAATTTAACAATAATGAAAATTCCTATGCATATTAATTATATATTATTATACCCAAATCCTTCTTTAAATTTCTAGTAAAAGTTTCAGAAAAATTTATTTTTTAATTTTGAGATATATTTGTTACCATATGTTTCTATTACAATAAAAATATTATAACAGCAAAAAAGTAAATCTCAAAGCAAAAGATTGATGGTCTGGTATTCTATAAAAATATAAATAGAATTCTTTATATTTAGAATTTATTACTGAAGTAAATTATTTTTTTGATATAATAAAGAGGTAAAATAATCCTGACAAAATGACATATCCCTAAAAAAGATTGAACCCCCTCGGGGTTTAGAGATCTGTCAAGAAACGCTATGCAAAAATTTTGACCTTAATTTTGATCTGAAAATTTAACATCCTTTAAAATCATTTACACTCATTCAAATGACCATTAAACTTGCAATACACAAAAACTTTGATCTTAAAACTCACAATACGCAAATGCAAAATCCTTACATACCCCTCAGAGGTTCAATATCATTTTACAATATATTTCATTAAAAGGCAATAGAAAAAAAAATTATTATTATATTGCTTTACTCTCTATCAATTAATTTCTTTAAAACTAATCCTTCCTTCTATTTTTGCGTGATCATCTGTAAGAGGTGAATGGTTTTTCATATAGGTACAGAGTGAATCTACCAGAAGAGTCCCGTATTCTATATTTTTTCCTTCCATAAATGTCTTATAGCCATCACCGCCACCAGCAATAAAATTATCTACAGTAACACGATAAACTTTATCCATATCCAGGTATGTACTTTTTATTTTTATATTAGAGAGCTTTTGTCCTTCAGGTTTTTCAGGATCTACATACATAGACACACCAGATATCTGCATAATATTATCCCTTTTTGAAACACTTTGCTCAAGTATCTCTTTAATCTGTCTTCCCGTAAGTTCCATAGTTGTAAGTCTGCTTTCAAAAGGTAGAACTTTGTAAAGATCTCCAAAGGTAATATTACCGGCTTTTATATCTTCCCTTATACCACTGGAATTCAAC
>Ga0302236_1002363_pt1 | contig 11418 bp, 6 predicted proteins | sample AAG_UR_Gly_MG_FD_193509 | JGI IMG/M metagenome (GOLD analysis project Ga0302236, IMG submission 193509) | Enriched activated sludge microbial communities from anaerobic digester in WTTP, New Holstein, Wisconsin, United States - AAG_UR_Gly | ecosystem: Engineered > Bioreactor > Anaerobic >...
TCAAAAGCCAGCGCGATGCGGCCCGCGTACGTGAACAATTGCTCGAACGGCACCGCCGCGAATCGCTCGAATTGGCGAAACTGCTCTACGATCGTCATGAACCGGCTCATCTCGAACTGGCCGACCAGCCAGACGCGCGTCCAGCAGAAGCCGAACAGTGCCGCCATGCAGGCCAACAACAGGCCCCGCGATTCGGCGATGGATTTCTTGATCAGCGAACGATTCATACGATGCGAAATTCCTGCGACTCTGTGTGGCATGAAGGTCTACCCGCGCGGGCAAACGATTATAGCAGTCCCGCGCGCTTGCGGAGCAGCCACTCGCTGGTAATCAGCACCACGAACAACGCCGCCCACAGCGACGAATTCCAAATCGGCACTGGCGGCAGCGATTCGATCCGCACTTGGCGGCCGCGCGGCAAGTCGCGCAGCAGGCCGCCCGCCTGCTGGATGGTGTAGAAACGGCCCTGTGACGTTTTCGCCGCCGCCCGCAGATCGGCGGCGTCCATCTCCAATCGGGCCTGTTCGCCCGGCGGCGCCACCACGGTAAACCGCTGCGACGGCGGCTGACCGTTGAGCGCCGGCGTGGCGATCCAGGCCCGGTACTTGCCGTCCGGCAAATTGCCCGCCAGGCATTCGAACACGCCTCGATTGACGGCGTCGCGGTGCAGTGTCAGTTGCCGCCGTTTGCTGCCATCCGATTCCAGCAGCACCGTGACGCCGTCATCGCTGGAGGGGGCCAGCCGGTCGTCGAAGAATCGCGCTCGCAACCGGACCGTCTCACCTCGGCGGTATTCGCTGCGGTCGGCCGTAAGCTCCGCCAACCGGCCGCCTTCGAGGAGTTTGGCCCGGCTGAGGTAGCGCAGCGTCTGGATCCAATACCGCGCGTAGTAGCCTTCCCCGCCGGAATGCCGCGCCCAGCGATAGGTCTCGTCCGTCGCGTGGAAGATCACCTTGCCGGCGCCCACGAATTGCATCGAGATCAGCGGGAGATGCTCGCCTCCGGAGCCCAGACGCGAAGGATCCGACGCCAGGACGCGGGCCCCGGGCCGCAAGTCGGGCGCCGTCAACGACCAATACCAATCGGGCATCTCCCGCCACACCGCGAGACTGGCGGGCAACGAGTCGGCCAACTGCATCTGGGGACTCGTGATGCCCAACCGCGTCGGCTGCGGCGCGAATCCCTGGTCCAAGACGGCCCCCGGCATCGGCACGGCAGCCGTGTCCAGGTTTACGGGCAGCAGCGCGGCCAGCGGCGTGTCGCGGTAGGCCAATGGCGTATGACGCGGCCCGGCCAGCACCACCAGCCCGCCGCCGCGCTGCTCGACAAAAGCGACGATGTTCTCCATGATCGAACGGCTGAGGAACGACGGATTGACGTCGCCGAAGATCAGCACGTCGAAGGCGAACAATTCCTCGCGGTTGACCGGGAACACCCGCGCGGCCGTCTCGTCTTGCTCGGTGTACTCCAGGTCGGCGTCCTGCAAGACCGTGGTCAACTCCACGGCCTTGTCTTTCGAGTCCGGCTTCAGGCCGCGGCCGAGCACCGTCTTCAAGTAACGGAAGTCGTAGCTGGGATAGGCTTGCACGTACAGCACGCGGAGGGCATCGTCGCGGACTTTGACGACCCGCGTCTGGCGATTGTTTTCGGCATCGGCTTCCCCTGACAAGGGCTCCACCTCGATGACGAACTCGAAATCGCCCTTTTTCTCCGGGCGGTGCGACAAACGGACACTTTGCGGCACACCATCCTGGGCGAGCGTGATCGGTTGCTCGGCGAGCGATCCGCCTTCCTCCCCCTTGATCGTCAAACGCACCGTCGCTCGCTGACCCGCGTAACCGGTGGCGAACACCTTGAAGTCGAAGTGGACGAGATCGCCCACGAAGACCACGTCGTCCACCAGCAGATCGGCCAGCCGCACGTCGCGGGGCGGCCGACTGTTGCCCAGGCCGACCAAGAACAGCGGCACGGCTTTGCGACGCGCGTCGCCGGCGGCCTCCGCGATCGTCTTGCCTTCCGTGGTTACGCCGTCCGTGAAGAAGATCACGGCCGCCGTGGGACGGCCGCGCTGCACGGCGAGCACATCCTGAAGGCACTTGCCCAGACGACTGGCGGGCTCGCTGGCCGCCAGACCGCGAAGGCCCTGGACCCAAGCGGCAGAACGGCTTTCCCCGCTCTTCGCGTCGGCCGTGCCGCCGGACAGGTTCCGGGCCGAACTGCCGGCGCGGTAGACTTTCAGCCGGTACCGTTGCTGCAGCTGCCGCAGCAGGTCGGCGTCGCGTTCCAGCAGCAGCATCTTGGCCAGATCCAAACGCGTCGAGTCGGCGCCGCCGGCGGACGTGACGCGCCGTGCGAGTTCCGCCCGCTGCTTTGCATCGCTGACCTCGTCGACCCTCGCCATGCTGCTGGAATCGTCGATCAACAGCACCAAATCGGGCAGGTCGGTGCGATGCCGGTGCAGCATCCAGCCGTACAGCAGGAACACGACGAGCACGATCAACAGGATTCGATGGGCGGCCAAGACGGCCTTCTTCCACGGCCCGGCGCGGCCCTGCTCGCGGGCGTAGACCCAAATCACGAAGGCGGCGGCCGCGGTCACGAGCACGATCGCCGCGGCCGGTCCCCACGGCCAAGAATGCGAACGCGTGACCTCCGTGCCGGGCACGCCTTTGGCCAGCGCAAAGTCTTGCAGATCGTTCCAGACTTGAACCAGGGATTCCATCATGCAGACGCGTTTCCAAAATACCAGGCCAGGGCCGTCTCGGTGAGCAACAGCACCAGGACGAGCCCCAAAAAGTAACGAAAGTACTGGGCAGGCTTCGTCGACGGCAATCCGCCGCCCGCATTGTCCACGTGAAACTCCGGGTCGAACCGGCCCGGCAGCAGCTCGCGATCGAGCCGCTCCAGATCGCTTTCCCGCGCGTTGACATTCACCGCAAACCGCTGCACCTGGTCCACGGGCGGGCCGAGTTCGACCGCGTACACGCCGCTGGCCGTCGTGCCGCCGAACGACCACGTGCTGATCTCGCGGGCGTGCTGCAACGGGACCCGCTCGGTCTCGCCGCCCGGCGTCCGAACCGTCAACGGCGCACTGGGCGTCGCGCCCAGCAGCGAACCCTCCAACGGCTCTCCGACCAGCACGTTGCGGGTTTCGAATCGGCCGCGAACCGCAAAAGCCAGCATCTCTTGCACCAGCGGCGGAAAACTGGGCCAGGTGGTCAGCGCCGTCCAAGGCGTCGGGGGATTCGTCGCGCGGTCGACGGAATCGGGGCTGACGGCCGTGGTCAGCAGAATCGCTCGGCCCCACCCCACGCCCTGCTCGATGATCGCCGGATCGGCGTTGTCAAAGGCCAGCGCGACGCGGGCCGCGGCGGAATCGTAAGGCTTGACCTGCACGTACTTCCAGACCGGCGTCGTCAGCAGTCCGCTGCGCTCGTGGCCGGCAAACGCAGCGACGATCGGGTGCCGATAATCCCGGGGTGCAAAGAAGTAGTTCCCCACGGAGGCGACTCGTTCCAGACGTGCCGGCAGCACCCGCCGGCCAGACGCTTCACCGCCCAACTGCTCGTTGTAGCTCTCCGGCTGGACCAGGTCGCCGAGCGTCACCAGCAATCCGCCGCCGCTGCTGACGTAATCGTACAGCGCCGCCGCTTCCTCGCGGCTGAATCTCCCCACGTTGCACAGGACCACGCAGTCAAACCGGCTGAGGTCCTGCTCCAGCAGCGCATTCTCCAGGCGGACCAGCGGCCGCACGCGCGGCGTCGACGCGCGGCTGGGCTCCAGCGCGTAGGCCAGATGGCGCGCGGCCCCCTCGCGTCCCTCGACGCACAGCACCTCGACGGACTCCCGCACCGGGACGCTCAACCAGCGATGATTGTCCAGGGGCAAGGCGTCGTCGCCCAAACGGGCCTCCAACTGGTGCTCGCCCGGTGCGTCGAACGTGTGCGTCAAGGCGACCGTCGCCCGGCCGCTGGACGGAATCTCGATGCTCTCGGCGCGCACCTGCTGGCCGTCGACCAGCAGCACGATCCGCCGGCCGATTTGCTCGCGCGTGCCGAACGCCTGCACCTCGGCCTCGAACGTCACTTCGCGCCCCGCCGTGACCAGGGGCTCTCGTAACTCGAAGGCGGTGAGCGCCGCGTTGGCAGCGTCGGCTTGCCCGACGTCGAACAACGCCAACGATGCCATTTCGCCCAGGCGGCCGATGCGGCTGCGGCAATTCGGAGCCGCCGCATCCTCCCAGGTGGTCCGTCCCAGATCGGTGAAAAAACAGACCGTGGTCGCCGTCAACCGCGTCTGCCGCCGCGCGACTTCCTGCAGCACGTTTTCGATTTCCGCCAGCGTCATCGGCAGATTGGCGCCGCCGTGCCGTACGCGCACGCTCTCGATTTCGTCCACCACGTCTCGCGGATCGAAAGCGGGATCCGAGATCGCCACCTGCGGCGGATCGCCCATCAGCACCAGCGTAAAACCGTCCCCTTGACGGCTGTCGCGAACGAGCTGCGCGGCCAGTTCTTTGGCGTGGTCCAACCGGCTTTTGTCGCCGGTCCGGTAGTCCATCGAGTAGGAGACGTCCAAAACCAGCAGGTAATGCGTCCGTCCGCCCGTGCCCAGAACAGCGCCCAGCGAGGAAAACAGCGAAAACACCGGGTCGGCCAAGGCCACCGCCAGCAGCACCAGAATCGCCACGCGGACCAACAGCAGGATCAACTGCTCGATGCGAATCCGCCGGGCATTCTTGCGGACCGCGGCCAACAGGAATTCCATCGCCGCCCAAGCCGTCTCGCGATACTTCCGCCGACTGAGCAGATGGATAATAATCGGCAGACTCGCTGCCAGCCCCCACAACAACATGGCGGCATTGGCGAACGGCAGCGATGAAAGGAAGGAGGACAGCCAACCCATGCCCTTATCATGCACGTTGACACCGATCGTGACAACCGTACTGACAGGCCCGTCACGCAGCAGGGCTCGACGGAACCGTACGCGCATCTCGAAAGCACGAAATCCGAAGCACGAAATCCGAAACAAACCCCAAATTCGAATCTCGAAGGCCCAAGACAAAGCCGCCCAACAGCGTTCGGCGCAGGTCTCCCGACCTCGCCGAAACCACCGGCCGCAGGCCTCCCATGTCCTGATAGGTTCTTTTCGTCCGCTTGCCCGAACTCGTCAACGCGGCTTGGGACATTCCGATTCCTGTTTTCGAATTTCTTTCGGATTTCGGACTTCCAGATTCGGATTTGGTTGCGGCCGTCAAGCCGCGTCAGGCGTCTGCCTTGTGTTGGCCGTCGTGCTGGGATGCGCCAGCGCGCCGTCCGCGGCGGCGGAGACTCCGCTGCGCTGGCGTCTGGCGCCCGGAACTCGGATGAACGTCCGGCTGACCCAGGCGACGCGCACCCAGACCACGGTCAAAGACGCCGTCACGTCGGTGCAGATCGAATCGGGATTCGATCTCCAATGGACCGTCGAACGTGGGGACGCGAACGGAACCATGAGGCTGACGCAAGCGTTCACGCGGCTGTGGTTGAAGACCGTCTCGCCGGACGGCAAGTCCAGTGCCTGCGATTCCGCCTCCCGCGAAGAACCGGCCGCGGACGGCAAGGCGATCGCCGACGCCGTGCGCACGCTGCTGCGCATCAGGATCGGCCTAAGCTTGTCGCCGCGGGGCGAAATCCTTGACGTGCAGCGTTCCGCCGAGATGGAAAGTCTGCTGGGCAGCCTGCCCGCGCTGGCCGGCTGGAAGGCTTTGCTGACCAAGGAAGGCATGAGCCAGACCCTGCAGCAAGCGTTAGGCACACTGCCGGAGGCGCCGGTCAACGTCGGGGACCAGTGGAGCGGCACGCGCGAGATACAGACCCCGCTGGGCAAGATCGTCGCGACGGCCGAGTTCACGTACGAAGGCGCGACGCGCGACGGGGACCGCGTGCTGGAAAGGATTGGCGTCGCGACGGAGGTGAAACCGGCCGGCGATCCCGCATCGCCCGCAACTGCCGACAAACTCCCGCACCAGCAACTGGAAGGCGTCTACCTGTTCGACGCCGCGGCGGGATTTCTCGCCGAATCAAACCTGACGCAAACGCTCTTGACCGAAGTGCCCTATGCGGGCGGCAAGATCCAGGTTAAAACAATCTCGACGCTGCGAACCGAAGTGACGCGAAAGGCGAATGGCGGGCGTGAGCCCGCCGGTTAGCATCGTTCGAAAAATAACTGTCGCCTCGTAGAAGTAGCCATCACACTCCGTGGGATGATCAGCAATAAACATTGGGCAGTTATTTCTCAAACGATGCTAAGTTGTCCGCCGGGAGAAAAATGGCCCGCCGGGAGCATCCACCGGTGGGCTTACGCCACACCGCTTGCCAAAAGAGAGAGGACAGAACACATGCGATTGCCACTCTTCCAGCACGTGCTGTTTGTCTGTTCATGCCGGCTTCACCGCTGGTGCTTGTGTACCCTGATTGTCATCTTGGCCGGCTTGTCCCACCACGTTCAGGCGGAAGCGGCGAATTGGAAGGCGGGTATCGCCAAGGCAATCATCACGCCGGAGAAACCTGTGTGGTTGGCGGGCTACGGGAGCAAACGCGCGCCGGACGGCAAGTTACACGAACTGTGGATGAAGGCGTTGGCACTCGAAGATGATCAGGGGCGCCGCGTTGTCCTGATCACCAGCGACTTCGAAGGCGTCCCGAAGTCGATGAGCGATCTGGTGTTCGAGCAGCTTCGGAAGCAATTCCAACTCGAACGGCAAGACGTGATGTTCACCTTTTCGCACAACCACTGCGGGCCGCGGTTGGGGGACGATCTGGTGGACTACTATCCCGTCGATGCGGAACAGGTCGAGTTGGTGAAGGAATACACCGGCCTGATGGTGACCAAGTGCGTCGCGATGGTCGGTGAGGCGCTCGCGCAGCTCGCGCCCGCCAGGCTCCAGATCGGCGAGGGAAAGACGACCTTTGCCGTCAATCGCCGCGACAATCGCGAAGCCGAGGTGCCGGAGTTGCTGGCCAAAGGCTTGCCGCTCAAGGGGGTGGTCGACCATGCCGTGCCCGTGCTGACCGTGACCCGGCCGGACGGAACGCTCTCGGCGGTCCTCTTCGGCTACGCCTGCCATCCGACGACGCTCAGCTTCTTCACGTGGTGCGGCGACTATCCGGGCTTCGCCCAGCTGGAAATCGAGCGGAACCATCCGGGCACGACCGCGATGTTCGTCAACACGTGTGGCGGGGACCAGAATCCGATACCGCGCCGCAGCCTCGAGTTGTGCCAGCGCTACGGCCAGATGCTGGCGGCCGCCGTCGAGGAGGTTCTGAAGCAACCGCTGAAACCGGTCTCTCCGGGCTTGCGGACCGCGTTCGAGATGATCGATCTTCCGTACTTGTCCGTCGTCTCGCGCGAGGAACTGACCGGTCTGCTCAAAGACACGAACGCCCTCCGAGCCCGCTGGGCCGCTCGACTGCTGAAGGAACTGGATGCCGGAAAGAAGTTCGAGTCCGCGTATCCGTATCCCATCCACGCTTGGCGGCTGGGCGAGGAGTTGCTCGTGATCGGCATGGGAGCGGAGGCGGTCGTGGACTATGCGTTGCGTTTCAAACGCGAGTTCGGCCCGCGCACTTGGGTTTGCGGCTACGCCGACGACCAGATCGCCTACATCCCCTCGCGGCGGGTGTGGGAAGAAGGCGGCTACGAAGGCGGTTCCAGCCTGTACGAATACGGCCGCCCCGCCTTCCGCTGGTCCGGCGATGTCGAAGACCGGATTGCCGCATGCGTCCACCGCCTAGCAAGAAAAGTCCGCGAGTGACGCTCTGAGGATGTTCGGCGTCAATTAGCAGTGCCCTTTAGCGACAATTAGACGGCCCGTGGGAAAGTCGGAATTCATGATTCTTCGGAACCAGGCTGTGAGTCGTGGGAAGCGGCTTGGGCGTTCTTCTTCTGCTGCGCCTCTTCGAGTCGATAGCTCTGGAGGTTCAGCTCGATGATCACGGAGTGATGGATCAAGCGATCGATCGCGGCGGCCGTCGTCATGGGGTCTTTGAAGATTTGCTCCCATTTCGAGAACGGCAGGTTGCTGCTGAGGAGCACACTCCCGCGTTCGTACCGCTCGGCCAACAGCGTGAACAAGACCTCCATCTCCTCGCGGCTCTGCTGGACATAGCCCAGGTCGTCGATGATCAACGCTTCGTACTTGTGGAGTGCCTTGATGAGCCGCTCCAGGCGCAGATCCCGCTTGGCTCGCAGCAGTTCCTGGACCAACAGTTGGCAGGTGGTGAAGCAGACCGAGCGGCCCTGCCGGACTAGTTGGTCGCCCAAGGCACAAAGCAGGTTGGTCTTCCCGGAACCGGGCCTCCCGAAGATCAGCACATTGTCCTGACGGTCCAAGAACCCGCCGCTGCGAAGGGTCTCGAATTGCTGTCTCACGTGCAACGGAAGACGCGACCAGCGGAATTGTTCCCAGGTCTTTCCCACCAACAAGTTCGAGTTCCGCATCAAACGTTCGATCCGATTCTGGTGTCGGGCTTGGCATTCCTTGGTCGCCAGTTCCCCCAGGAACTGGAGGTGCGTCCAGCCTTCCCGCGCCGCCTGTTCCGCGACCAGGGGATGCTGTTCCCGAAAGATCGGCTGACGCAAGGCCTTCAGTTGCTCCGACAGCTTCTCGGTGTCGGTCGTAGGCCGCGAACTGGGCGTCGACGCGACAGGTTTCTTCGAGGCTCGCGTGGGGCTGGCCGACGTCGTGGACGTCGACTTCAGTGGTCTGTTCATCGTACACTTCCTTGTGTGAGAGGAGAGAATCGAACACACTCAGATCCGGTGACTCGACGGTCACCTCCGTCGGGCCGGGGACCTGTTGCCTGCTTTGGACAGCGTCCCGAATCCGTTGGGCCACGATGGCCTTCGTCGCACGTGCAGGAGGCAATCTGATTTGACGGTCACCCGCGTGGACGTGAACGTGGGAACGCGTTGCGCAGGCAGTCGCGCCAAGGCTTCGCATTCCTTCCGGAAGGGGACCGCACGCGCTTCATTCCGGCGTGCCACGACCTGCCGCAGGAACGTCAGGTACGCTTGCTCGTCCGTGAAGTCGCGACTCCCACGCACTCGCAGGGCCTGGTCCAGCCACGTTTTCAGATGCCCGTGCGACGACTCCACATCCCCGTTCTCCTGCGGCTTGCGGATGTTGATCCGATGGCCTTGCAGGCCGTAATGGTCCAGCAACGCCTGGTACTGCTTGGCGAAGGCCTTGTCCTGCGAAAGGTTGTTGACGGCGGCGGAAAGGCTGTCGCTGCGAATCCGCCGAGGAACGCCGCCCGCCAAGTGCAAGGCGTCTTGAAGACCCGTCGCCAAGGCCTCGAAGGACTCCGAGTGACAAAGGTGGACGGATTCCCAATTGGAATACGTGAACACCGCGTGGAACAGCAGGTGGTCGAAAGGCCGGCCTCCGAGAGTGACCTCAAGAGCGTTCAGCACGACAAAGTCAAAAGCGAGCACGTCTCCCGGATGATGCGTCTGAGGGAACGTCACTTCCTGGGAGACATCCTGCTGCAGTTTCCACTGCTGCACGCGCCGCTCCAGAGTCCGTCGAATCGAGTCGGCGATCACGATCTTTCCGGCAGCGCCGACCGGCGGATTGTATTTTTGTTTCAGCCAATCGAGCAAGGCAAAGGGCCGCAGTTGAGAATCCTCCCTCAAGAGTTCCTCGACCTCGGACCAATACGGTTCCAGCGGATCCCGCCGAGTCCGATACTCCCGCCGCTGTCGCGGCTGTTGGCTAGGAAGGATCCCCGCATCGCGGTACTTCCGAATCGTCCGTTCACTCATCTTGAGCCTCCGTGCAATCTCGGCGACAGCCTGTCCCCGGTGAAGCATCGAGAACATCCTGCCCGCCTTTTCATCCTTGAGCATCGCAAGCCTCCTGGGGGGTAAAAAGCTTGCGATAACCTGCCACAAATCGGCCCGCCGAGGGAATTCCAATTCCCGCGGCCTCCCGTCAAATCAACGATTTCTCCACAACTTGGTCATTCGCATTGTCGCGGAACATCCTCCCTGCCGTGCTATCACGCACCTTGCCTCGGTCGTTCTGATTGTCGCCCACGCCCGAACCAAAGACTGCTAGCACCTCGCCGCCTCGTCACTTCTAATTGTCGCCAGGACAGACAAGCTAATTGACGCCATACAGCCAGACATGGCCGTAATTTTGGCGGCAGCAGATGTCTGACGCCGGTCCCTTGGAGTACAATGATCCTTCCATTCTTGGCCCTCGGAGGATTTGCCATGCGTTCCCTTTCCCGCCGCACGTTCCTGAAGACCTCCACGGCCGCCATCGGGACGGCCGCGGCGGCACCCTACATCGTTCCCGCCTCGGTGTTCGGGGCCCACGCGCCCAGCAACCGGATCGCGGTGGGCTTCATCGGCAACGGCAACCAGAGCACGATCGACCTGCCGGCCTTCCTGCAACAGGAGGACGTCCAAGTCGTCGCCGTCTGCGATGTGAATACGGCCAGCTACGGCTACAAGACGCCCCAGCAGTTCCTGGGACGCAAACCGGCTCAGGACAAAGTCAATGCGTTCTACGCCGAAAAGAAGAACGCCGGACAATACAAAGGCTGCGACGCGTACACCGACTTCCGGGAAGTGCTCGCTCGCCAGGATATCGACGCCGTGGCCATCGTCGTTCCCGACCACTGGCACGCCTTGATGGCCGTCATGGCCGCCGAGGCCGGCAAGGACATGTACTGCGAAAAGCCGCTGTCGCTGACCGTTCGCCAAGGACAAGCGATGGTGAAAGCAGTGCGCCAACACAAGCGGGTGTTGCAGACGGGCAGCCACTACCGCTCCAGCCCCGCGAATCGTTTTGCCTGCGAACTGGTCCGCAACGGCCGGATCGGCAAGGTACAGCGGATCATCACCCAGGTGGCGGAAAACAACGCGGTCGATCCGGGGCCGGGCTGGAAGCCGATGCCCGTGCCGGAAGGATTTGACTACGAGATGTGGTTGGGGCCCGCCCCGCAGGCTCCCTACCACATCGACCGCTGCTTGTACCGGTTCCGGTTCATCATGGACTACTCCGGCGGCCAGACGACGAATTTCGGCTGCCATTCGAACGACATCGCGCAATGGGGCCTGGGCATGGATCGCAGCGGTCCCGTCGAGTTCGAGGACACGGGCGCCGCGTGGCCCGCGCCGGGCGGACTGTTCACTACGGCCACCAAGGTCAGTTTCCGAGCCCGCTACGCCAACGGCACGGAGTTGATCTGCCAGACCGCCAAGCCCGGTTTCGGCACTCGGTTCGAAGGCAGCGAAGGCTGGGTCGAATTCGGTTACCAAGGCGTCAAGACCTCGCCGGAGTCGCTCAAGACGTCCAAGATCGGTCCCAACGAAATCCACTTGCCGGTCAGCAATCCGCAACGGCAAGAGGACTCGTCGCGAAAT
>Ga0302236_1002378_pt1 | contig 11354 bp, 9 predicted proteins | sample AAG_UR_Gly_MG_FD_193509 | JGI IMG/M metagenome (GOLD analysis project Ga0302236, IMG submission 193509) | Enriched activated sludge microbial communities from anaerobic digester in WTTP, New Holstein, Wisconsin, United States - AAG_UR_Gly | ecosystem: Engineered > Bioreactor > Anaerobic >...
TCGGTCTTGGGCGAACTCCGACGACAGTGCTACGGGGACCGTCGCGGGGACTGCCGTCCGTCTCCTCGCGAATGTGGCCTGGATCGCACGGCTGAGCAGCGGCCCGTCGAACTCAAACTGACAGGCGAGGGCCCAGAGGTCAAAGAAGTCCTTCATGCGGCTGTTGGCGATGCCCAGCATGACCATTGCCTGGAACTTCTCGGCCACGACGGATTCCCGTGAATAAGCCGGCAGCACCGGGGCTGGGAAATCGAGCAACACTGGAAACCGAACCTTGGTCGCAGCAGGCGTCACTATGTCCCCGAAGCCGATGTCGATCTGGATCGGAATCCGGGCGTTCTCCAATCGGCAATCCAGGTTGATGCGCGAGCCCTCGTACTCCTGGTCTTCTTTGATCGTGTCGCCCTGCACCGACGCGGCATTGAACACCAAGCCGTCCGCCTCAACCACCAACTCGCAGACGTCTCGGAAAAGCTGCTCCCAACGTGGGACCGAGTTGTCGCCTGTTCCCAACAGATCCAGATCACGAGTGGGCCGGTGCGGATGATCGCCCCACAACTGAAAAAGCATGGCGCCCTTGAGGACGAACACGTCGCGATGTTCAGACTCGCTCAGGCGGTACAGCAGACGTTCCAGGGCGTAGCGGGTGAGGACGAGTTGGAAGTCTTCGTTCCGAGCCCGTGCCAAGTTCATCAGTCGCTGACGCACGGACGCCGCCAAGTTGCGGGGCCTCTCCTTGCTCATGTCAGCGACTCCAAGTAGGGCCGCATGACGTTGGCCACTCGGCACGTCTTGGCCGCTTGCCACAGTCCGTCCATCGTGGCCCGACGCTTTCTCCAGCAGTCCCGCAGGGCTTCCAGGGCCACATCCAGCCCAATCTTGTTGCGGTACTTAAAGCAGTCGGCCACCGTCTTCGCCGGGGTGTACACGTTCACTGGCACGCCTTCGATAGGATGCTGTACGATCCCTCGCTCAAGGGCCGCCCCGGAGAACCGCACGATCCTCAGTGGCGGGTAGTCCACCTTGGGCAGCCGAGCCTTTTCGCCGATGGCCAGCCAGACCTCAAACGGTGCCTGGGCGGTCAGTTCGTGGAATTGCAGGGCCGAAAGCAGGCAGACTACCCCGTGCGGGACTCTCTTGACCGCCTCAGCCAAGCTGTGGTTGGGCGTTGGCTTCAGTCCGGATGCCACGTAGATTCCGCGTCCCGGACGTTCCAACAGGCCCTCGGCGAGCAGCCGTCGCAGGTACTCGCGGGGAATGCCCTCTGCTTCGAGGTCGCGGGGCCGCAGGACTCCCGCTTTCCGCGCCAGTGCGAGGACCCGGTCCTTGCGGCACTCCGAAGGTCCTCCGGAGGTTACGATTCGTCGGGACATATTTGCATCTCCCGACAAAGTGTAACAGACAACTGCACATAGGTCAAAGGCGTCCAACGCAATCCACACTGCCACACTTCTATTCGGCGCCGCCACCCGCACAGCCGAGCAGCTGCCCTGCCACGCGTTCTGCAGCGACTGTCGCTCCACTCCTGTCGAGACGAAAGCGGATTGATTGCCCTGCCTTCACGATGAACGGGCCTTGGAACTCGCCGGGGTTCTCAATGACCTTTTCGCCGCCCTGCAGTCCTGGCGCGGCAGGTAATCACTTCGCTCGTCGGCCTTTTGACAGCCCAGCGTCACGCAGCCGACCGCGAGTAAGACCAAGACCAACAACACAGAATCAAGCTTCTGTCGCATACTTGGCTTTCGTAAAATCGTGCGATCAAAGGCCGTCCGTCTCGAACCGTCCTGTACCGCTCGCCATCGGCGCCGCCAGTGGCGAAGATGCCGACGCGGCGGAACGTCAGCGGCCTGTCGTTGTCGCCCAAGCGGTGATAATCGAACGGCAAGGCCGTGTGCCGCCATTGTACCAACGTCTACGGCCACGATAGAATCGGCGGAGACGAACGACGCCGGGCCAATGGGCCAAACTTCGACCAAACTCGCTGGCCTTGACGGACAACGAAATCAGGCGTAGTATTACATTACTACAAAGGTGCGGCGGTGGCGTGATGAACGTCCAAGCGATCATCTGGGACCTGGAAGACGACTTGCACGGCAACGTGCAGCACATTGCAGAGCACGGCGTCACGATCGAGGAGGTCGAGGACTGAGATCATGGCAAGACGAGTATTCCGGAAACGCGACCAGACGCCCGCCCAAGAGGCGCACGAGGCGGCTGTCCGCGAGCGGTTTCAACGCGAGCGTCCGTCGTTGCGGGACCTGCTGGAATCGGGGGACGGCACGGAGCCGCTGACACAGCGCGAGTACTTCGAACTTCAAGTGGCGTGCCGTGAACGGCTGCGTCCGCTGCGTGAGGCCGCGGGCCTGAGCCTCTCGGACATGGCCAACCGCACGGGGATGGACCGGGCGGCGATCCAGAAGCTGGAGAGCGGGGTCCACACCAACCCGACCATCAGCACCATCAACCGCTATCTGCACGCACTCGGCAAGCGACTCGTGGTCAGCATCGTCGATGAGGTCGCCGAGCCGCCGGTCACCGTGGCGTCGTGACCAGACGAAGTGCGAGTATCGCGACCACGCCACCTCTTCACCAATGTTGGTGACGGGGCGATGGAAGCAACGGTGGAACCCAGGATTCCCGACGTGACCACTTCGCCAGCCATCACCCTGAAGCCTCGCCGCCGCTGGCTGCGGTTCAGTCTGCGGACGCTGATGGTCCTCGTGCTGGCCATCAGCATGCCACTGGCTTGGTTGGGCATGAAAGTGAGGCGGGCGAATGAGCAGCGGAGCGCGGTTGAGGCGATCCGCGCTGTGGGCGGATACGTCGAGTACGACCATGAGTACAAGTTTTGCTACTTCCATGAACAAATGAGCGGCCCCTCGATCCCGTTTGGACTTTCAGAAGACCCTCCGCCTCCGGGGCCAGTCTGGCTCCGCAGATTGTCCGGAGACGACTTGTTCGCAGAAGCCGTGTACGTAGAGGGAAGCGAGGATGCGGACAAGATCGTGAGTCACGTCGAACAGCTGCCCTACCTCCGACATCTCCTTTTGGGTGTAGCCTCTCAGGATTGCCTGGTGACGGACTCTAGCCTGGTACAAGTCAAGGGGCTGACTCGCCTCAAGACGTTGCGGCTCTACCACACCCGAGTTACGGACGCCGGGTTGGTGCATCTCAAAGGGCTTAGCCAGCTGGAGAGCCTGGGACTGTGCGGCACGAAGGTCACAGACGCCGGACTCGTCCACCTCCAAGGGTTGCCGCGCCTCCAGATGCTCGACCTCAGGAGCACCGAGGTGACAGACACTGGACTGGGCTACGTTCGTGGCTTGCCCCAACTCAAGGCTGTAATCCTGGGCGACACGAGAGTGACCGACCTGGGCGTCCGAAGACTCCAGCAAGCGTTGCCGAACGTACAAATTGTGCGCTGACATCCAAGCCAGGCAGCTTTGGCTGGAGCCCTGAACGACATGGCGCTCCGACATCGCTCAGTCACTCGCCTCCAGTAGTTTAGCCACCGTTCTCATCGGCAGGAACATCCGCCGCGAGTCGGGCGCAACCGCTTGGAATCCGTACTTCGCGTAGAACTGACGGGCGTTCTCGTTCTTCGCGTCCACCAAGACCACCGCCGCCGCTACTTGTTCTGCATGCCGAAGCGATCGCGCGAGCGCATCGAGCAGTAGGAGCCTGCCGACGCCTGGGAAGTTGACGTCCCGCGCGAGCCGTCCCAGCAACACCGCCGGAACGAGCGGGTAACGCGGAAGTGCCTTGGCAAGTTCGCCGGGGAGTTCGTCCAAGATGATGGACGCGGATGACAAAGAATAGAAGCCCGCGATCCGCTGCGGCTGATCTTCAGGTACCAGTACGAAGACCGCGGCTGCGCGGCGACGGACGTCCTGGCTGGCCCGATGCTGAAGATAATCATCGAGTTCAGAAACGCCGCAGCGAAACGACAATCGGTCGTGGTGCTTCGCCAGCGGCTGGCAAACAAAGTCGCTCATTCGCGGCGTACCCGACGATGGTATTCCTCGCCCGCCTCCTGCAACGCAGCGTTAGGTTCCGGCGGTTCGAGCAGCATCTGCACCAGCGTCTCGCTCTGCTGGCGATTCAGTCGCAACGTCTCGTGCTCGCGCACGACCGCTTTGGCGGCCTCCTGGACGCTGTGGACCACAAAATCGGACACGCTGCGCCCTTCGTAGGCCGCCGCGCGTTCGATCATCACCTTCTGTTCTGCGGTGATTCGAGCCTCCAGACGTGCTGTCCGCAGTACCCGTTGCTCGGAACTCATGACGCCTCCACCAAGCCAGACCGACCAAGCCAACTGTTCCAGCGAATTGTACGGCAATCTGCCGGACAAGTCCAGGCGAGAACGCAGAGTGGGATCGCCGATGCGGCGGGGTGGTGCCGCGTGACTCTGGCGGCCTGCTAGAATACTATCTGTTCTGCAACGCCTTTTGCCGTCCCTCTATTGCAGTCCCCAAAACGCCGTGACTTCGCCATTGCCAACCCCCACACCGAAACAGGCCGCCGCCCGTGCGGGTTGGCTGTGGGTGCTGATCGTGGCCGTGGCGTTCCTGCTCCTGGGGCCCATCGCCGTCATCATTTGCGGCCAGCTCATGTTCGCCAAAGTCCTGAGCGAGTCCGCTCCCGTTCGTCAGAGGGCGTTTGATCCGCAGCTTTGGCAGAAGCCAGTTGACGTCGAGTTCGGCCGCACGACGCGCAGCGAGATGGTGGAGGATTTGTTGCGAGAGTATTCGTTCATCGGCTGGACGCCTGAGCAGGTCGAAAGACTGCTGGGGCCAGCCGAGCCGCCGCCAGCGTGGGATGATCGCTGGGATTTCGTCTATCACCTAGGTGCCGACGCAACTCACGACCTTTATCAACGCGATTAGCCAACCGATCGTAAAGAGACCCCAAGCCACGTCAGGCGATCTGCGCCGCCGAGCAACCCAGCAGGCACCAACAAACAACGCCGCCGGGAGGACCGTCCAGTGCGGAAAGGTCCGCTCCAATCGGCCGAGGAAGCAAAGGATCGCCACCGCGGTGATAACGCAAAACGCAGTGGCAATGCTGAATTGAAAACGTGGCGTTGCGTTCAATGTCGGATTCCTCCGCCATGAACTCTTTCATTCTACGGCCGGACATGCCCAGCCACTCGGCGCATTTTACCACCTGGCAAGGGCTGCGACATCCAGGAAACCGCGTTGCGTCCGTCGAGCCGCTGGGTCCCATCAGAGCCAGAGCAATTCCGTTCAATAGCGTGGACTTCCCGGACGAGCAAATCAGGGGCGAATCCCAGACAGCACAAGGTCCGGCGTCACCCCCACGCGACTCCTTCGTTTGCTCGGCCATCTCGTGCGCGGCCTCACTCGGCCACGAACGCTTCTTCGGGCGGGCGATAGGTTACCAGCAAGTCCTTCAGGTAGATGTCCGGCCGCACGGGAGGGACGAGCGTGGTAAGGTGCAGCACTTTTTCGGGCAATTCCACGATCAACCGCCGGAACTTCAGCGGGTACTTCACCACGCCGTCGCCCGTGTGACGCCATTGGCTGCTGTAGGGCCAGTGGTAGCCTTCGCCGGGATAATTGCCCGGCAGCGGGAACCGCACATAACGCCAGCCCTCGAAGTTGATGCGGCTCCGCTGCCAGGGATCGTTGGTGTTCCAGTCGCTGACCGACATCGACTTCATGGCCTGCAGGTCCTCCGGCCGCATCCAGTCTTCCATCCAGCGGGTCGGTTCGCCGGTCGCCGCGGCGCCGATCGAAATCCACCGCTGGCCCCCGGCGTCCTGCAACTCGAAAATCACTCGGCCCCAGCCGCCGTTGCCATGCACCATCAGCCCGATTTCGGTCGGCTCGCCGGGCAGTTCGACGCCCTGGCGGTGAACCAGTTGCGAGTACATCGGCAGGTAGGACGAACCGTCGACCGGCAAGCGCGGCGTGACTTGCAGAACTTGCTTCTCGCCCTCGAACTCGGCGACTTCACGGAACTCGAAGTTGCCCTTCCGCCGCGGACACTCGAAGTTGTACCATTCCAGTTCGGCGCTCCGGCCTTCGTCTACCTGCCAGTCACCAAGCTTGCCGAGCGATGAGATCAAGAAGGTCTTGCCTTGCGGGCGGCCCTCCAATTCTGCCGGACCAGGAACGATATCGGTCAGGGGCTTCGGCGTAGCGACAAATACGGGCGATGCGGACAGCTGCAGCTGTGTCCGGCCGTCGGCGAAATCGACTTTGGTCTCGTTGCCCATCAGGTCGGTCACGACCGCGGCGGAAGTCTCGGCCGCCGACAGCGTCACGGGCCGGGTTCCGCGCAGCGTCCAAAGCACCGTGACACAGTCGCCGTCGCGTTTGGCGAATTCCACGGCGTAAACCGTCGTGGAGCCGGTCGGGACCTCGCGACGGAACTTGGCGCCGTCCAGGACCTGGGTCAGCGTGGCGACGGCGACGTAAGACGGTTTGGGCCGCACGTCCGGCTTGGCGAAGCACAGGCCCGACGCGCCCCAGTTGCTGTAGTAGTACGAATTGCCCATGTCCGTGATCGAGCCGGGGCGAATGACCGGCACGCCCCAGGCCAGCGAGTGCAGGATGTGCCGGACGTAGTACGCGGCCTGCGTTCGCAAGGACAGGTTGCCCGGATTGGTGTTCGGGTAGCAGATTTCGTAGCACTGCGTGATCGGCTTGCCGGCGTAACCGTAGTGATCGAGGATCTGCCGGTCCATCCACAGGCTGGCGTTGTTGGCGACGAAGTCCAGCGGTTGCGTCTCCGGCATCCGCATGAAGCTGCCGGCCTCGTTGCCGCGCGAGTCGAACAACTCGGCGGGGAATTTCCGCCGCAGGAACTCTTCCAGCAGGTGTGGATTGCCGTTCCCAAGAGCCAGTTTCGCATCGGGGAACTGTTGCCGCGTCGCCTTGCCGGTCTCGATCGCTTCCTTCCAGAGCTGGTCAAACCGCTCCTGTTCCTTGGCGTCCAGCTGGTACGCCGAACGGCCGGTGAACACGTCCGGCGTGCGCATGATGTGCGGGCCGCTGATGGCGTGCTCGTGGAAGATCAGCACGCGGCGGGGCGTGCGCGGGTCTTTCTCCAATGCCTTGGCCAGCACTTCCGCCGAACGCGGCTCGTTGCCGGCCAGCACGCCGTACTTCTGACGCGCCTCGGCCGAGAACCCGAACATGCCGTACCGCAAACCGGCCTTGACGTACAGCGGTCCCACGACGTCAGGGTCGTTGGGCGTGTAGTGGCCGCCGCTGAAGTCCCACGTGCCAAACGGCGATTCGTCGCGATGGCGGCGCGTGTCCTTCGGCAGCAAGGCAAACGTGGTCTGGCGGCGCACCAGTTCGCTGCGTCCCGCGACGACGCGGACGGTCAGTTGGTAATACCCGCGGCGGACCACGGGAATCGCAAGGTCCCGCTGCGTCTTCGCTCCCGGTTCCAGCGTCCGCTCCTCGGTCCTCACGACTTGTTGCTCGCCGTAGTAGTCCGTCGCGACGGCTTCGATCACGCATGCCGTCTTCCGTCCGACGCCGTGCAGTTGAACGCGAAACGTCGGCGTCTGAGGTTCGTTGAAGACGTGCCCCGCCTCGTCGCTGGACACGCGGATTTGAATCGGCGATCGCATGAACGTCATGCCGAACAGGTGTACGCCGCTGGGCAACCCCAGCGGACGGACCTGATATCGGCACGGATCCGGCCTTCGGATGGCCAGCCGCAACTGCTTGGTGACTTCGACGTCAAACGCCCATTCGTCGCTGAAGTCCTGCGCAAAGGCGGTACCGATCGGCACGCGGATCAGGTACAGATTGCCCTGCGGGACAGGAAACACCGCCTGGGTGACGGCGTTGCGTTTACCGTGCCAGCGCGGCACTTCGGCCGAGAAATCGTGCAGCGTCGTGCGTCGCGGTCCGTCCAGAGTGCCGATACGGAAGCTGATCGCGTCCGACAGCGCGGGATCGTCGTCCGCCGCCGCCAACAGGTACACGGCGGCGTAGTCCGCCACGGGAACCTTGAACAGCGGCCGTTGCGGATCGCCGGGCACTTCCGAACCACGATCGTAGGCCGCATAGTAGCTGCTGGGATCCTCCTGCCAGTCCGGCCATTGGGCAGACTTCAGAAACAGATTGTCCGCTGCGGGAGTGCCGATCAGGTCGAACGGAATCCCGGCGACCACCACGTGCCGGCTGGGGAAGTCAAGACCGACACGATCTGCAGCGCAGGGCTCCAGGCGGACCGGCACGTACAGCCCGGCGGTTGGCACCTCGCCCTTTCGCGGTTGAAACGGACCGTCGGCCGCGAGGGTCAGGTCGCACGGCAGGCAGAGGACGGCGATCAAACAACAGAAACCGGCCGGCAATCGACTTGTCATGGAACGACCTCCCAAGGCGCCGCACTCCAAATGTCGAACCGCTAATGCAGTTTTGGACTGCGGTGCCTTGTCACCGCTTTGGACCGGACGTAGATGAACTCGGACCGCCCGGGTACAGCAACGTTTCGGAAAAAGCGGCGACAAGGCGCCGCACTCCAGAATCTTGTCCTCAACGTCCTGGCACTTGTTCTTCCTGCCACGGTGCCGCGTAGGACGGGCGGTGGACAAAACGATTCATGCCCAGATCCAGCCGTCCCCACGCGCCGGGGCGCAAACGAACCTGAAACCACTTGCGATTCACGTCGGCCGTTTGATCCTTGCAGCGGACCGTAGTGAAGCGGTGTTCTCCAAAGGCGCCGCCCTGCACGATCACGTCCCGCGGTTCGGTCGCGTGCAGGTTGACCAGTTGTACGGAGACCCCGTCGGGAGTCACGCGATCGACCAGCGCCGCGACGTCGGGCGGCAGGCCGGGACGTTTCCGCAGCGGATCGAAATAGAACAGCCGGCAGTGCAGCAGGCCGCCGTGGTACACGTGATTCGGACCGCCCAGCATCAGTTGCACAAGCCCTTCCAGCACGACCGGATTGCGCTGCTGCCAATGATGCACGTCCTGCACGGCCGGATCGCTCGTGTCTTTGCGGATCACCCGCAGCCGATTAAGGCTCTCGGCGTACGTGGCCCGGAGAATCTGCTGCGGGTAGTTCGGATTGCGGCCTTCGACAAAGCCCAGCCATGCCAAGGCGTGTTCCCAGTCGCCTTTCCCTTTCTTGTAGCTGAGCATTTCCTGCGAGGTGCCCTCCGCCAGCGTTTGAATCCGGCGGTAGTCCTGAAGGTCCTGGGAGATGTGCCATAGGTAGACGACGTGTGCCGAACTGATCGGCCGGTAGTCGTACCAGCCCTTCTCGCTGTACCGGTGCGGCACCTCGGCCCGGCCCGTCTCCGTACATTTGTGCTGCTCTGCCAGTTGCAGCACCGAACGGGGCAATTCCAGGTACTTCGGGTCGCCGCTGACCAGGTACGCGTTGCTGCCGCCGATCAGCGTCGATTCGACCTGGTTGAACAGCCCGTGGGGCCAGCGCCAGCCGTAGTAGCCGCCCCACCACTTGCCGTCCATGCACTCGCCGATCTTGCCGCTGGGGCCCACGTTGTCCGGCAAGATACCGCCGTTGGCTCGCATTCGCTCCGTCCAGGCCGTCACGTACTCTTCGATCCACTGCCGGTATTTCGCATCGCCGCTGTACATGAAGGCGTTCAACACCAGGCTGGTCGCCGTCAGATTCAGTGGCACGTCGCCGCGCATCATCCGCTCGTTCATCGCCCGCAGGATGAACGGAAAGCGGGCGTCGTCGATCCAAGCGTCGCTGGACGTGACGTTCGGGATGTCGCTGTACGGCAGCGGGTAATCGGCCAGAACCGGGCGGTGGGTGACCCAATCCTCGGCGGTGTTAACAAACCGCGGCCCACGGCTGCCGGTGATCGGCGAGCGGATCAACTTGCGCTGGGCATCGTAATTCGCCGCCGCCGGATCTTCGCCCGTGTACAGGCCGGCAAACCGCAACGACCGCTCGCGGAACTTCTTGTCGGTCGGGTCGGCCAGGCCGAAGAAGTAGAAGTTGGTGTAGGCTTCGCCGTGGTGCATCCAGTCGTAGTACGCGTCGAACTCGTTGTAGACTTGCCCGTACTGTGTAAACTGCCTGGTCACCGCCTCCCATAGCCGGCGCGACAGGGCGTTGATTTCGGCCGGCCCGCCCAGGGCGTAGTACAGCGGAAAGTTGTAGAAGCTCTCGTAGCCGTCGTCCGAGCCGTCCATGCCGGGCCACTGTTCGCGCCAGATCAGCGTCCCGTCCTCACGCGTGTACTTGCGGACGAACTCCAGGGCCGCCGGATACAGCCGATCCAGCAACTGGCGTTCCCACAGCGCCCACTCCGGCGGCGCGGCCGAGTCGGTGATCTCAATCGTCGTCAGCGCCGGCGTCTCGTCGGCCGCCTCGGCCGTGCCGCCGGACGCGACAAGCCAGACCAGTACGGCGGGGCAAATCAGACCGCAGACGGGCGAGAGATTGCATTTGGGGAAGCCTGTTCTCATGATCCGATCTCCTGAGTTCCCGATTTGTCTTGCACCGGCCTGCGGTGCCACCACGTGGCCAGCACCGAACCCGAGACGTTCATCCACGGGCCGAAAATGGCCGGTGCCAGCGCCGCGCTGGGACTCTGCAACACGTTGATCGCCAGCCCGGAGGCCATGCCGCCGTTCTGCAGGCCCACCTCGATGGCCACCGTACGACAAGCGATCTCGTTGAGTCGCAGCAGCTTTGCGCCCCAGTAGCCCAGCACATAACCAGCGGTATTCTGCAGGACGGCGGCGGCGATCAAGGCCAGGCCAACGGTCAGCAACTGCTCGCGGGACCGCGACGTGATGATGGCAATGATGAAGCAGATCCCCGCCATCGAGACCACGGGCAGGGCCCGGTCCATCCAGTTCTCGGACCTGCGGAGCAGGATGCTGACCACCAGTTTGGCAGCCGCGACCGCCGCCAGCAGCAATAGCCCAATCAGCGCGCCGCCTCGCAGCGCCAATACCGAGCCTGTTGCGGACTCGGACAGCACCGCACTCACTACGCGTTCATTCAATGCGCTGACGGCCGCGGCGGTCAGACTGCCGGCGACCGCGATCCACGCCACGGGCCCCAAACGCTGAAGCCATGCGGCACGGCTGTACAGGATCTTGTTCGCGGCCAGCCCGGCCAGCGTGGGCACGATCACCATGTCCAGGATTGACAACATCATCTCCCAGAAGTCGATCGGCACCAATCGGCCGGCCAGGACTTTCATCATCAGCGGCGTCATCACGGGCGACAACAACGTCGAGCAGGCCGTCATCGTCACCGACAACGCCACGTCCCCCCGCGCCAGATAGGTCATCAGGTTCGAAGCCACACCGCCAGGCACGGAGCCGACGAGGATCACGCCGGCCGCGATTTCCGGCTCGAATCCGAACACC
>Ga0302236_1002390_pt1 | contig 11323 bp, 10 predicted proteins | sample AAG_UR_Gly_MG_FD_193509 | JGI IMG/M metagenome (GOLD analysis project Ga0302236, IMG submission 193509) | Enriched activated sludge microbial communities from anaerobic digester in WTTP, New Holstein, Wisconsin, United States - AAG_UR_Gly | ecosystem: Engineered > Bioreactor > Anaerobic >...
GATCGTCGCCACCGTGGCGGTCTACGGGCTGACGGCCGGTCCGTTGGCGCGGCGACTCGGCTTGACGCCGGGCGACCCCCAGGGTTTGCTGATCGCCGGGGCCAACGGGTTTGCTCGGGCTTTGGCGAGCGTCCTGCAGCGGGAGGGATTTCGCGTGGTCCTGGTCGACACCAGGTCATCCAGGGAAAACGCCTGAGCCTGACGACGACCGACGCCGCGCCGGCGCCGAAACCCGGACAGGCGGTCGTCTGCTTGGTTGAAGCTGGAACCGTGGAACCTAAGGCCTGAGATCGGACAGCCCGCGGCGCGACCGGTTGAGCGGATTCGCGATCGGCCCGCCCGACAGAAGCCCCACCGTCAGCGCTTGCCGCAGGTCATTTTGACCGGGACGAGCCCGCTTGTCTGAGGTCTAGTCCGGTCCCCAGTGGGGGGCAGGGTGCATTTCCTCGATCAAGTTCCTCTCGGCCCCCTCGTGTTCCTGGAGCAGTTCGGAGAAGTCGGCAAAGTCCTTCTGGATGCGCGACCACCAGGCCACGGGGCCATCGCTGCTTTCGCAGCGTCGTCGAAGGCCGTTCAGCGTTTCGATCAACTGGATGTGTTGTTGTCGGAGTTCCTGCGCATGGGCGGTGAGCCAAGGGGCCTGGCACAGCGCGTCCTCATAACGGCCGCTTTGTTCTTCTGCAGCGAAACGGTTCGCCATTTCCTCGGCCAAACGCGCGATCCGATCGCGCAGCCGCGCCAACGCATCCGCCGACTCGTAAAACGAATCGGTGATGTCTTGCAGGACGTCCTGCGAATGATCCACTCGCGCTTCGGCCAGGATCACCGGTTCCTTTAACATCTGTTCCTTTGCCATCGGAATCTCCTTGGCCGCCCACTGCACGCCGAGAGTTGGGAGTCTCGGCGAGTCGACGACGGCTTGCCCGTTTCCTTGGGGCCATCCGTGGCAACCAGAAAACGACGTTCCTCCAATTGAACGCCGTCCTTTATGAATTGCACGAGTCGCACCGAACGACATCGCCTGGAACTGGAGCCGGGGCGGAGGCAAGTTGGAACAAGTTCTGCGGTGAAGTTCCGCCTGGCCGGCAAGAAGTGTAGCCCAATCGGACCGCGGTCGTCAACCCGCCCGTTTCTCGCTTTGGGAACCGCCTGTGCAAGTTCTGCGCACTGCGGGCAAATCTTGCCTTCGCCCGGACCGCCCGTGCCCGGGTCCCTCCGGTTCGCGCAGCCAGCCAGATTTCCGGGGGGCCGCAGGCACGATCTTTGCATTTCCTTCTTTGTTGCCCTTTGCCGGTTGTACTGCTTGGCCTGAGGTCATTTGCGACGATTTCGGGCATAATGAACGCGGCGAACCGCGTGCGTATGAAGACCTGACTGCTATTTCATTCAAGCGACGCTCGTTATGAAACACGGCCTGTTGGTGCGGATGACGGCCCCGCTGGTGGCTGTGAGTGTTTTGTTGTTGCTCCTGGGGACAGTGACCGCTTGGTATGTCCACCGGTTGCAGAAGAACGCGTCGGACACCTTGGCTTTGAACGTCTTGAGCATCCGCGCGGCGGAAGAATTGGAGATCGGGTTGCGCGAGATCCGCACGCACATCAACCAGTTCTTGTTGACCGGCGACCGAGCCCATCTAGCCGCGGTGCCGGAGCAGCGTCAGCTGACCGATTACTGGCTCAAGCATGCGGTGCAACGGGCCGGAACCAAACGCGAGCAAGCCCTGATGTCCGAAGTCCAGGAGGGGTATCAGCGATTCCTGGCCGAATTCGAACAGATCGTTGCCTCGGATGTCGCGAAGGATGCTCGCGCGGAGTTGATGGATCTGGTGAGCGCCGTCTTGACTGTCGACATCCTCAAGCCGGCTCATGATTACCTGGACCTCAACGAACAGATGATCGCCGAGAAGATTCAGGCGGGCGAGGTTCTCGCGGATCGGATGGTCTTAGGATTGCTCTCGCTGGCCACGTGCGGACCGATCGCCGGACTGCTGGCCGGGTTTGTCATCGCGCATCGCGTCAGCCGGACGTTGGTGGAACTGAGCGTGCCCGTGCGTGACGCCGCCGGCCAGCTTAGCGACGTGGTCGGTCCGATCACCTTCGCCGGCCGGAAATTCGAGGAACTCCCCACCCTCGCGCAGGGGCTGGCGGAGCAGGTGGCGGCGGTAGTCGAGCGGTTGCAGGAAAGCCAGCGGGAGGTGCTGCGCAACGAACAGTTGGCGGCCGTCGGACAGCTTGCCGCAGGCGTCGCGCACGAATTGCGAAATCCGCTGCAGTCCATGCAACTGCTCGTCCAATCGGCGACTGCCGAGGGGGAAACGGGCTGCCTCCGGGGGCGTGACCTGACCGTGTTGCAAGAGGCGGTCGACCGCGTCAAACGTTCGGTCCAGGCTTTTCTCGACTTCGCACGCCCGCCGGCCCTGGAGAAGCAGCCCACCGATCTAAGAGCGATCCTGCAGCAGACCGCCGAACTGGTCGCGGGGCGGCTGCGCCGACAGGGCACGAGCCTCAGCTGCGACATGCCCTCGAAGCCGGTCATCGTCGAGGCCGATCCCGACCAGATGCGGCAACTCGTGCTGAACTTGCTGCTGAACGCCCTCGACGCCGTCGCGACCGGAGGCCGCGTGTCCGTGCGGTTGCGAATTCCATGTTCCGAGCCGAATGGATCGGCGGCCGTCGCCGGGCAAGCGGCATCGGACGCGTGGGTTGCGATGGAGATTTCCGATGACGGGCGCGGCTTGCCGGCGGAACTCGGCGACCGGATCTTCGATCCCTTCGTGACCACGAAGGATACGGGCGTTGGGTTGGGGCTGGCCATCTGCCGTCGGGTTACGGAGGCTCACGGCGGCCGGTTGGAGGCAAGCGACCGGTCCCCAATGGGAGCCACCTTCACGGTCCGGCTGCCCCGGAAGCCGGACTGCGTCGCGGCCCCGGTCGCGCCGGGTGTCCACACGGCCCGTACGGACGGGCCTGACGGAACGCAGCCATTCGCTCCCGCCGTGAGCGTGCCACCCGCGGAGGATTGACCATGCCGACCCTGCTGGTCGTAGACGACGATCCGGAAGTCCTGTACTCAATGGAACGTAGCCTGAAAAGCGATGCGGTGCGCGTGCTGGCGGCCAACTCGGCACGAGAAGGCATCGCGTTGGTGCGCGAGGCCAATCCAGATGCGGTGGTGCTGGACGTGCGCCTGCCCGATATGTCGGGACTGGACGCAGTCGACAGGATCCGGGAGATCGACCCGCTGCTGCCGATCGTGGTGATTACGGCCTTCGCCACGACGGACACGGCCATCGAGGCGATCAAGCGGGGCGCGTTCGAGTACCTGCTCAAGCCGGTGGAATTGCAGCAACTCCGTGACGTCGTGGCACAGGCCCTCGCGATCAGCCGGTTGCGGCACGTCCCCGCGGTGTTCGAGGAGACGCCGACCCAGGAGAAAGTGGACCGGATTGTCGGCCGTTCCACTGCCATGCAGGAGGTGTACAAGGCGATTGGGCGAGTTGCCCCCTTGGACGTCACGGTGCTGCTGCTGGGCGAAAGCGGTACGGGGAAAGAACTCGTCGCCCGGGCTTTGTACCATCACAGCCGGCGAAATCGGGGCCCCTTCCTGGCGATCAATTGCGCCGCGATTCCCGAGACGCTGCTGGAGAGCGAACTGTTCGGCCATGAACGAGGCGCCTTCACCGGCGCCGACCGCCGCCGCATCGGCAAGTTCGAACAGGCGCATCGGGGGACCTTGTTCTTGGATGAAATCGGGGACCTGAGCCCCGCCACTCAGGCCAAGTTGCTGCGGCTGTTGCAGGAGCGGCGGTTTGACCGCCTGGGCGGCAACGAAACCGTCGAAGCCGACGTGCGGGTGATCGCGGCGACCAATCAGAACCTGGACGCCGCCGTCGCCGCGGGACTGTTTCGCCAGGACCTCTACTACCGGCTCAAGGGCTACACCATCGAACTCCCGCCGTTGCGCGAGCGGACGGGGGACCTGCCGCTGCTGGTCGAGCACTTCATCGCCCAATTCAACAAGGAACTGGGGAAACTCGTGCGCGCGGTCGCACCGTCCGTCTTCGATGTGCTGACCCGCCACACCTGGCCCGGCAACGTTCGCGAACTCGAAAACGTGCTGCGGCACGCCCTGATCCACATCACCGGCGACACCTTGACCCCGGACCTCCTGCCTCGCGGGATGGCCGGCGCCGAAACGGCCGAGACTGCGTCGCCGATGTCGCTGGACGTGGGGCAGCGACTCCGCGACCTCGTGCGTGCCGGAGAATCGGATATCTACCGGAGGCTGTGCCTGGAAGTCGATCGTGTGATCCTGGACATCGCGCTGCAGCACACTCGCGGCAACCAGGTGCTCGCCAGCCAGCTGCTGGGCATGTCCCGCAACACCCTGCGGGCCAAGTTGCGCACGCTCGGCCTGAGCCTTCAGAAGCAGCTGTTGCCGGACGCGGGGCAGGATGCCGAAGACTTGGCCGACCAGCCGAACGGCGAGAACGCCGGTTCCCCGCAGACCGGCTAAGGTTTCGAAGCCGCACGGAGCGAATGAGGACGAACTGATCGGAGCGGCCGGAAGCTGCGCCGATCTCCGGGCGGCGGAGGCTTTCGCCCACAGCGCGCCGTGATCGTCCGTGACCGTGGTCCGGCCGTTCACAAGTAAGGCGACACCAGCCGCGCCGCGCCGTCGCGGAGCCGCACGGGAAGGGAACGGCCGTCCACCTCGGCCAAGGTCAGACGCCGCGCCGCCGCGAGTTTCTCCCGGACCAGGGCCTCCAGTGTCTGCGCCAAACTGGCGTCGTAACACTCGACGTTGAACTCGAAGTTCAGCCGCAAGCTGCGGGGGTCCCAGTTGGTCGAGCCGAGCAACGTCCATTGGCCGTCGACCAGCATCAGCTTGCTGTGGTCGAAGGGCGGCGGCAACAGCCAGACGCGGCAGCCGCGCTCCAGGACTTGCCACAGCAGCGCCCGGCAAGCCCACTGGACAAGCCTCAGATTGGTCGCCTCCGGCAGCAGGATATCCACCTCCACGCCCCGCATCGCGGCGACGTTCAGGGAGCTGATCAAGCCGGCATCGGGCAGGAAGTAGGGAGTGACGATCCGCACGGAGGACTGAGCGCAGGCCAAAGCGCCGAGCAGGGTCAAGCGGAGTTTTTCGAAATCCTCGTCCGGACCGTCCGGAATGCCGCGGGCCAGGACCGGACCGGCGGGCTGAAGCAGGGGAAACCAACGGTCACCTTCCAGACGCTCGTCCGTGCAGAACGCCCAATCCTCGGCGAACACCTCCTGCAGTTGAGCCACCACGGGCCCGACGAGGCGAAAGTGCAGGTCTTCGATGGGGTTAGCCGTGCCGGCTTCGGCGCAGTGCCCTTCGCGGATATTCATGCCTCCGGCAAACCCCATCCGTCCGTCGACGACCAGGATCTTGCGGTGGTTCCGCAGGTTGGCGTAAGGCAGGGCGCGCGGCAGGATCTTCGGCAAGAACTTCGCCACGGGAATCTGCGCTCGCCGGAGCTTGTTGACGATGGACGGCCAGCTGTAGCGTGCGCCGAGGCCGTCGACGATCACTCGCACCGCCACGCCGCGGGCCACCGCTCGCGCCAATGCTTCGAGGAACGTTCTGCCCGCCCGATCGTTGTCGAAGATGTACGTCGTCAGGGTCACCGAGCGCTGCGCGCCGTCGATCGCGCCTAACATGGCCGGGTAAGCGGAGTCGCGCCGCAGAGGCACCACCGAGTTGCCGGCCAGCAGAGGATGTCCGGTCACGTCGCGGACGAGTCTGGCCAGCGCGCCCAGTCCCGTGTGGTCCCCGCTGGCCACGCCGTCGGCCGCGGCAAATTCGCCGGCGGCCTTGGCCGCGGCGTCCTCCGCCTGCCAAACGCCGCGTCGGATCGACCGCGCACGCCGCTGAATCCGGTTGATCCCCAGCAGCAGGTACAAGAACGGTCCCACCAGCGGGACAAACCAGATCAGGCCGACCCAGGCGAGCGCGGCGTGCGAATCGCGTTTGTGCAAGATCGCGTGGCACGAAAAGCCTACGTCCAGCGCGAACGTCAGAAACGTCAGCAACGGAGGCCAATGTTCGTGAAGGAAGTCGATCATAGACCGAGCTTGATATCGAGTTCGGAACACCTGGCCGGAGCTTTGCCGTGCTTGCCGTCCAAGTGTGCTACGATTATAACGCAGCCTGCCGGGCAACGCCGTGACGGATTTTCGCGGGTTATCCTTCGCAATACAAGCACACAGCGCCGGCAAGTGGGAATACTTGAAGGACGTCTTCGCAGGCGAGATGACGGATGGATGATCGAGAGAAGCCTGCCGGCGCAACTCCGCAGGCGCCGCTGCCGCTGTTTCTGCGGGTCTGGGCAAATCGGTGTGGGCGAACCTGCGGCGGCGGGTGCTCGCCGGCATTTTCGTAATCGCCCCCCTTTCTGGTCACGCTGTGGATCGTGTTCTGGCTGTGTACGTCCCTGGAGGTTCATCTCATCCCCCCGGCGGCCAAGCTGATCGTACGACTGGTGGAAGGTGGTACGGCGCCGGCGACGCTGCCGCCGTGGTTTGTCGATTATCACTGGCTTGGACCTGGTTGCCACCCATCTGGTTCAGGACCTCGCGTCCGTATCCCGTGACAGATCGCCCCTGGGCTCGCTGCGGACCGGCTCACCACGGCAACTGGCGGGCAGGCATTCGGGGGTGAGCACTTCGCTCGAACTGCCGGCGAGGGCGTACTTGACGGCACTTTGCAGCTCGCGCACGTTTCCCGGCCAGTCGTGCTGCTGCAGCACGCGCAGGGCTTCCGGGGAAATCGAAGCCACGCGTTTGCCCAGCTCGCGGCTGAAAAGTCTCACGAAGTGGTCGATCGACTGCGGCAGGTCCTCCTTCCGCCGGCGCAGCGGGGGCACGTCGATCGCGAACACGTTCAGACGGTAGAACAGGTCCTCGCGGAACTTGCCTTCGGCCACCAACGCCCCCAGGTTCCGGTTCGTGGCCGCGATGACGCGGACGTCCGCGCAAATGGTGTCGCGCTCCCGGCGCGTTCGAAGCGGCCGTCTTGGAGCAACCGCAGCGCTTTCGCCTGGGTGGCGCCGCTCATGTCGCCGATCTCGTCCAGAAAAATGGTGCCGCGGTCCACCTGCTCGAAGTTGTCGATGCGCCGCCGGTCGGCTCCTGTGAAGGCTCCCCGTTCATGACCGAACAGTTCGCTCTCCAGCAGCGTTTCGTGCAGCGCGGCACAGTTGATCGCCAGGAACGAGCCTTGGCTGCGGCGGCTGTGATGAAAGACGGCCGTCATCCGCGAACGCTCATCGTCCAGATTAGTAGCGGTAGGTGGCCGCAACGCCGCTGGACGTGGGCATCCTTTCCTTGGGAACCACGATCACCTCGCCGCCGGCTCGCAGGACGGCTTCCGCGACGTCATCCAACAGGTCCTCGACTTCCGGGTGATCGAGTTCCGTCCGCCGGATCGCGCCGCTGGCAGGGTCCAAGCGGCCGGGCTCGACCCGGTCTGCCTCGACCAGCAGCGTGGCCACTCGGCTGTGGACTGCGGCCCGCGCGACATCGGACAAGTCGGCGGAGCCCTTGTGCTGGGCGGCGGCCGTCCCAAAGGCCTCGCACAAGGCTGCGAGCCGGGTCAGGTACTGCGGTTCGACCGCGCTCCAGACGGCCTGGCGAAGCTGTCCGGCATCGAGCGAATCCGGGTGCACGTCGACGGCGGCCTTGGCCAGGAAGGGATTCTTGCTGACCGCGCGGAAGTCGGCGTGGTGTTCGGCCGGCGCCGCGAGAATCAGCGGCAGGCCGCTGGGTTTGGAGAACCGCGCGAGGACCTCCTGGTCGATCACCCGGAAGAACCGCTCCGTGTCTTTGCCGACTTCATCCGCCTTCGACCCGTGGCCGTGGCGCGTGGCCGGGCCGTTGGGCCCTTTCCCGTAGGAGGCGACCGTCAGATGAGGTTCGGTCCGCTGATCCCCCAGGGCGTCGGTCAGGGTGGCCGGCATGTCGTCTGCGTCCAAGGGATCCAGGGCGTAACGGCTGCCCTCGAACAGGTTGGCCGTCTGCCGCGTCAGACACAGCACCTGGAACCGGTCCGCCGACTGGACGTAGCGCAGCAGCGGCTTGACGTGGAAGCTACCGGCGACAACCGCCAGTTCCCGCATGGGCCGCTGGAGTTGAAAGACCTCGAATTCCTCGGCGGACCCCAGGACGGCAAGACCGTCCAGGGAATGTTTCCAGAATTCCTCGCGAAAAGCCAGATCGCGAAAACGTTCCATCAGTCGCGCAATGTCCCGGCTGCCGAACTTCTGACGCAAGGAATCCTCGGCCTCGCGCACCAGATTCCGGTAGCGGATCGGGTCCTGTTGGTTGTCGGGATGATGCCGATGGGTGGGCAGGTACAGCGAGACACAAGGTGGCTGGTGCGCGGACAAGAAGGAACGGATGTCGTTTCGGGACAGCATTCGCATAGATTGTTCCCTTCACAAAAAGAGTCTGCCGTCTGCTGGAAGTCCCAAGATTATAGCCAAAAGCCAACCGCAGGCGACGGTCCCGGCGGCCGGCAGGTCCGCATCCCATGCTCGTTGGCCCGCCAAGACCGAGCGCGGATAGGCGTTGCACAGCATGCCCAGGTTTTGCCCTGCGTGTCGGAAAACGGTCGGAATCCAACGGCCGCTGATAGTCGTGTCCACGACCGTCCCAGAATGCATACGGTGAGCCGAAGACCGCGAGGCATGTCTTCCTAGCCTGCCTAGCTTCAGCGAAATGACAGTCCTGCGCACAGTTTGGGCGTAATCGCGCCACTGCACTCTGGCGCTGGCACCTCGCTGCAAGTCGGATACCAGACGAACGAGCACGGCTTTTGGGCTCGTCGATGTCTTGGCATGCCGATTGCTACCCATTGGCGATCTGTTGGCTGCCGCTGACCCGCCCGCCGAAGCACTTCCGGGAGAGGTGTCAAGCAGCGATTCGTGTTGTAAGGGATCACCACGGTTTCACTGCCAGGGGGGGCATCATGCTGCGGGCACAATTTCGGGAGCCGGCCAGGGAGGTTCAGAAGGGCGAATTTACATCGCGGAATGAGAAACAGTTGCTCGTTGCGGCAGCCAAAGCCGCCCTTTGTCAGACGCGATCGGGGGAACTACGTGCCGTTTCCTGCGACTTGCACCAAGGCGTGCTTACGCTGCGAGGCCAAGTACCCAGCTACTACCTGAAACAAGTTGCCCAAGAAGTCATTCGCGCCATGCCATGCTACTTGGGCTGCGGGCGCCAAGCCGGCGTTAGGCGGGAGGTTAGTCATGATGGCCGCGCTTGAATCGGTGTTGAACATTCCGTCGGCGTTCTCGCAGAATCGTGAAGGGGCTAACCGCCGCCGAGCCGTTCGCGACTGGCAGTTGTGCGTCGAACGCGGCCCCAACTGGCTGTTCGTCAAAGTCAAGGGTGGGGGCGTCAAGGTGTCGGACATGCCGCCGCTGTCCGGCCGCTTGAGGTCCCTTCTGGAGCAGAACCTCACGAACCGAATCGTGCTGGAATTGGACCGAATCCTGATACCCTGCGGCTACATGGTTCGACAGTTGGAACAGCTCGATCATTGGATCCGTGACCGCAACGGCGTGCTCCGGTTGTGCGGATTGCGGGCCCGTTACGCCAAAGCCCTTCGCCGCCACGGTCTCGGCGTTCATTTGGCCTTCTACCGTGACCGCAAGGAGGCCGTTTTCGGCATCCGACGATTTTGAAAGCCGCATTACGCGAAAGGAGTCGGAAGCATGTTGGTTCTCAGCCGAAAATCGGGCGAACAGATTGTGCTGCCTCAGTGCGAAGTGACGTTGACCGTCCTCGGCGTCTCTGGGAGTCGTGTCCGGATCGGAATCGCCGCCCCGGACGGCACCGCCGTGCATCGGCGCGAGATCTGGGACAAGATCGCCACGGCACATCCCAAGCCCATGACGGAGCGCTGTCTGCAGGGCTGCAAATAGCGCAGTTTGCCAAGCCATCGGCCGAGCCAGGCCCGCCAACTGCCGCAGCGCGCAGAAATCAGTTCAGCCTTGGACCGTGCCGGCCAATCGTTGCACATCCGGATAGCGTTCAGTGGTTGCATAATTGAGGTTGACTTTTTCTTCTGCATAGAGTTTAACTCGCGTGCGGTCTGAGGCCGATATAAGTGCCGCGACGTGGCGGAATTCGTCTTCTCTCGTCCATCCGGTTTGTCCTCACTCTTTCACTTGCGTGCCGAGCACGCGGTCGAAGACCTGCGTCTATTCCAACACCAGACGGGGCCGCACATGAATCGCCCTGAGAATCATACGAAGCAGGTCTGTGGCGACGGGGATACCCTGCGCCGTCCATGGACCCAGGGCATGACGCCGCTGCTGGCACTGCTGGGACTGCTGTCACTGGCCGCTGAAACGTTGGCAGACGATCTTGCCGGTCCCGACTACTGCGACGACTGCAGCGCGGTGTCCGAAGCTTCCGGGCTGGATGGTCATCTGTGGTGCCAGGCCGATTATCTGCTCTGGTGGATGCGTTCCTGTGACGTGCCGGCCTTGGTCACCACCAGCGCGGCAGGAACGTCGCCCGACGCGGCTGGCGTGCTCGGACTGGAGGCGACTCAAGTCTTGTTTGGCGGCGACCGTCTGGCGCATCCCGTGCATCCCGGCGGAGGTATTCGCTTGGGATGGTGGTTTGACGATTGTCAGTCGCAGGGTCTGGAAATCGGCTATGCCGGCCTTGCCGGGCGAAACTCGGGGTTCGCTGCGGCCAGTGTCACCGTGCCAATTCTTGCCCGTCCGTTTCTGGACTTAACGACCGGGCAGCAAGGCGCGATGCTGGTTGCCCATCCCGATTTTCTGGAGGGTGCCATCGACGTGGATCTCGAGAGCAGTTGGCAGAGTTTCGGTTTGGCCTACCGGCAGTCCCTGCTCCGGCACTGCCAGTGTCGGATCGACTGGCTGATCGGCTGGCGTTTTGCGCGCCTGGATGATGTGTTGCGCATCACGCAGTCGTCGCGGTACACCGCGCCTCAGGGGCAGATCGTGGCAGGAACCACGAAGGAAGTCTGGGACGTGTTCGACAGCGAAAATGAATTCCAGGGCGGAGAAATCGGTTTCGTGTACCACCATCGCCGCGGCTGCTGGACCGGCGAATTGATGTTGCGGGTCGCGTTGGGCGGTGCGGTGGGACGCGTTGGTGTCCACGGCGGGACGACGACGACCGTGCCGGGTGCCGGGACCGCGACGTTCGACGGCGGTTTGCTGGCCCAAACGACCAACGAGGGTTTCTATCGCGAGGACGGCTTTGCGGTTCTTCCTGAGTTGGCCGTCAAGCTCGGTTACGAGTTGCATCCG
>Ga0302236_1002397_pt1 | contig 11300 bp, 7 predicted proteins | sample AAG_UR_Gly_MG_FD_193509 | JGI IMG/M metagenome (GOLD analysis project Ga0302236, IMG submission 193509) | Enriched activated sludge microbial communities from anaerobic digester in WTTP, New Holstein, Wisconsin, United States - AAG_UR_Gly | ecosystem: Engineered > Bioreactor > Anaerobic >...
CACGCGCAACAGATCGGGAAACACGTCGCACGCCTGCAGCAAGGAGATGCCGTTGGCGAAGTCCAGGCCGGCGTGCCGCGTCGAGAGTTGAAAGCCGTTGGCGTGCAAATCGAACTTGGCGGGATTCTCGATCACGTTGCCGAAGCCGGCATACACGCGCCGCACCCGGTCCGACGCCGGCCCGATGGCCAGCACCGTAAATCGCGGCTCGCCCCGCAGGTCGCGGGTGGCATCGGGCATCGAGAAGGCGACTCGCAGCGCGCCGTGCTCGGCCCCAATGCGTGCCTGGGCGCGCACCGTCTGATCGCCTTTCAGCAGCCGATGCACCACCGTGCCGGCGCCCTCGGCGAACTGTTCTTCCAGGCCCTCACACACCAGCCCGCTGCCGCTCGCGGCTAGCGGCGTGCCGTCCACCTCGATCGTGAAGCCCTCGAACGCCAGCTCGCGCCGACCGTCGGCAAAGGCCAGCCAGGCGTCCGCCAGCCCGTTCGGGCCTGGGACCAGGGCCACACCATGCACACCTGCGTCGCTCTCCAGCCGCCAGGTCCAATCGCGTTTCCCGCCCTGAAGCGCCTCGCGCGCCCCGGCCAATGCCGAATCGAGCCGCGCCGCGCGTTGAGCGTCCGGCTCGGGTTCCGGCCGCGGGCCAACCCAGATCGCCGGCGTGGCCCAGAATGCGGAATCGCACGACGTGTTGTGCTTGGGCCCCGGGCCGGTCACCAGTCGCAGCGTGATCTCCTGGCCCGCCCAGGCCGACAAATCCACGCGCGCGGGCTCCCACTGCTTGGCCGCCGAGAAACGCGAGAACAACTCCTGCCAAGCATCGCCCGCGCTGGCTTGGACCCGGAACTCGACGCCGTCGCTGGCGCCCTCGCGTTTCAAGTCGCTATCGCGGATCGCGGTGGCGAACTCCAGCACCAGCGGCTTCACCGGCGGCAAGGCGATGCGCCAGTCCAGCTGCGCGTCGCCCCAGCCCGTACGGTACGGCGGGTGGACGTTGATCGCCCGCCGGCGCTCCCCGCGGTCGACTTCCGTGAGCCCCACCGAGCAGCCGGTGGCCGCGTCGCTGCCCAGCCAGTCGGCGGGTTGCGTCACGGGCGGCTGGTCGTGAACGGCGATGCGGGCTTGGAAGCGGGTGGCCACGTCCAGCCGCAGCGGGCCTCGCCGCGGCGCCTGCCACGGCTGCGCGGCGCCGGCGCTCGGTTTGGCTTTCGCGACGGCCTCGCGGGCCACGGACAGGATCAGGATCGCATGCGCGGCCGCCTGTGCCGGGCCGGACCCGAACTCGGCCCGCGCGTGGACCGGATACAGGGCGGCGTACGAGTCCGCAGCGGGTACCACGTTGAACGGCACCACCTGCGAGCCTTTCGGCGCCAGCGAAAAGGCCCGCTCGGCCTCGCCTTCCGCCCGCCAGCCGTCGACGCCCCACATGCGCACCGTACCGGCCAGCGGCGAGTCGCCGGCGTTGGTCAGCGTGATCGGGACGGCGATCGGCTTGTCCAACGCCCGGATCTCGCCCGGATCGGCGATGCGAATCGTGAGCGGTCCGGCGGCATCCGCCGGCGGATTGAAGGCCCACGCGGTGGCCTGTACTGCGAACAAACCGGCGAGCAAGAAAAGGGGCAGGATTCGTTTCATCGCAAGGGACCTCCTCTTCGGGCCAGAACGGAACGGCAGGGAAGGAACGGAGTCTGTACCGCCCACGATTGGACCCGACCGGAGCCGGCCGGGCAAGTCCCGCGCCTGTGGGTGTCGCGCCAACTCAAAGCCTACCAGGACGGCAACTCGGGTTCTCAACAACTCTGTCAACGAGAGGCTGAATCCCCAAGTTCATGAACTTAACCGGCTGCGCCGGAACCTACTCCAAGGACAGCCGCAGACACCGGATCAGGCTCGGGAAGAGATACGAGGGCTGGTCCGTCATGAGGCACGCGCGCCAACTTCGGCAAGCAGAGCCTGTTCGGGTCTGGTTCATTTCATCCGAATGCGGATGCTCTTCCAGTGGGTTTCGGCGCCTTCGCTTTGGATGCCGATCGGGCCTTCGGTCAACTCGCAGTCGCGGACCGTCGAGACGACGGTCTCGTTGACCTTGATGACCATGTCGCCGCCCTGGACCTCGATCTCCACCTTGTTGAACTGGCCGACCGGCTTGAGGACTTTCGCCAGGGCTTGACTGTCAAACGTATGGGTGCATTTGACGTTGCGGGGGATTGGCAGGATGAGGCCCAGTTGCCGGTTGGCTCCCTGCACCTCGATGCTGCGGGGCCAGACGCCCAGGGCATTCTTGTCGCCGACGTGGATCAGGCAGCCGCTGTTGCCTCGAAACTCCGAGTCGTTCGTCAGTCCTTCCGGTCTCTTGAAGGCGAACTCGACTTGCAGCGTGTAGTTCTTGTACGAGTTCTCCGTGTACATGTAGCCGGCGGGCTTGCCGCTGCAGATCAGGATGCCGTCCTGGACCGTGAAGCTCCCGGCGTTGCCGGCGCCCTCCTTGCCGAAATGGAACTTCCATCCGGAGAGGTCCTTGGCGTTGAAAAGGGTGGTCCAACCCTGTTCGGTGTCCTCCTGGCCGGGCAGCAGGTTCGGCGCGGCGAGGATGACGGCGAGAATCGGAACCGGCACGCATGCGATTCGACGGGACTTCTTCATGTCGTTTCTCCTGGAAGCTGAGATTGTCCAACGCACTGGGCTGCAGCATAGCCGATTGGGGAGCGGACGCAATACGTCCGGCCTGCCGGGGGCATCTTGCGTGCCTCGCCGCGCTCCGCTAAAGTCGCGCCATGGCCGATTGACGCAAGGATCGGTAAATCAACCACCGTCACGATTTCACCGTCGCCATTCCCCAACTGCAAGGAGCCTTTCCGATGTCCATGCTGATTTCCCGCCGTGACATGCTCCGGAGCGCGGCCGTCGCCGCCGGCGTTTGGACCACCTCCGGCCACTCGATCCGGGCGCAGAGCAAATCGCCGAACGAAAGACTGAACGTCGCCGGCATCGGGATCGGCGGCCGGGGCGCCGCCGACGTCGGCGGCGCCGCGCACGAGAACATCGTGGCGCTGTGCGATGTCGACGAGCAGCGCGGCGGCAAGACGTTCGAGCAGCATCCCCAAGCCAAACGGTACAAGGATTTCCGCAAGCTGCTGGACGAAATGCACGGCCAGATCGATGCGGTCGTGGTCGGCACGCCCGATCACACCCACGCGGTGGCGGGCGTCATGGCGATGAAACTGGGCAAGCACTGCTACTGCGAGAAGCCGCTGACGCACAGCGTCTACGAGGCGCGGATGATGGCCCAGGTCGCGCGCGAGAACAAGCTCGTCACGCAAATGGGCACCCAGATCCACGCGGGCGCCAATTACCGGCGGGCGGTCGAACTGGTCAAGTCCGGCGCGATCGGGCCGGTGCGCGAGGTACACGTCTGGCTGGGCGCAAACTTCAAGGGGCCGCCCACGCCCACCGACGTGCAGCAACCGGACGCGCCGACCGACCGGCCGCCGGTGCCGCCGACGCTGGACTGGGACCTGTGGCTGGGGCCGGCAGCCGAACGGCCGTACAACCCGGTCTACGTGCCCGGCCGATGGCGCGGCTGGTGGAATTTCGCGAACGGGACGCTCGGGGATTTCTTCTGCCACTATTGCGACCTGGCGTTCTGGGCGCTGGATCTGCGCCATCCCACCACCGTCGAGGCGCAAGGGCCGGTGCATCCGGAGAGCGCCGCCCGCTGGACGATCGCCCGGCACGAATTCCCAGCTCGCGGCGAGCTGCCGCCGGTCGTGCTGACCTGGTACAACGGCGGAGGCTATCCGGCGCTGGTCAAGGAAAAGCCAATTCCGCAATGGGGCAGTGCCGTGCTGTTCCTTGGAGAAAAAGGGATGCTGATCGCCGACTACGGCAAACACCAGTTGCTGCCCGAAGACCAATTCCGGGATTTCCGGCGACCCGACCCGTTCATTCCCGATTCCATCGGCCACCATCGCGAGTGGACCGAAGCCTGCAAGACCGGCGGGCCCACGACCTGCAACTTCGAGTACTCGGGCGCGCTGACCGAAGCCGCGTTGCTGTCCAATGTCGCCCTCCGCGTCGGCCGGAAGCTCACCTGGGACGCCGCCAACTTGAAAGCCGCCGGCTGTCCGGAAGCAGACGCCTTCCTCCGCCGCGAATACCGCCAGGGCTGGACCCTGTAGAAAAAGGCGAACGGCCGGCGTCAGCCCGCCGATTTCGTTCCATACTGTACGACAAGGAGGATCTGTCGGCAGAGCCGACAGGCCGCCGGGCTGACGCCGGCCGTTCGCCCGGATTTGTGCCACGTGTGAGTAGAAGCAGCCGTCTATTTCGAAAGGAGCTTTGCATGAAAAGGTCGTCGCTCAGCGCCGCATTCCAGTGGATGATCGGCGGATTGTTTGTCTGGTTCGTATTTCCGGCTCTGGTGTGCGGCGCCGAGCTGCAGGTCGGCGCCGCCTCGGTCGACATTACGCCGAACAAAGCCGTGGCCCTGTGGGGGCAGTTCGGCCTGCGGCTTTCGACGAAACCGGATACGCCGCTGACGGCCAACGTGGTCGCGCTGCAGTCCGGGGACGCACGGACCACCTTCGTCTCGCTGGACCTCCTGCAGTTGCCGGAAGTCTTCGTCCAAGCGATCCGCGATACCGCGGCGAAGAAGGACGCTTCGATCGACGTTCAACACATGGTGCTGACCGCCACGCACACGCATACCGCCCCCGTCCTGTGGCCGGGAACGCCGGGCATTCCGGTCAACGACCAGACGATGACCGTCGAAGAGACCATCACCTATCTGGCCGACAAGATCAGCGATGGCATCGTGGCGGCCTGGAAGAACATCGCGCCGGGAAAGATGGCGTATGGGCTGGACCGGAACAGCATCGGCTTCGGCCGCCGGGCCGTGTATGCGAACGGTTCGGCGCAGATGTACGGCAACACGAACCGCCCGGATTTCGTCAACCTGGAAGGCATGGACGACGACGATGTGGGGTCCATTTTCTTTTTCGATCAGCTGGACAACCTGAAGGCAGTCATCGTCAACGTCGCCTGCCCGTCCCAGGTGGTGGAAGCCCAATCCTCGATCAACGCGGACTATTGGCTTCCGGTTCGCGAAAACTTGAAGGCCCGCTACGGCGAAGGCATTGTCGTTCTGGGCTGGGGAGCTGCGGCCGGGGACATGTCCCCGCGCCCGCTGCTGCACAAGGCCGCCAACGCGCGGATGCGCTCGCTGCGCGGCATCAACGAAATGCAGGAGCTGGCTCGGCGGATCGACCTTTCCGTCAGCCAAACGTTCGACGCGGCCCAGAAGGAGAAGTATGCCGACCCGGTTCTGAAACACGTCGCCGTGACGCTGCAATTGCCGTTGAACAAGATTTCCGAAGCGCAGTACCAGGAAGCCCTTGCAGCGTACAACAAAGTCATGGACCAGGTGGAAAAGGACCCGTCTTGCGAGCCGCGAGTCGCCTTTATGGCCAGGGATTGGCATCACGGGGTCGTGAAACGCTACGAGCAATTGCAGAAGAACCCGGACGCGACGTATCCGGTCGAGATTCACGTCGTCCGGTTGGGCGACGTGGCGATCTGCTCCAATCCGTTTGAACTGTACTGCGAATACGGCATCCGCATCAAAGCCCGGTCGAAGGCGACGCAGACGTTCATTCTCCAGATGTCCGGATTCGGCAGCTACTTGCCCACCGCCCGCGCCCAGGCCGCCGGTTCGTATTCGGCCATTCCGCAGAGCAACCTCATCGGTCCGGAAGGCGGGCAGATGCTGGTCGATAGGACCGTTGAGATCATTGATGAACTGTGGAAGTAGGATGGACGGACATGAAGTTGACACCTCGCGAAAACGTGCGAAGGCTGCTCGACGGCGGCTCGCCGTTGTGGAGTCCGTTCTCCCTGGACATCGGCGCCATGCCGGGCTGCACGGAGCCGATCCTGCGCCGCTTCCGCGAAGCGACGGGCAGCGACGATCCGGCGGCGTACTTCGACGCCGATTGGCGATTGTTCTCGCTGCCTTGCCGCTTTGGCGGTGACGATCCGGCGGCCTTGCACGGCGAGGTCGAGCCGGGGACGTGGTTCGACGAATGGGGCATCGGGCACTGGGCGGGAGGCCTGGAGGGTAGCCTGGAACGGCATTATCCGCCGCTGGCGTCGGCAGGCGGCGTGGGGCAAATCGAATCTCTGCCGTCGCCGAGGATCGACACGACGGCCGATCGTTCGGTGGTGGAACGCTTCCACGAGGCAGGATATCCGGTCTTCGGCTACGCGGGCAGTATCTACGAATGGTCCTGGTGGCTGCGGGGCATGGAACAGTTCCTGATGGACCTGGTGAGCGAACCGGCGATCGCGGAGGCCGTTCTGCGAAAAGTCGAAGCACACACGACGCAGCTCGCGTTGGCCACGGCCGAGACGGGCGTCGACGTGTTGTGCTTCTACGACGACGCGGGGATGCAGCGCGGCATGCAGCTCGCGCCGGCACTGTGGCGGGCCTTCGTCAAGCCGGCGTGGCGGCGGGTGCTGGACGCGGTACGGACTCGTTTTCCGGAACTGCGGTTCTTTTTCCACTGCTGCGGCAAGATCGATGCGATCGTGCCGGACATCGTGGATCTGGGCTTCCACGTGTTGCACCCCGTTCAGCCGGAATGCATGGATTTTGGCGCCGTGTACGGGCGGTTCGGACGCCGTCTCGTGCTGGCCGCGACCCTGTCTGCGCAGCGCACGTTCCCCTTCGGCTCAGCGGAGGATGTGCGCCGGGAAGTCCGCCGGTTGGCCGATGTGGTCGCCGAGGATCGGCGGACGGTTTTCATGCCCAGCAATCGCATTCAGCCAGAAACGCCTTGGGAGAACGTCGTTGCCTTTGCCGATGAATGCCGGCGGCTGCGGGAAACGCGGAGTTGAAGAAACGTGGCCAAACAAGAAGCCCGGCTTTGCAAAGCAGAAACCGGACTTCCGGACCACTCGCTCACGGACGCGGAATCGGAATCCCCATGGCTTGCATCAGCATCTTCATGTCGTCCCAGGTGTGGCGTTTCATTTCCGGCGTGCGGAGCAAGTAGGAAGGATGGTAGGTGACCACGACCTTGCTGCCGCGATAGTCATGGAACTTGCCCCGCAACTGGCCCACGGGCCGCGTGGTTCGGAGCAGGGTCTGCGCCGCTACGGCGCCCAGGCAGCAGATGAACTCGGGCTGGATGATCTCCAATTGCCGCTCGAAGAAGGCGCGGCAATTGGCCACTTCTTCGGGCATCGGCGTGCGGTTGCCGGGCGGACGGCACTTGAGCACGTTCAGAACGTACACGTCTTCGCGCCGGAGCGTGCAGGCAGCGATGATCTTGCTGAGCAACTGGCCGGCCGCACCCACAAAGGGCTCGCCCTGGCGGTCTTCATCCGCTCCGGGCGCTTCGCCCAAGAAGCACAGCCGCGTTTGTGGATTACCCGCTCCGAACACCGTCTGTGTCCGCTTCTCGGCCAGTTCGGCACAGCGGCGACAGACGGCCACCTGTTGGCGGAGTGCTGCCAGAGCCTCCGTCCGCTGGTCCGGCGCCAGCGGCGCGGCGGGAACGACCGGTCCGGCTGGCGCAACCCGAGGCGGACTGGCCGCCGCTGGCGTTGCGGCGGGGCGAACCGGCGCTGCAGCCGGTCGACTGGGTCGCACGGACCCTGGCGGCCGTTCCGGCGGCGGTTCTGCTACGACTGCTACTTCTTGCACGATCGGCAGAATACGCTGCGGCGGTCTGGGGAGCTGCTGTACGCCGCTGCGCTGCAGGCTCTCCAGTTTTTGCCGCAGGATGGTACAAGACCGCTGGATGGCTTCGGGACCCGCAAGTTCTGTCATGGTTGCTATATGTTCCAGCCTGCCGGGGCAGGCGGCAAGCCCACGTCAGCGACAAACGCAAAATGGTCAACGAGAACCGTTTAGGTTGACAGACTGCCGTCTGCACGAAATGATAAAGGCATGGGGCAAGGCGAACAGTCCGGAGAAGCCGGTCGGATCCGGTGGTTTGAGCCCCCTCACGCGGCCCGCATCCGTTGCTGCGGGCAGCCATTTCCGGGAGAAAAGTATGTTCCTACTCAGTTGGCAGTTCTGGTTGCGGTCGCTGGCCGCGGTGTTGATGGTAGTGTCTCTCGTGCTGCCAGCCGGTGCCTGGGCAGCCGGCGAAGCAGCAAGCGAGCCGGCAGATCAAGCGGCGGGCGAAGTGGCGGAATACGAAGTCATGCCCCTGCCGGCTTGGGCCTTGGGCGACACGCCTCAGGACAAGAAAAAAAGGAGCGATCTGGACAACCGGAAGGAGGCCATCCTGCGAGGTTCAGAGCCGTTCGATTCGCAGGAGACGAAAGACTATCTTCAGAACTACTACACGCGCTACTATTTTGCGCTGCTCACGCACCCGAAGCACATCGGCGATTGGCCCGATTTCCGGGTCAAGTTCCTGCGGGCGCTGTCCGTCAACACGCTGCAGGAGCCTCCCTTGCTGCAAGTTCACGACTTCTTGGTGGATATCACGTACCAGGCCATGATCCCTCTGATCAGGGGCAACTACCATCCGGCGGTGCGGTGTAATGCCATGCTGCTGTTGAGTCAACTCAATTCCCAGGATGCCTTGCTGGTCGGCGACAGGAAGCGTGCCCCCGTGCCGAAGATCGAGTCGCTGAAAGTCATGCTGGACGAGTTGGCCAGTCCCCAGCAAATCGACGGCGTGCGAGCGGCGGCGTTGGCAGGCATCCTGCGGCACGTCGAGATCGATCGCCAACTGGCCGACGTGCCTGGCGGCCAACGCCGCTTGGTGGGCGCCGCCGAGAACCTGATTGCGGAGGCGATGGTGACGCTGGTCAGCAAAAAACAGGCACCGGAAGGCCGCTCGCAGGAGGGCCATGACTGGATGCGCCGCCGCGCCGTCGAAGTTCTCGGTGCCTTGGGCAGCACCGGCCAGAACAACAGCGTGGTGACAGCGCTCGACGGCGTGTTGACCGACATCGACACGGCCGTGTCGTTGCGCTGCGCAGCGGTCGAAGCCCTGGGACGGCTCCGGTTTCCCGCAAACGCCAACATCGCCGTTGCGGACACCGCCAAGAAACTGGCGAGCGTGGCGGTGTTCGCCTGCAAGAAAGAGGCCCAACGGGTGGAGGATCAAGAGGCGCTGGAAGCGAAAGACAAACTCCAAGCCGCCGGCGCCGCGGGGTATCCCATGGCCGGAGGTTATGGAGGTTATATGGACGCCGGCTCCGGGGGCATGATGCCGGAGATGCCGAGCATGATGCCAAGCATGATGCCGGAGATGCCGGGCATGATGCCGGGATACGGGACGCCACCCGGTACGACCGCCAAGAAATTCAACCCGCTGGGATACCGGGTTCTCCTGACTCGCCGACGGCTGGCATACGAAATGCTGTTGGTCAAGCGCGGCCTGCTGGGACCCAATGCACCGCTGAAGCCTGCTGTAGCCCCCGCCAAGACGCTTCCGACGGCGCCTCCGCCGCCTTCCAAAGCGGGTCTGTCGGCCTTGGCTAAAGCGGCCGCTGACCAGACCTTGATCGAGGAGGCCGCCAGCGGTATCGACGCGATCATCGCGGTGTTGGAGGATAGCAGCTTCAATGAAATCAAGCCTCTGGTCGCTGAGTTGCGGGGCAAGGTGCGGCAGATGGAAGACAAGTGCGGCATCGTCGTCGAACTTCCACAAGAGGCCGCGCCGGGAGCGGGCCAGGAGGGCCTGCCGGCCAATGTGCTGGAGCTTCCGCCCGATATTCCCGGCTTGGATCTGCCCGCGATGCCCGGACAAATGCCGGCGGAAGAACCCGCCGAAAAGGCTCCGGCCGGCAAACCCGCGGCTCCCGCACCTGAAACGAAACCGCCCGCAGCGCCGGGAGCCGTCGCGTCCGCGCCGGGCGGCGCTGCGGGCAAGGCTCCGCCCACGCCGCCTGCCGAGCAGAATCCCCCTGCCGCACCCGGCCGTGCTCCCGCAGCGCCGCCTGCCGGCAAGCCGCCTGCGCCGGGCGCTGGCACCGCTCCACCCGCCGGCGCACCGCCTGCGGCGCCTGCCGGCAAGCCGCCCGCCGCTGGAGCCGCTCCGAAAGCCTAGACTCCACGGGAGCCCGGTTTCTCAAGCGAAGCCGGGCTTTTCTGTTGCGCTGCGCGGTTACCGTGGCGATTGTGAAAAGGAGACCCGAACTCCTGTTCCTTGCGGGCGGGCGATTTCGTAACAGAGGACGGCGCCGTGATCGGGACAGCAGCCGACGCTGGCGGTGAAGCTCAATTCGCCGCTGGTCGCACGGCAGGGGACTTCGGCCAGCCGTTGGCCGCTGGTCGACAGCGCCCATACGCGGAACGCGCCTGGGTTGTCTAGCTGCAAGTGAACCTCGGCCTTGCCGGCGCGGACCAGGTGCGGCAGCTTGCCCCAATCGAGCAGTGTCTGTCGTGCTCGCTCGGCATAACGGATTTGCGTGTTTTGCAGGTCGGTCAAATGCGTGACCAGCAGCCGGCGGCTTTCACGGATTGGTTGATCGTCCAGCGAACTGACCCAGGCCGTGGCGTCGGTGTCCTGCAACGCGATTTGCACGCCGTTTGCCGTGCGGATGACTTCGCCGGCCGGCGCAAAGCCGCCGGCGGTCCGGGGCGTATCCAACGTCAGGCGGTCGCGCGGCCCGTCGATCGTGATCTCGCCGGTCTCACATTGGAAGACGTTCTTGCCGGGATCGGTCGGGTTGCTTGGCGTGAGAATCCCGCGCTGCCGGAGCAGTTCCGCAAGTTTCTCCGGGGCGATTTGGTACGGATCGTCGACGCGCGCTGCATTGGCTCCAGCCAAGTCGCCGGCCGGCGTGGCCCATGCCACGGGCAGCACGAGGTCGTGAGGCAGGGCTCGCGCCGCATCGTCGACGACGACGGTGCCGACGCGAGTCAACCAAGCGGTCCAGTGCCAACTCGGCGCCAGGCCGGGGATCTGCCGCGGTGGCCGGCGGAAATCGGCTTCCGTCATCGCGATGCTCACGCTGTGCGGCGCCGGGCGCAGGTCCCCGCGCAGGAACAGGCACAGGCTGGCACGCTCGGCGGCCTGGCTGAGCGGATCGGTGGCCATGTTGAAGTAGTCCAGCCGGCCGGGCTGGAACAGGTTGTCGCGGCTGTGGCTGTACGCAAACCGCCAGATGCCGTCCCAACCTTGGATCGAGCCCAGGGCGCCGGTCAGGATGCCGCCGACGCCGCGATAGCGGCCCGGCCCGGAGTAATTGTACTCGGAGACGGTAAACGGCTTGTCCAGCAGCCGGGTGAAGGCGAGGTGGCGTCCGCCGGTCGCGCCGCCCGCGACGGG
>Ga0302236_1002408_pt1 | contig 11267 bp, 5 predicted proteins | sample AAG_UR_Gly_MG_FD_193509 | JGI IMG/M metagenome (GOLD analysis project Ga0302236, IMG submission 193509) | Enriched activated sludge microbial communities from anaerobic digester in WTTP, New Holstein, Wisconsin, United States - AAG_UR_Gly | ecosystem: Engineered > Bioreactor > Anaerobic >...
ACTCTCGCGACGGGCGGGTTTTCCACCAAGAATGCCAGTGTGGCGCATTACAACTCCTCCTACATCGATGCGGTAATAACGATATTCATGGTTCTGGCGGGCGTCAATTTCACCCTCCATTTCAAACTTCTCACCGGCAAGTTCCGGGAAGTCGTCCGGGACTCGGAATTGAAGCTGTACCTGGCCATTTTCTTCGTCGCCGCCTTTGCCATCGCCTGGGACCTTTTAGGCAGCAATTACAGCGCCTTCGGGGAGAGTTTCCGGTTCGCCAGTTTTCAGGTCGCCACCATACTGACCACCACCGGTTTCGCCACGGCGGATTATACGGTCTGGTCCAGCTTTTCCCAGAGCGTCATTTTCGCCCTCATGTTCATCGGGGGCTGCGCCGGGTCCACCGGCGGCGGCATCAAGGTCATAAGAATCCTGACGCTGCTCAAGATGTCCTTCACCGAGATGAAGTATCTCATGCACCCCCAGGGGGTTTTCGGTGTTTTCGTCAACGGAAAATATCTGAAGAAAAACATCGTCTACGACATCGCGGCCCTGGTTTTTCTGTATTTCGTCGTGTTTTTCGTCGTGGTTCTCATCGTGGCCAGCGGGGGGTACGACGTCCTGACCTCCCTGAGCGGCACCATCGCCTGCCTGGGGAATATCGGCCCCGGTTTCGGGAAAGTCGGCCCCGTGCTGAACTACGGTCTTTTCCCCGGCTACATCAAATGGGTTCTCAGCATCACGATGCTCATCGGCCGGCTGGAGGTGTACACGGTCCTCATCCTGCTGACGCCGGCCTTCTGGAAAAAATGAGAAACCCCGCTCCCGCGGCCCGGGCGGAGGTGGTTTTGCGGGAAAAATGAAAGGATAGGGAGTGAACGATGCAGTTCAAGGCCATTTTCCGGCTCGCGTCTCTGATCCTGCTGATACTCGCCGGTTTCATGCTTCTCTCGGTGGTGGTCGCCTTCGTTTACCGGGAGTCCATCCGCAGCTATGTCTCCTTTCTCGCCCCGATGGGCCTGAGCATCCTTTTTTTCGCCCTCATGTCCTTTTTCACCAGAAAAGAGAGGGTGCCGCATCTGTCCATGAAGCATGGCTTTCTGCTTGTCACGGTAACCTGGCTGCTGGCCTCGTCCCTGGGATCCCTGCCCTACCTGTTATCCGGCAGCATCCCCCGCTTCACGGACGCGTTTTTCGAAGCCATGGCGGGGCTCACCACCACGGGGATTTCGCTGATCGACGACCCGTCCCGGGTCCAGCGGTCCATCGTTTTCTGGCAGTCCATGACCCATTGGATAGGCGGCATGGGGATGGTGGTTCTCACCGTGGCGCTCTTCCCTTTTCTCGGGTTCGGAGGGCTCAACCTCATGAAGGCCGAGATTCCCGGGCACGAGGTCATGAAGATAACCGCAAAATCTTCCGGGACGGCGAAAATTCTGTGGGGAGTCTATTTCTTTTTCACCATCACGCAGATTTTCCTGCTCCTTCTGGGGGGCATGACCCTGTTCGATGCGGTGAACAGCACCTTCGTGACCGTCGCCAGCGGGGGAAGCGGAGGAATGAACCAGATCCTTCGAATCTACGATTCAGCCTACATCGACATCGTCGTCACGGTTTTCATGCTGCTGTCGGGAATCAATTTCCAGCTGCAATACAAGCTGCTGGCCCGGCGTTTCAGGGAGGTGTACCGGGACACGGAGCTGAAGGTCTATCTGGGGATTTTCTTTTTCGCCTCTCTCCTGGTGGGCTATAACCTGTTTTCCAAAAATATTCTTCCCGGCATGGGAGTGAGCCTGCGTTATGCGGCTTTCCAGGTGACGTCCATAATGTCCACCACGGGGTTCAGCATCGACGATTACCGGAACTGGCCCTATTTTTCGCAGTTCATTCTCTTTATCCTGCTTTTCATCGGGGCCTGTTCCGGATCCTCCGGGGGGGGAATCAAGGTCATCCGCATCGTCACCATGGTTAAAATGTCGCTGAATGAAATGAGGTACCTGATCCGACCGCGGGGGGTGTTCAGCATCTTTCTGAACGACAAGTATCTGCGCAAGAACATCATTTATGATTGTTCCTCGCTGGTTTTCCTCTATCTGGTGATTTTCATCATCGTTTCCTTCATCGTCACCCTGGGCGGATTCAACCTGATCACCTCCATGGCCATTTCCATTGCCTGCGTCTGCAATACGGGAGCGGGGTTCGGCACCCTGGGCCCCGATTTCAGCTACGGCGCGCTGCCGGACTTTATAACCTGGACCCTGAGTTTCGCCATGCTCATCGGCAGACTGGAGATCTATTCCGTTCTGGTGCTGCTGACTCCCTCATTCTGGAAATCCTGACAAGTGGGAAGGGCCTGCAAAAAGCGACGTCCCTGGTCGGGAGGCCTGCTTCTCCGCGGGAGATTTTTCCCGTAAGCCACCGGGCCGGGAACCCGCAGGCCGGCGGCGCCAAAAAAAGGCCGCCCGAGATCGGGCGGCCTGGTTGTGGTTCCGGGGCATTGAAGCCGGTCCGTCCGCAGACAGCCGGCCTCCACAAAGCAGGAAGTAAAAAGGCCGGTCCGTCCGCAGACGTCCGGCCTCCACAAAGCAGGAAGTAAAAAGGCCGGTCCGTCCGAAGACGTCCGGCCTCCACAAAGCAGGAAGTAAAAAGGCCGGTCCGTCCGAAGACGGCCGGCCTCCACAAAGCAGGCAGTTAGAAGGGCCGGTCCGCCAGATATTTGTAGGCGGCGTACTGGCTCTTCGCGTCGGCCCGGGCCTTTTCCAGGAAGACCTGAGCCTGCTCGGGTTTGGCGAGCTTCAGCGACCGGTAGCGGATTTCGTTGTACATGTAGTCCGCCGGATCGGTGCTGGGCTCCCGGGAATCGAGCTGGAAGGGGTTCTTGCCTTCGTCGGAAAGGGTCGGGTTGTAGCGGTAGAGGGGCCAGATGCCGGAAGTGACCGCCGCCTTCTGCTGATCCATGCCTTTGGTCATGTCGATGCCGTGGGCGATGCAGTGGGAGTAGGCGATGATGATGGACGGCCCGTTGTAGGCCTCCGCCTCCAGGAAGGCTTTGATGGTCTGCTGCCGGTTGTACCCCATGGCCACCCGGGCCACATAGACGTAGCCGTAGCTCATGGCCATCATGCCCAGGTCCTTCTTCCGGATGGGCTTGCCGCCGGCGGCGAACTTGGCGATGGCGCCGATGGGGGTCGCCTTGGACATCTGGCCTCCGGTGTTGGAATAGACCTCCGTATCCAGGACCAGAACGTTGACGTTCCTGCCCGAGGCGAGGACATGGTCCAGACCGCCGAAGCCTATGTCGTAGGCCCAGCCGTCGCCGCCGAAGATCCAGACGGAGCGCCGGATCAGATTGTCCGCCACCGACAGAAGCTCCCGGGCGATCCGGGAATCGGCGGCGGCCATCTGTTTCTTCAAATCGCTGACGTAGCCCCGCTGGATTTCGATCTCCTCATGGTTGGACTGGGGGTTTTCCAGGATTTTTTTCAGGAGCTCCGGCTTTGCCCCGGATTTCGGGTCGGCGGCGGCCTTGGCGGCCAGTTCCCGGGCGTATTCCCCCAGCTTGTCCGAGGTGAGCCTCATTCCCATGCCGAACTCGGCGGCATCCTCGAAGAGGGAGTTGGACCAGGCCGGTCCGCGGCCGTCCGCCCGGGTGGTGTAGGGGGTGGTGGGGAGGTTCCCGCCGTAGATGGAGGTGCAGCCCGTGGCGTTGGCGATGATCGCCCGGTTGCCGAAGAGCTGGCTCATCAGTTTGATGTAGGGGGTCTCGCCGCATCCCGCGCAGGCGCCGGAGAACTCGAAGAGGGGCTGCAGCAGCTGGGAGCCCTTGGTGGTGGCCAGGTTCAGGGTCTTGGGATCGGGGTTGGGAATGGTCAGGAAGTATTCCCAGTTCACCTTCTCCGCTTCCCGCAGCGGCGGCTGGGGCTCCATGTTGATGGCCTTCCTGTCGGTCTTGACCTTGTCCACCCTTTTATAGGCGGGGCAGATATTCACGCAGGCGCCGCAGCCGGTGCAGTCCTCGGGGGCAACCTGGATGCTGTACTTCTGCCCCTCGAACTCCTTGCCCTTGGCGTCGGTGCTCTTGAAGGTGGCGGGGGCCCCGTTCAGATGTTTGGGGTCGTAGACCTTGATCCGGATGGTGGCGTGGGGGCAGACCGCGGAGCAGTCGCCGCACTGGATGCAGGTGTCCGGGTCCCAGACGGGGATGTACTCCGCGATGTTCCGCTTTTCGTACCGGGTGGTGCCCACCGGATAGGTGCCGTCGTCGGGCAGCTTGGAGGTGGGAAGCCGGTCGCCCCGGCCGGCGATAATTTCCCCGATAACCTCTTTGACAAACTGGGGAGCCGTCTCCGGCACAGGGGAAAGCATCCGGATCTTGCTGGTTACCTGCTTGGGGTAATTCACCTTCTCGATGCCTTCCAGAGCTGCATCAATCGTGGAGATGTTGGCGTCGACGATGTCCTTTCCCTTGCTGCCGTAGGTCCGGATGATGGCTTTCTTGATGAGTTCCACCGCCTCGTCCTCCGGCAGGACGCCGGAAATCTTGAAAAAGGCGGTCTGCATGATGACGTTGATCCGGCTGCCCATGCCCTCCTGCTCGGCGATCTTCATGGCGTCGATGACGTAGAACTTGATGTTCTTTTCGATGATCTGCTTCTGCACTTCCATGGGAAGCTGGTCCCACACCTCGTCTTTGCCGAAGGGGGAGGCCAGAAGGAAAGTGGCGCCGGGGGCGGCGGAGGCGAGCATCTCCACCTTCTCGATGAAGGAGAACTTGTGGCAGGCCACGAAGTTCGCCTTGGGGATCAGGTACGTGCTTTTGATGGGCTTCTTGCCGAAGCGGAGGTGGGACACGGTGGTGGTTCCCGCCTTTTTTGAGTCGTAGACGAAGTACCCCTGGGCGTAGTTCGCCGTGGCGCTCCCGATGATCTGGATGGAGTTTTTGTTGGCTCCCACGGTCCCGTCGGAGCCCAAGCCGTAGAACAGGGCGGTGTGCACCCCTTCGCCGGGGAGGGAAAAACCCCGGTCCCAGTCCAGGCTGGTGAAGGTGAGGTCGTCGGTGATGCCGATGGTGAAGTGGTTCTTCGGCTTGTCCTGTTTCAGATTGTCCAGCACCGCCTTGGCCATGCCCGGGGTGAACTCGCTGGAACCCAGGCCGTAGCGGCCTCCGACGATCTTCGGATACTGTTTGAACTTGGCTCCCCCGGAACCCATGACCTCGCCGATGGCGGTCCGGACATCCTCGTACATGGGTTCGCCCAGAGAGCCGGGTTCCTTGGTCCGGTCCAGCACCGCGATGGCCTTGACGGTGGCGGGGATCGCGTCCACGAAGGACTGCATGTCGAAGGGGCGGTAAAGCCGGATCTTTAATAGACCGACCTTCTCTCCCTGGGACATCAGATGCTCGATGGTCTCCTCCATGCACTCCGCGGCGGAGCCCATGATGACGGCGATCCTTTCCGCGTCCGGGGCCCCGAAATAATCGAAAAGCCTGTACGCGCGGCCCGTCAGCTTGGCGAACTTGTCCATGACCTTCTGGACCAGCGCCGGGGCGGCCACGTAGTATTTATTGCAGGTTTCCCGGCCGGTGAAGAATACGTCCGGGTTCTGGCTGGTTCCACGGATCATCGGCTTTTCCGGGGTGAGTCCCCGCCGGCGGTGTTCCCGGACCAGGTCTTCGGAGATCATCTCCCGCATGATGTCGTAGGGGATTTCCTCGACCTTCTGCTCCTCGTGGGAGGTGCGGAAACCGTCGAAAAAGTGCAGGAAGGGCACTCTGGTCCTGAGGGTGGCCTCCTGGGCGATGAGGGCCATGTCCATGACTTCCTGGACATTGTTGGAGGACAGCATGCCGAAACCGGTGGAGCGGGCGGCCATGACGTCGGAATGGTCGCCGAAGATGTTCAGCGCCTGGGCGGAGACGGCCCGGGCGGCGATGTGGAAAACCGTCGGAGTGAGTTCGCCGGCGATCTTGAACATGTTGGGGATCATCAGCAGGAGGCCCTGGGACGCGGTGAAGGTTGTGGTCAGGGCCCCGGTGGTGAGGGCTCCATGAACGGCCCCCGCGGCGCCGGCCTCGCTCTGCAGTTCCGTCACCTGGGGGATGGTTCCCCAGATGTTGGGACGGTTCTGGGCGGAGTACATGTCCGAAAGTTCCCCCATGGGCGATGAGGGGGTGATGGGATAGATCGCGATAACCTCGTTGGTCGCGTGAGCGACATAGGCCGCGGCGGTGTTTCCGTCGATAGTGACCATCTTTTTTTCAGCCATTATTATCCTCTTAAAAAATATTGTTTTGATGAGAAATAATAGATAATTTTATCCACTATACCCCGATTCCGACGGGATTGCAAGACTTTCTTCCCCGGCGTCGGGAACCCTCCCGGCAGCTTTTCCCGAGGCGGTTCCCGGAAGTTGTTCCCCGCTGCGGACGGCGGGAGGAGGAGCCGGGGCGGGGCGGCGGACCCGGCCTTCGGAACCTCCGGCGGGGACCGGACTTTGCCGGTTCCTGCCCGGGCGTCGCCCGGGCAGGAACCGGCTCCGGGGATGAGATCAGGTCTTTCCCGGGCCGGCGGGTCTTCCCACGAGGCGGATCAGCACAATCTCCGACCGGGTCCCGATCCGCACCGGCGGCCCCCAGGTCCCGTACCCGGATGAGACCACGAAGCTGGTACCGCCTTTTTTCTGGAGACCGTAATCGATCTCGTAGACCCGCCGGGTGATGAGGTTCCCGGGCCATAACTGACCCCGGTGGGTATGTCCGGAAACCTGCAGGTCCGCCCCGGCGGCCCGGGCCTCCCACAGATCGGCGGGCTGATGATCCATGACGATGAGGGGCAGATCGGGGTTCAGGCCCATGGTCAGAGAGGCCAGGGACAGGCGCGATCCGCCGGTGAACCGGGGGCCGGACCGGTCGTCTCTGCCGGCGATGTAAAGCAGGCCCCCCGCCAGGACGACCTGGTCCCGGAGCATCCGGATCCCCGCGGACTCGAGGTGGAGGCTGAACTCCTCCAGGCCTCCCCCCAGGTACTCGTGGTTCCCCGGCACGGCGTAGACCCCCAGAGGCGCCCGAATCCGCCCGAGATCGGCGTCCATCCCCTGTTTTACGAAAAAGCCCAGATCTTCGTCCAGGATATCCCCCGCCAGCAGCACCAGATCCGGCGCGAGACCGTTGATGCCTTCGACAAGGCGGTTCAGCATCCCGCCGTTGACCAGCGACCCCAGGTGCACATCCGAAACCAGGACGATCCGCAGGTCCTCCCGGCCGGGCAGTTCCTTTTCGATGGACACCTCGTACCGGGTGACCCCGGGGTTTCGGGCGGCCCGGGAGCCCAGAAGAAGAAGGAGGGCGACGGTCAGGATGGCCGCGGCGCCGAAAAAGGAGATGAAGCGGGATCCTGAGGTCCAGGGGGGCAGGAACCCGAGGATCCGGTGAGCCAGGCGCATCGCGTCCACGGCGAGGAGGAAGAGCAAAAAATACACCATCGCCGCCAGCCAGCAGGCCCCCAGAAGATGCAGGGGGCGGTACAGGATGTCCGGCGCGTGGCCGTTCAGGAGCCGGGACAGGATGTAGGACAGGGCCGTCAGCCAGAAAAGGGGCCAGTAAACCCGGGGCGACAGGGCAATCCCCGCGGCCCGGAGAAAATGCCGGCCATGGAGCCCGATGTACAGGTTGACCAGGCCGTAGACGGAAAAGAAAATGATCAGGAAAAGACGGAAACCGGTGCGCAAAAAAGGACCTCCAAAATGTTTTTAACGCGGTGGCCGGCGGCCGCGCCGCATTCCGCGGCGGCGGCAACTTTCACGGAGCCTCCGCAACCCGGCGCGGCGCCTTTGGCCGTGCCGGGGCCGCCGTCTTCCGTCCCTCCCCCGCGGGCGGCGCGGAGCCTCCTGGGCGGGCCGGACGGTGTCACGCCTTTCCTTTTCCCCTCCCTGGGGAGAACTGGCTCAGAATCATTCCCGACAGCATCAGGACGGCCCCGGCGAGTTCCCTGCCGGTGAAACGCTCCCCCAGAAGGAGAAAGCCCCCCACCGCCGCGAAAAGCCCCTCCAGACTCAGGATGATGGCCGCGTGGGTGGGATGGGCCTTCCTCTGGGCCGCCACCTGCAGCGAGTAAGCGATGCCCACGGAGAACACCCCTCCGTAGAGGATGGGCAGCCAGACCGCCGCCAGGTCGGCAGAGCGGGTGGTTTCCCGCCCCAGGGAGAAAAGAAGGCTCAGAAGGGCGCAGACCCCGTACTGGATCATGGAAAGAGGAACCGGGTGAAACCGGGGGGAAATTCTGGACAAGAGAAGCACATGGATCGCGAAGAAGACCGCGCAGAGAAGGACCAGGAAGTCCCCTCCGCCGACGGAGAGGGCCTCGTCCACGCTGATGAGGTACAGGCCCAGCAGGGCCAGGACCGCTCCGGACCAGCGGGAGACTCCGCTCCGGGTCCCGCAGGCGGCGCCGAAGAGCGGCACCAGCACCACGTAAAGACCCGTTATGAACCCCGCCTTCCCCGCGGTGGTGGAGACGATTCCCACCTGCTGGAGGGACGCCCCGGCGAAAAGGACAGCTCCGGCGGCGGCGCCCCAGGCCGCTATCTCCCGGAAGCCTCCGGCGGGCAGCAGCCGGTCCCCGCGGCGGCGGGCGATCAGCAGCACCGGCAGCAGGGACAGGACCCCCAGGGAGAAGCGGAGACCGTTGAAGATGAAAGGTCCCACCGACTCCATCCCCGCCCGCTGGGCGACGAAGGCGAAACCCCAGATGAGGGCGGTGAGGAGGAGCAGGGAATTGTTGGCCATGTCCCACTATACGGCGGAGGCCGCCGCCGCGTCAACGAGCCCGCATTTGTGCTTTCCCTCCGTTTCTGCTACATTAGGGGCGTGCCTGATCGGAACAGGATCGAAGAGACACTGAGTGGGATAGGAAACTGGCAGTATGTTTCCTTCAAGGACGATTTCCTCGCGGGCTTCCAGCTGCGGCTGGAGGAGGGGGAGGACCTGCTGGATGTCCTGGAAGGTTTCTTTCAGGGGGAGTTCATCCGGGGGACCGGAACCGGGGCGGCGGGTCTTCTGGCCCTGACGGACCGGCGGCTGCTTTTTTTCGTAGCCGGCTCCCGGAACTCCCTTCCGGAGATCATCCCTCTGTCGTCGGTGGTCTCCGTCACCGCCAAGGACCTGTCGGCCTATTCCCAGCTGGTTCTCGTCCGGAAAAACGGCCGGGCGGTTCTGACTGTCAGCGGCCGCAACTTCAACCTTCGGGGTTTTCTCGGGTCCCTGAAGCCTCTGGCGGAACTCTTCGACGCGCCGGAACGGACCGCCGGGCCCGGGAAAGGGGGGGAGGCGGAAACGGTGGGGGGGGCGCCCACGGGGGAGGCGCCGAAACCGGCGCGGGAATCCCGGAAGGAGAAGGGACCCGCGGCGGAGCCTCCCCGGCAGGAAAAGTCCGGGACGGCGGCCGACGCCGAGGCGGCGGACGAGATTCCCGCCCCGGTCTGGAACGAGGAGGACCGGAAGCGGAACATCGGCTTCCTGCTGCAGGAGGCCCGGAACCTGAACGGCGCCTTGTCGGAGTTCGCCCGATTCAACAACGAGCCGGGCTTCCTTCTCAAAATGATCGACGATCTTCTGTACATCACCTACTCCTGCATCGGCTATGACTACCGGATCTCCGACGAAACCAAACTCTTCATCATCATGTGCTTCCTTCCGCTGAAGCAGAACCTGGCCCGGGACAGGAGCGTCATCGTCAACCTGTTCAAATACGACACCGTTTCGGAGCACCGCCGGGAGAAGCTTCTGGAGCACTGGAAGATTTTCAGCAATGAAATCTACAAGGTCGGAGGGGGCCGCCCCCGGACCTTTCTGAAGTCCCTCCGGGCCCTGGCCCGGCACGACGAGAAGAACGGCACGGGTCTTTTCGACAGGGCTGCAGCGGCCTATTACACCTACGCCCAGCTGGTGGTGAAGGCCGACGGGACGGTGACGAAGGCCCAGGCCAAGCGGCTCATCAAGGTCCGGGCCCTGATCTACGGGGAAGATGCTTCGGCGGAGGATCGGGAACAGGCTCCGACCGAGGCCGCCGCGGTCCGGAGAGAGGAGGTCCCGGAGGAGGAAACCCTCGAAGAGGTGATGGCGAAGATCAACAGCCTCATCGGCATGGGCAAGGTGAAAGACCAGATCGCCACCTTCATCAACGTCATCAAAATCCACCGGGAAAGGGAGCGCCGGAGTCTGCCGGTGACTCCCCTGTCCCTCCACGGCGTTTTCTACGGTCCCCCGGGGACGGGAAAAACCACCATGGCTCGGTACCTGGGCCGGGTCTACCGCTGTCTGGGGCTTCTGAAAAAAGGCCATCTCGTGGAAACCGACCGGGCGGGTCTGGTGGCGGGCTACGTGGGTCAGACCGCCATCCGCACCGACGAGGTGTTCCGGAACGCCCTGGACGGGGTGCTCTTCATCGACGAGGCCTATTCCCTCACCTCCAAGGACACGGGGAAGGATTTCGGCCAGGAGGCGGTGGAAACCCTCCTGAAGCGGATGGAGGACCATCGGGACAGGATCGCCGTCATCGTGGCGGGCTACCCCGAGGAGATGCGGGACTTCATCGACTCCAACCCGGGCCTCCGCACCCGGTTCAACCGCTTTTTTTTCTTCGAGCATTACAGCCCCCCGGAGCTGCTGCAGATCTTCGAGGTTTTCATGGAAAACGCCCGCTTCACCCTGACCCCCGGGGCGCGGCGGGGGCTTCTGGCGTACATCACCGCCCATTTCGAGAAGAGGGACCGGAGTTTCGGGAACGGCCGCTTCGTCCGGAACCTCTTCGAGCGGATCGTGGAGAAGCAGGCCAACAGGATCGCCGAAACCAGCCCCCTGACGGACGAGATCCTCTGCACCATAACCAAGAGAGACATTCCCGATATGGGGGAGATCGACGAGATGAAGGGCGGCGACGGAACCCTCTCCCTTTTCGACGACGAGGGACCGGGGGCGGGCAGCTAAGGGCCTCCGGGGGGAAAAAGCGCCCTGACCGCCGGAACTCCGAAGAGCCGCTCCGCCTGGGCGCGAAAGTCCGCCGGCAGGGGGGCCCGGATCTGTATCGGGTCCGGCCCGCCCTCCCGTCCCCGGAGCCGGTACTCCCGGGCGTGGAGGTGGTAGCCCCCGGGAAAGGGTTTCCCGCCGTATTTCCGGTCCCCCGCCAGGGGATGTCCCCGGGCGGCGGCCTGGGCCCGGATCTGATGGGTCCTTCCGGTGTGAATGAGGATCTCGCAGAGGCAGTGAGTCCCGGACCTCA
>Ga0302236_1002439_pt1 | contig 11148 bp, 19 predicted proteins | sample AAG_UR_Gly_MG_FD_193509 | JGI IMG/M metagenome (GOLD analysis project Ga0302236, IMG submission 193509) | Enriched activated sludge microbial communities from anaerobic digester in WTTP, New Holstein, Wisconsin, United States - AAG_UR_Gly | ecosystem: Engineered > Bioreactor > Anaerobic >...
TAGATTTATTGTCAGAAAGCGCAACAGGACGTTGCGACAAAGGTTTAAGCGGTTATTGCATATAACGTGATGCAGCTAAACGCAGTCGGTACTCCGATTGAGCGAAGCGGCGTTTTAGCTGCTGTTATATGACGTTGGCAATAATACAAAAGTGACGAAGCACAGGACGTGCGGAGTGCGCAGGAGAAAAGTATTATGATACATCTTGATTTGTTTTCGGGGATTGGGGGTTTTGCTTTAGGGGCAAAACGTTCTGGTATGGTTTTTGATAAACATTTATATTCAGAAATAGATCCTTTTGCATGTAAGGTTTATCAAAAACATTTCCCCAATGCAATAAATTTAGGAGATATTAAGCAAATAAAAACAGAGGTATTACCTTATGGAAAATATATTATTACAGGCGGATTCCCCTGCCAAGACCTTTCTATCGCGGGAAAGAAAAAAGGGCTACAAGGAGAACGAAGCGGATTATGGTATGAAATGCAAAGACTTATCAGAGAAACAAGACCTGAGTTTTGCATCATTGAAAATGTTGGGAGACTTGCAGGAAATGGACTCGAAACTATTCTCAGATTCTTTGATGAAATCGGGTATAATGTATCATGGCAAACTATACAGGCGTGGGAATACGGTGCGCCGCATAGAAGGGAAAGATTATACATTGTTGCCGACGCCAGTAGCGAGCGATTCAAGTTGTGGAGCAGTGATTGGGAAAGGAGACTCGTTCAGAAAAACAAAGAGCGGGCTATTGCGGAAAGTGAACAAAAATGGAACGGACGGAAGTATAGGATTGGCAAGACTTTTCAAGTTGATGATTGGAAGAGAACTTCCTCCGACATTTGTAGAATGGATGATGGGTTTCCCAACATATTGGACAAAAGTAGATTAAAAGCTCTTGGGAATGCCTTGATTGTTGATATAGCAGAAGATATATTTACAATGCTTTTCCCACTCGCACACGATGTGCGAGTTAGCGAGAACAGTGCCAATGTTATATAACGTGAACGCATGATCCGAAGTGCCGGAGCGGGTACATGTTAAGTGAAAGTTTGTCGGCATTTTGGATATGCGCTGTTATATGCTGTAACCGCTTTACACTAAAAATTTAATTTAGCTTTTTACACGGACGAAAAAGCGATACGGAGGATTTAATTGAAATATAAAACAATAGTAGTTGACCCACCGTGGAAATATGGGAAGTGGGGAAAGGCATCTGGCGCTGTGATGGAATTTGGTAGACATAGCAGACTTAAAATCTGCCGAGATTTTACTCGTGCCGGTTCAATTCCGGCCAGCGCCAAATGAGATAATTACATGGATAATTTAAATTATACATCGATGCTTGAAGCAATCATTCAATTGAAATATGATAAATTGAATGATTGGGAATCTACTTTTTGTGAAGATTTATGGGATAAATGTGAATCTACAGGAATATTAGTTTTATCTGATAAACAAAAAGCTAAGATTGTACAGATACATGATAAATATATTAAAGGTATTTAATAATTGGAGGGTATATGCTCAAATATTTTATTTGTCCTGATAATCAATATGTTGAAATTGAAAAATGTATAGCTAATGGTGGTTGTCGTCTTGGTAAAAGATGTCTAACAAGAGCCACTTTAGTAGAATTATCTAAAGTAAGACCATGGAATGGAATTCCATCGACAACACAGTTATTAGTTGGTACATATGAAATGATGCTCCGCATAACACGTGATTATGCAGAATCCCCACAAGATACAATGTTTAGGTTACTTGGTACTAGGGTACATGGAGGTCTTGAGGGTGAAGATCTTGAAGATTCTATAATGGAAGCTGATTTACAGATGGTAACGTCATATGGTATATCTATGAGACCAGACCTTCTTGAGAAAGAAGATAATTGGAATATATTAACTGATTATAAAGTTGCTGGTTCTTATAAGGTAAGAAAGGCATTAGGATTACATGAATATGTAGAAGATCATCCGACTGATGTTTATAAGATTACTACTAAGGTTAAGGATCCTATATCTGGTGTTGATATAGTTAGAAAACCCGGTCAACCTAAGATAGTAAAGAAATGGAGAGCTGATATTAAAAAACAGGATTGTCTGGATTGGGTGAGACAGCTTAATATGTATAGGATTGGTATTGAAGAAAAAGGAGATCGTGTAGATGAAATGCGTATAGAAGCTATTGTTCGTGATGGTGGTTTATATGCCGCGACATCTAATGGTGTTTCTGATAGAGTTTATTTGATACCAATTCCGGAAGTACCAAATGAACATATTATAAGATATTTTACATATCAGAGAGATAATTTATTAAAAGCACTTAAGAATAATGATTGGGAATATCATTGTAATTCTGATGAATGTTGGGGCGGTAATAAATGTAAGATACAACAAAATGGTCGATCTTATTGTACAGTAAGATCATTTTGTAAGTTTGAAAAGGATAAATAATGAATCTAGATAAGGTTAAAGAAGGTCTAGATTTACCAAAATATACGAAAATTATGGTAACAAAAGTTACTAATGGTTTTAATATACGTATAAAGGCCGATAATAAACCTAAAATAAGATCATTCAATAATACTGGCCCTAAAGTAACTAGATGTGCTAAATGTGGTGAAATACAATATTGTCATGATCATCATATAATACCTATTTCAGCAGGTGGTAAAGAAGATGATGATAATAGATTACCATTATGTTTTAATGATCATGTAGGAAATAATGGTATTCATAATGGTAAATGGAAGGTTGAAGATATTGTACCAATACAGAAATTACATGAATTACAAATAAGATATAATATAATAAAAGAATGAAGAAGAAACCAATAATTAATCAACCATTAAATATGATATTTGGTACTATTGATAACAATGGTATTGGTGGTATTTATTTTATATTACCATGTGATCCAGTATCATTAAATGATTATCGTAAAATGCATTTTGGTGAAATTAGTAAATTAAAGGGTGAATATAAATCGATGTTGGATGTTTTATTTTATCCTCTTATTAAAGATAATATTAAATCATTTGATGATACTGGATTACATGTTAAACCCATATTTGATGGTCGTGTTGAGATAGAATGGATTGTAAATCATAAATTATCTCGACAGAGAGACCCGTCTAATTATACACAAAAAATATTATTAGATGCAATTGTTATGTTAGGTATTATAAAAGATGATAGTTCACAATTTGTTATAAGTGATAGAACCATGATTGGTAATAGTGGTGATAATTCTATTATTTGTATAATTTGGGGTAATTTATTATATGAATATATGTTAATTAATAATGAACCGATAGATCGTGATACTTTATTTTATAAGGTAGGTATATAATGGTATCAAAATATATAGATGCTATTTTTAAAGAAGGTCATGATTTAATGATTAATAAAAATTCTGATTATTCAGGTAATCGAATTGATAATATTTCAATCACAGGTATAGAAGGTATATCTGTTCGATTACTTGATAAGGTATCTAGATTATACAATTTAACACATAATAAGCAGCAATTTGTAAAAGATGAGTCTATACGTGATACACTGATTGATATTATGAATTATGCTAATATTGGTATTCAATTAGTTGATGGTGTATGGGGATTAATTGATTCTGATGTTGCTGATTTATCGAGAGATTTATTATCAGCAATAAATAATGGTAAATATAGAGTATTGCAGGAGGATGATGGTGAACCAGAATAACATATTTGTTATATATTTAGCTGGCCCATTTCGTGGTAATTTCTTTGTTAAGAGATATAATATATGGAGAGCTAAGCAATATGCTAAAATATTATGGAAGCATAATGTAGCCGTTATTTGCCCCCATACTAATTCCGGTTTTATTGATAATAAAGAATCTGATAAATTTATTTTACCAGCAAATATAGATATAATGTTAAGATGTGATGCTCTTCTTCTTATGAAGAAATATAAGAAGTCTGTTGGTACATGTAATGAGAAAACACTTGCTATTTTAAATGGTTTACCAACATATTATTCTATTAGAGCTTTATTGAATGATATAAAAGAACGATATAAAAGCAATTAATAAATGGGGTATTACTAAATGATAGTATTAGATATAGAGATATGTAAAGGACCGGTATATAATAAAGATTATCCTAATCATGAATATGCTGCAGGTTGGGCAGATTTTACTGGTATGGGTATTGCGGTATTATGTCTTTATGATTATAAGGATGATTCATATAAAATATGGACTGATAAAGGACAATGTAATACTTTTAATTTATCGTTAATTGAAGATCGACGTAAGTTATCAGATATAATAGCATTACGTGATATAGTTGCTGGATATAATATAAAAAAATTTGATGCTCCTTTAATGGAAGCGAACGGATTTTTAGTTTGTGATGATCAAATATATGATATATTAGAGCAGTTATGGTTTGCTGTTGGTTTAAGTAAACAATTTAATCCTCGTACGCATGGTGGTTATGGTTTAGATACTGTATCTAAGTTAAATCTTGATAATCAGGGTAAAACCGGCCATGGAGCTTTAGCTCCTTTTATGTGGCAAGATGGTAAATTTCAGGAAGTTATTGATTATTGTCAAAATGATGTAAAATTAACTAAAGATTTATTAGATTTAGTTTTTATACAAGGTGGGTTAATTGATCCTAAATCTAAAAAAGTAGTTAAGATGGCATTACCAACGGTAGTATATAAGTGAGGTATCATGTATATTGCACGTGATGAAAATAATATGCTATTTTTCCATACGAATAAACCATATTTACATATAAATATTCATGGTTTTAAATCATGGTATTCTGATGAATTTTTTGCTATTAGTAATGATCTTTTCCCGAATATTAGAGAATGTATGTTTGCAGAAATTCATTTTAATATAGGTGATATCGAAATAGGTGTAATAAATGAGTAATATAAAAGTTAATATTGATGGTGCTATTATAAATAATGCACCAGCAATTAAAAAAAAGATAAGATTTATTTGGAGATTTCGTATTACAAATAAGATATTAAATAAATATGTTTATATTAGAAAGGAGAATAGTGTTGTTGATGAATCTAGGTTTTGTAAAATAGAAATACCTTATATAATAAGATATAATGGTGTTAAAGTTCATAAAACACATAAGCAATATGTTAAATTAGAATGTATTATACCATCAATATCATGGATTTTTTTAAAATTTTAACATAGATGGTTTTAAAATGATTCATTCTACCACACCATTAGATATTTATTGGTATTTAGGATGTCTAGTTTTATCTTGTATAGGGTGGATAAGTTTTATTTTTTCATTAATAGGTTCATATTTTTGGATTAAAAGATGGTTTAATTAATGAATAATAAAAATATATATGATATAGCTACAGCATTACGTCGTGATCCTAAACTATTTTTTGATAAAATAGAACATCATAATAAGACTAGTAATAGTGTTATAGCAATTAGAAATAATTGTGTTGGTTCAGACACCATTGCTAAATGTTTGATGGTTGCTGTTTTTCTAGATATTACTTATAATCAAGCTTATAATTTATATTTACAATATAAGAGATATAAAAAGACCTCGGTTTAATTTACTTAAACTGAGAGAGGTTTTAATATGCCCGGTACACAAGGTAAAAATTATAACATGTATGAAGGTACTACAGACGGTTTTAAGAATGGAAGAAACAAACAAACCGATGTAGATTGGGATGCATTACGTGACGAATGGGTAACTACTAATATTACACTTGGTGGGTTATCTACTAAATATGGAATTTCATATACATCTGTAAGGAATCATTATTATCGTGATAATTGGACACAATCCTTGGCAGAATTTAATGGTATGGTAGAAGATGCTATAAATAATGCTAAAAGAAAGAAAGCAGAAACTATAGCACATAGAATATTAGAGCTTGACGAAATGGTATTAACTACTTCTGAGCGTGTTTTGGAGGTAGTTGCAGAGCAAATAGATAAAGCTATAGAAAAATCTGAAGAGCGTATTACTGCTAAAGAAATAATTAGCATAATGAAACAGGCTAGCGAGACATTAAAGAATGCACAATATAATATAAGGCTTTCTGGAGATAAAGCAACTAATATTGTTGATAATAGAGGTATTAGTACTCCTCTTACTAAGGAGGAGGAATTAAGAATAGCAGAAGAAATGGGATTGATCCATGGATCAAATAAGTCTAAGCAAGAAGAATCAATTCCTGAAGAATAATTATTCACGTTTATGGCTTGCAATAAATCATCATAGAACGCATCGAAACAAGCCAATCACATTTAATAAACATCTCTATTTAAAAAAAATTTATATAGACAAATCTGATTATATTGTTATAATCAAGTCGACACAATGCGGTATTAGTGAATATGCTATAGTTTATGTTGTTGATTTTACATCTTTAGGATATAGTGCTTTTTATGTATTACCTACTGATCCAATAAAAAATCGTTTTGTACAGAATAGATTTGATAGATCAGTAATTTTCACTCCATATTATCAATCATTATTAAGAGAAGCACCAGATGTTAATAAGGCAGCATCATCTGTTAGTTTAAAGCATATATCAGGTGGTACTGTTGCTTTCGCTGGCAGTAATACACCTACACCATTTGCAGAATTTCCAGCAGATATTCTTATTGTTGATGAGTATGATTTATGTGATTTATCTCATGTTATTATGGGTGAAGAGAGGTTAAGTCATTCAGATTTTAGACATGAATTATATATTAGTAATCCAACAATCACAGATTACGGTATAGAATCATTATTTAAAGATACAAATCAACAGGAATGGGAAAATAAATGTTGTAATTGTGGTAAATATGTTCGTATGGATTTTTTTAAAAATGTTGTTAGAGAAATAGATGTAGCTACATATGCTTTATTAGATACAGAATGGGATGAAAGTTGTGGTAGAGATATTCATGTAATTTGTGATAAATGTAATAAACCAATGGACCGATTTTCTGATGGTGAATGGGTTGAGAATAATTTTTCATATAGAAAATCTGGTTATCACATTCATAAATTATTTAGTTCAAATGCTGCAATTATTGATATAGTTGATAGATTTAATAGGGGTTTATCTAATGATGAGATAATGCAGCGTGTATATAATGCTGATTTTGGTCGTGGTTATACTGCTCCGGGTGCAAAAATAACATCAGAATTATTAAATAATTGTATTAAAGATTTTCATTTACCACCAAATGGTAATAATACTAATGTTAGTGATAAGTTGGTTGTAATGGGTATTGATGTTGGTACGAGATTACATGTTCGTATTAATGAGGTTAAACCTGATCATAGTCGTATACCATTATATATAGGTATTGTTAATAATTATGATGATATAGTAGAATTACATAGAAATTTTAATGTAAAATTAGGTGTTATAGATGCACAACCAGAAACTAGATTTAGTAAGAAGGTAGTTGCAACATTATCTGGTATGTTTATGTGTTTTTATGGTGATGTTAAAAGAGATATAATTGATCCAAAATATAGAATTATTACTGTTGATAGGACATCTAGTTTAGATGCTATAAAAGAGATGTTAATACTTCATACCATCAATTTACCTAAAAATGTAGCTTCGATCCCTGAATATTATAGTCATATGCAATCATTGACTAGGGTTTATAATGAGGCTAGTGGAAAATATAGATGGATTGGTGATAATCCAGATCATTTTTTCCATGCAGAAAATTATGCACTAATTGCTCAAAGATTAATGATTATGTTAATGGGAAGAGGTAAATAAATGTTTGCATATACAACTGAACAATTAGTACAGATGGCTGCTAATGGTAATAGAATTGGTAATCCTAATAAACGTGGTTTAAATGTTTATAATCGTACCCAATTAATGGGTGCTTCTGCTATAGATAAAGAAGGTAAGATACAAAATGTAACATATGAATTACCGTATTTTGGATTAACAATTGATGAAAGAATAGATATATTTAGATTATGTTCACCTGTTTTTGGTATTGTAACTTCCAGAATGAATAGGATTTCATCACTTGATTGGAGTGTGACACCTATTTATAAAAATGAAGATAAATTAGTTGATTCTTTTAAATATAAGAAATCAATATTTGATGATTTTAATAAATCAGATGAAATAAAATATCGTATAGCTGCTAAGATGTTAGCTAGGGAGTTATTACAGGAATTACCTGAATTATTACCTGATCTTTCTAATTTTGGTAAGTCTATATCAAGATATTCTAAGATGTTACGTAGTAATCGTATAGATATTTCTGATGAAATATATGAATGGTTGCAGCAACCTAATCACGATACAACTTTTATTGATTTTATAAAATCATTGGTATTTGATTTAATGGTTCATGGTTCTTTTGGTATATATAAAGAAATATTAAATCATCGTGTTGAAAATCTATATATTTTACCGGGTGGTACAGTTTTACCTGTTAGGAATACATATGTTGGTGGTATTACAGCTTATTTACAGACTGTAGATTTAAGTACTCCACAGATTTTTTTTAGTGATGAGTTATGTCATTCTAATTATATACCAACATCGGCCAGATCATATGGTATGGTGCCATTAGAAGCATTGGTTAATAAAATAGCTGAATCATTATTATTTGACCAATTGATGGCAGAGCAGGCAGATGGTACTAAACCTCCTGAAAAAATAGTTGTATTTGGTGATGTATCACCATTTGGTGATATTACTGGTAGTGATTTTAATACGCCTATGGATCCTAAGAAGCAAAAACGCATTGAGAATATATTAAATGAATACAGAAAGAATGCTGTAAAGGTATTAACTGGGGTTGGACAACCCCTTGTTGTTGATCTTACGCGTGAAAATACTATGGGTACGCAGATGGAAAGGCAGAAATTAATACGTGAAGAGGTTGCATTAGTATATAATATGTCTAATCTTGAAATTAATATGTCTAATAGTGAGGGAGTAAGTGGTCGTGCGACATCCGATTCATTAGAAATTATTGATCAAAATAAAGGTGTAATTCCATTAGTAAAGATACTGGAAAGTAAATTTAATCGTGAGATTATTCCATTTAGATTTGGACCCGGTTATATGTTAGAGGCTCAAATTTTTAAAGATAGAGATAAGGAACTTGATTATTATAAAAAGAAAGTTGATAGTGGTCTTTATGGTGTAAATGAGGTTAGAACAAATGATCTGGGCGAGGATCCTTTCGATGATCCTTCCTTTGATAAACCTAAGGGGGCACAGATTGAACAGTCTAATCCATTAATGTCTATGATGGGCATGAAATAAATGGATATTGCTGATAAGAAATATTCAAGTAATGAATTTAATGAATTATTAATTTCAATACAACTTGATATGCTTGCAGTTTTTAAGAATATTGAAGAGGATGTTATTAAATTAATTAGTCAAGGTCGTAAAGAAGGATGGACTGTTGATGAATTAATTTTAAAAATTGAGGATTTATTTTAATGCCCAAACCTCATAAAGATGAATCTAAAAAGGATTATATTAGTAGATGTATGGCATACTCAGATATGCAAAAATATGATCCTGATCAAAGAGCTGCTATATGTTATTCGATGTATTCAGAAGCTAAGAAATCAGAAATTATTAAACAGATTGATAATATTTGTAAATCAATTGATAATATGATTGGTAAATAATGGCACAGATTTATTTGGATCGTTTAAAGAAAAGATTCGGATGGGTTGGTGGTAAATATAAAGATTTAATATCTATAGTTGTTGGTACTAATCAATCAGTTATAGCAAATAGTGTAGCTAAGATATCAGCTCGTAGATATTATGAAATTGCTGATAAATTAGTTAAACGACATAAGAAAAAAGGTACTGAATTTAAATTAATAATACCAAATCCGGGTGATATTTTACCACAAAAGAGGGCTTTTATAATAAAGGCTGCTGAGCAAGGTCAATTAATTTCTGATACTCTTCGTAGAGCGATTTCTAAAGATTTACGTGATACCTTATTAGAGAATAAATCTGTTAGTAGATATGGTAAATTAAATGATTTTGCAGAAGGTCTTTTTGAAAGGAAGATAAAGAAGACATTTACAAATTATACTGTAAAAAATCCTAAATTTGGTGTACCTACTAATGTTCATACTATAGCTGTTACTGAAATTAGGTCTGCTGTTAATAATATAAGGGATGAATTTGCTAGTAATTTTCAATCAAGAAATCCACATACATTTGTATTAAAGAAATGGATACATAACCCCCATTTATCAAAAGAACCTCGTGATACACATGCTATGGTTGCGACGTTTAAACCAATTAAATACTATGAAAAATTTCCTGTACCTAATATTAAAGGTGGAATAGATCATATGTCATATCCTCATGATCCTGCAGCACCTATAAATCAAGTAATAGGATGTCATTGTGAATGTGAATATATTGTTGTAATAAATGAGAATAAGATAATGATTAAATAATTATGTTGTTTTTATATGTTTGTTCGATTTATGTTAAATTGGTTGATAATAATGAAATCAATATTCAAAATAAAAAGTAATCATACAATAGATTTAGTTAAATCTTATTTCAATAATAAGGAAATGTTTTTAGAAAGGTTTGCTAATAAAGATTTATATCCATTATTGAAATCTGATTATAATATGCAGATATTTAATGAAAATGTAGAAGAATACCTTGTTAGAGTTGATGAATTATATCAATTCCAATTAAGTGAGAGTGGTCAAGCTTTTAATACTATATTGATAGCTATCGAGTATGCGAAGTCATTAATATGAATTTTAAAAAATGTGAAACATTAATTGATGGTAAGTGGTCTGAATCTAAATTAGGTGACATAAAAAGAGGTACTAGATTTAGATTGTTTTTCGAGAATGAAGGTAGTCGTGTTATGGTTATAGATACCGCGCTTGGTTTTCCATTTACTGATAAAGATAAAACTAGAATAATTACAGTAAATGGCAGAGTTACAATTAATAGTTTATATTAAACATCTCTGTTTTAATTTACTTAATAGTGTTATCGATGGAGGCCAATATGGATATATTGAATAGAAAAGCTATACTTGATCGTGTTGAGAAATCTATCATTGGAGATGATGGGATTTCTGATATAGAAAAAAATATTAATAT
>Ga0302236_1002456_pt1 | contig 11073 bp, 8 predicted proteins | sample AAG_UR_Gly_MG_FD_193509 | JGI IMG/M metagenome (GOLD analysis project Ga0302236, IMG submission 193509) | Enriched activated sludge microbial communities from anaerobic digester in WTTP, New Holstein, Wisconsin, United States - AAG_UR_Gly | ecosystem: Engineered > Bioreactor > Anaerobic >...
GGCAGACGCTGGACTTGCTGCTGACGACGCCGATCACGCCCTGGCAGATCCTGTGGGGCAAGTTGCTCGCGGGACTGCGCGTGTCGAGCGTGTTGACGACGTTTCTGCTGTGGCCGCTGCTGCTGGCTTGCCTGATGGTTTCCAGCTACTGGACGAACATCCCGGCGGTGGGCGGCTATCTGGGCATCGTGCTGGTGACCTGCTTGACCACGGCCGTGATCGCCCTGTTCTGTTCCGTGCTGTTTCACAAGACCTCGATCAGCCTGATGACGGCCTACGGGGCGATCATCGTGCTGTTCTGCGCGCCGCTGGCGGCCCGGTTTTTTGCCGAGAGTTTCTTCCCGGACCACGAAGCGACGCCCTACGTGGTGCAGGCCGGGCTGACCAGTCCGTTCGCCGCTACGTTCGCGCTGCCGCTGGACGTGGAAATCTCGGCCGACGCGGGGCGAGCGCCGGTGCGGGGCGACCTGCCGCTGCTGGCCGGCTTCGGCGTTTTCACCGCCGCCTTGAATCTGGCCCTGATGTCGGTCATGATCTGGCTGTTCAACGTCCGCTGGCGAGTGTCGCAGTGACGCGCAGCGGGATACGGGATGCGGGATACGGGATACGAGATACGGGATACGAGAAGCGCGAATCCGGAACCCGGCCCCCTGAACACCGAACACCGATCACCGATTACCAATTACCGAGCACTCCGTCATGCCAGACCCACGCTACCGAATCGAAGACACCGGGGAGATCTTCACTCCGGCCCTGATCGTCTTTCGTGAACTGCTGGAGCAGAACCTGGACGCGATGATCCGCATCGCCGGGCGGCCCGATCGGCTGCGGCCGCACTGCAAGACGCACAAAATTGCCGAGATTGCGCAGCTGGAATTGGCCCGGGGCATCGTCAAGCACAAGTGCGCCACGCTGGCCGAAGCCGAGATGCTGGCGCGGGCCGGCGTGCGCGACATCTTCCTGGCCTACAACCTGGTCGGCCCCAATCTCGGGCGGGCCGTGCGGTTGCTGCAATCCTACCCCGGCGTGCGTGTGGCGGTGACGGCGGACCATCCCCGCCCCGTGGCAGCCTTGGGCCAGGCGATGCGCGAGGCGGGGCTGTCGATCGACGTCCTGCTGGACATCGACACGGGCATGCACCGAACCGGGATCGAAGTCGGCCCGCAGGCTCTGGCCCTGTACCGGCAGATCGCCGGCACGCCGGGCCTGCAGTCGGGCGGGCTGCACGTGTACGACGGCCAGCACCAGCAAAGCGCCCTGGCCGAACGGAGCGCGGCGGTGCATGCGTCCTGGGCACGCGTGGTTCCGTTCCGCGACCAACTGCGGGCCGCCGGACTGCCGGTGCCCCGGATCGTGGCCGGCGGGACCGGGACCTTTCCGGTGTACGCCGCGATCGACGACCCGACGTTGGAGTTGAGCCCCGGCACGACCGTGTTCTACGACGCCGGGTACACGGACGCGTTTCCGGACCTCCCGTTCCAGGCCGCCGCCGTGCTGTTGACGCGAGTTGTCAGCCGGCCGGGCCCCGACCGTGTGACGGTGGATCTAGGTTCCAAGGCCTGCGCCGCGGACCCTCCGGCCGGTCGCCGGCTGGTCTTTCCCGAACTGCCGGAGGCCGAACAAGTGCTGCAGAACGAGGAGCACCTGATCCTGAAGACGCCCCGCGCGGAACAGTTCCAACCCGGCGACGAGTTGCTCGCCATCCCCCGGCACATCTGCCCCACGACCGCGCTGCACAAGCAAGTCTACGTCGTGTCCGGCGGCCGGCTCGTCGGCCGCTGGGACGTCGCCGCGCGGGACCGGTGTCTGACGATTTGAAGAGCAGTGACCAACCGTGTCCGGCGGCAGCCGATAACTCTGGCATCGAAGCCGGGGCGGAAAAAATCCTTTCCCCAGGCGGGCTGCCGCCACTTGCAGGATGGCCGACTCTTGTCGATAAAGGGAGGAATTCCGAATGGTTACTCAAACTGAAGCGAACCGTGCCATGTCCAAAAAAACAACCAAAAACGACGAAGCGGTGGAAGAATCGGGGGCCGTCGGCAAGATGAAGTCGGTCCTGGAGGAAAACGTCAATCTGCGGACGGCGCTGCGGCAGATTGAAAAGCAGTTTGGCGAGGGGGCCATCATGCCCTTGGGCGCCGATCGGCGCGGGCCGATCCCCGGCATCCCTACGGGCAGCCTGTCGCTGGACATCGCCCTGGGCGGCCAGGGGATTCCTCGCGGCCGCATCATCGAAATCTTCGGTCCGGAATCCAGCGGCAAGACGACGCTCGCACTGCACGTCGCCGCGCAGGCCCAAAAGACCGGCGGCATCGCGGCCATCATCGACGCCGAACACGCCTTCGATCCCATTTGGGCCAAGAAGTTGGGCGTCGAACTGGACACGCTGCTGGTCAGCCAGCCCACCTCCGGCGAAGAAGCGATGCAGATCGCCGAGATGCTGATCAAGTCGAACGCGGTGGACGTGATCGTCGTCGATTCGGTGGCCGCCCTGGTGCCCAGGCAGGAACTGGAGGGCGAAATCGGCGACACGCACGTCGGCCTCCAGGCGCGGCTGATGAGCCAGTCCATGCGCAAGCTGACCGGGGCGATCGCCAAGAGCAAGACGGCCGTGATCTTCATCAACCAGATCCGCGAAAAAATCGGCGTGATGTTCGGCAATCCCGAAACGACGCCGGGCGGCCGGGCGCTGAAGTTCTACTCGTCCTGCCGCATCGACGTCCGCCGCATCGGCCAACTGAAGGAGGGCGAAGAAGTCGTGGGCCAGCGCGTGCGGGCCAAAGTCGTCAAGAACAAAGTCGCGCCGCCGTTCCGCGTGGCGGAGTTCGACATGATGGCCATCAACGGCATCAGCTACGAGGGCGATGTGCTGGATCTGGCCGTCGCCGCCAAACTCGTCGCCCGCAGCGGGGCCTGGTTCAAGTACGGCGAGACCTACCTGGGACAAGGCAAGGAGAAGGCGCGCAACTTCTTGATCGAAAACCCCCAAGTCACGGCCGAACTCCGCGAAAAGGTCCTCGGCTCGGGGGCCGCCGCCTCGCCCGGCGCCCCAGTGGGCGCTGCGGACGAGGGCGAAGCATAGCCCGGTGCCGGGGAATCCAGCGGTCGATCCGCAACCGTCGGACGTCGAGGGCCGGACCTTCCATGTCCGCAACGTATGTTGGATTCCCGGCAAGGGACTACGCTGGCTGCGGAGGCGTCATCCAGGTGAGTTGGTGCTCGATGTTGGGGGCCAGTTGGTAGGTCTTGACGTGCCTGGCCAGCGGTTCGCCGACGATCTCGATTCTCTGCAGATCGCCTTCGCCCAGTCCCGCTTCGGCACAGTAGTTCAGATAGCCGATCTTCGCAAAGTCGATACCCATCAACTCGACGGCCACGCGATCGGCGGCCAGCCAGTCGCGGCTGACGACACAGATGCGATGCGCGACGGGAGTGCCGCGCGTGGGGCCGAATCCCTCCATGCCCTCATAGCCATCGATCACCGCCAGGTCGGGATGGAAGCGCTCGGCGAGAGCGAACAGGTTGTAGTTGATCCCCCGAATCCCGCCGCCATGCGCGATCGGTTTGTCGCTCTTTGCCCCCGCTTTGCCGCGTCCGCGCGATGCAAACCCGAGGTCCTTGATCGGAGCGCCGAAGATGATGTTCTTCAGCGACAACGTGGCCACGACTTGATCGTGAGTCTTCACTTTCGCGGCCGAAATGAGGAAGTTGTTACGGTCCAGCAGCAGGCGCGACATCCGCACCGCACGAGGTCGGAAGTCCCGCTGGTCGAAGACGTGGACGACGTCAGGGGGCTCCTGGTCGAGGTCCACCAGCTTCACACCGTATTTTGCCGCCACGCGCGGGTAGCCGTAGTTGGCGAAGCCCTCCAGGGTCGGTCCCATGCCGGCCGACTCGGCGATGACCGCGCCGTCCAGCTTGCCGATGGATTTGAGGAACTCCAGAATGCCCTCCAGGCAATCGGCGTGCGTGGCGGAAAGGGGGACATCGATGGCGACGTTGTTCGGCTTGATGACCACGCGGCGGGAACTTCTGGAGGAAACCGGCTTTTCCGCAGCCTCCGTCCGGCGTCTGGGGACGATGCTGCCCAACCCGGCGATTCACAGCGCCTCCTGCCACGTGGTGCTGGCCGAAGGCTGCTGCCGAAACGCCGAGCCGGATTTGGATCCGCTGGAGAACATCGACGTGCTGCTGCGGCCGCGATCCGACGTGCCGGCCATGATCCGCAACGGCGAACTGTGCCACGCGCTGGTGATTGCCGCGTTTGCGTTGCTGGAGTAGTAGCATGGCTCTCCGAGCCGAGCTATCTCAGCGAGGGGTTGGACCACCAGCTGCGGACGCGGCCCTGCAGCGCCGGTTTGGGCTGCGGAGGTTCGACGTCGCCGGGCAGTTCGATAGTGACTTCCCGTGGAGGGTCGGCGGGCGAGTTCCATTCCGTGGGTGGTGAAACAGCCGCCGGCGCCGGAACCGCAGGCGGCCAGACGGCAGACGGACCGAGCAAGGACGCCGGCGCATCCGGCGGCGACGGATCGGCCGCCGGCGCGTCCACGGGGACGCCAATGTCGATTTGCAGATCCGGGTTCTCCGGTCCGTTGGGATTTGTGCTTCCGCGGCCCGCCGGCGCTTGCCGGTCTTCCGCCGCCGACAATTGCCGGAGCCGTTCGGCCTGCTTCTCGAGTTGGGCCAGGCGGCGCTCGCGGATTCGCTGGATCAGCGTCCGCGGCGGCCGCTCTGCGGGCGGTTGTCCGCCGCCGGATGCCGGCGCCGCCGCCGCAGGTCCCGTATCGTGGTGTGCCTGCTCAGCGTCAGGATCAGGCAGCGTATCGGCAGAGCGGAGCTGACCGGGGTTGCGCCACAAGTCCGGATGCGAACCGGGGTTCGCGGCCTCGGCCGCTGGATTGCGGACGGGATTGCGCAGCGGGTTGATCACCAGGCCGCGATCGGCCGCCGGCAGCATCGCCGCCGCGATCGTGCAGGCGGCGGCAAACAGGCTGCGGATCGTCATCATGCGCATATTCATCACAGCTTTCCTCCTCCTCATCCCTTCGCGCCGTCCGGGAGCCGGACGCTACGGGGTCCCTATCTAGCATCGGCTGGATCCGGCCTGGTATTGATTGCGACCGGCACAGAAGCGGCGAGGAGCCTCAAAACGAGGCCAACGTGAACTTAACCGGCTGCACCGCTGGCGCCATTCCGCTCACTCATTTCTCGAACGATGCTACAGCGTCCAGCCCTCGCGATAGGGCGGATGGAGCAGTCGGTTTGCCGCCTCGGAGTTCTTGAACTGCAGCTTCTCGGCGTCCCAGTACAGCTTCTCCTGGGTGCGGATGGCGATGTTGCCCATCAGCACCACGGCCGCCAGATGCGCGGCATGGTCCACGAAGTTGCTGCCGGCCGGCTTGCCGCCCTTGCAGGCATCGATCCATTCCTGGTAATGGCCGGGCGAACGCGGCAGGACCTGCGGCGGCTTGCCGACCTCCTGCATCCTCGATTCCGGCAGCAGTCGATGGCCCAGCAGCATGCCGTCATCGCCGGCGATCAACGTGCCGTCGTTCACAAAGATGTTCTTGCCTCCCTCGACTTCTTTCGGGATCGGCGGCATCATCCCGCCGTCGTACCAGCGGATGAGGAGTTCCGGCCGGTCGCCTTCGGCTGCGAAGCGGAACGTGACGATCGACGCCAGCGGCGCCGTTTCGTTTTTGATCTCGTCCGGCGCGTTCCAGTGCGTCGAACAGGCCTCGACGCTCTCCGGCCAGCCCAGTTTCAGGGCCTTGAAGGCCGCGGACAGATTGTGGCAGCCGATGTCGCCCAAGACGCCCGTGCCGAAGTCCCACCAGCCGCGCCAGCTGAACGGCAGGTAACAGGGATGGTAGGGCCGCTGGGGCGCGGGTCCCAGCCACAGGTCCCAGTCCAGATCCGGCGGCACGGGCGGCGTTTCCTTCGGGCGCGGAATGCCGCGCGGCGAGATGTCCGGCCGGCGGTTCGACCAGCCGTGGATCTCGCGGACCTTGCCGATCGCGCCGGCCCAGATGAATTCGCTTACCAGCCGCGCTCCCTCGCTGGCCTGGCCCTGATTGCCCATCTGCGTCGCCACGCCCGCGGCCTTGGCCGCTTTGCCGATCTCGATCGCCTCCTGCACGCTGTGCGTCAGCGGCTTTTGGCAGAATACGTGCTTGCCCATCTTCAAGGCCATCATCGTGACCACGGCATGATTGTGGTCCGGCGTGGCCACCATCACAGCGTCGATGCTCTTCTCCGTTTCCAGCATCTTGCGGAAGTCGCGGTATCCCTTGGCTTGCGGAAACTGCTTCAACACAGCGGCCACGCGGTTGGCATCCACGTCGCACGCGGCGACGACGTTTTCGGTCGGCACGCTGCGGATGTCGTTGAAGCCCATCCCGCCGGGCCCCACCGTGGCGACGTTCAGTTTGTTGTTGGCCGAGGGCGTGTCGGCCGTGCCCAGCACGTGCCGCGGGATGATGGTGAACGAGGCCACCGTGGCCGTGCTGGCGAGGAACTGGCGACGATCAAAGCCGGGCTTGTTACTCATCGGTCGATCTCCTGGGAAGGCGGTAGAAAGGCAGGAACACGGGGCATGGCCCCGCGCGCCATTGTAAACCAGAGGCTCGCGCAGGGTCATCACCAGATCGCCGAAAAACAACGGGAGTCCGGAGTCCGCAGCCACCGCTACCCCCGGATCGGCCCCAGCAACATAAGAATGAGGATCGTAATGCCCAGCAGGAGCAGGCCGGCCGCCCACATGATCAGGTTCTTCTTGAAACGCCAGGTCTCTTTCTCCACGGTGGACCGCGACCGCAACTCGACGGCATCATTGCCGGAGTCGATCGTCTTTAGCGGATCGCGCAAGCGCACGGTTCCGCCGTCCGGCGTGGGCAGCACGATGGGACGCGCCGGACCGCCGGCCGGTTGGGGCAGTACGGTCCCGGAGCCAGCCGGCGAGAACGGAGCTTGCGGTCCCACGCCGCCGCCGCGAGGCCGGACGGCTGCGTCGCCTGCCGGCCCTGGCGGCAGCAGCGACTCGATGCCGCCCAGCGGCGCGGCCGTGGGCTGCGGTCCGGCCGCCGGCACCCGCGCCGCCCCCGGCGGTGCGACGCCCGAGACCGGCATCCCGCCGCCGGCGTGCGGCGGAGACGACAGCGGCGCTTCCGGCCGTGCCGGCCCGCCGGCCCCGTGAGCCGGACCGGGAACCTGCGGAGAAACCTTGCCGGCGCCTCCCGCCGGCCTCACGGGAACCTGGGCAGGGCCGCCCAACGGTCGCTCCTGGCCCGGACCTGGGCCGGCCGGCTGCGATCCGAGCGGCATGGGCCGCAGCGGGCGCTGGACCTGCGGCCCTGGCAGCGGCTGCTCCCGACCTGTGGGCGCCTGCGGCTGTGGTGGAAAACCCGGCGCCGGCCTCAACGGACGCTCTTGACTCGCATACTGCACCGGGGCCACCGGCTGCGAAGGGGCGACCATCGCGGGCAGCGCGACCAGGCCCCGGCAATGCGGACAGGAAACCTGTTGACCGCCCAGCGAGCTGTCGACTTGAAACAACCCGCCACAGTGCGGACACGAAAACTGCATCGCAGCCATGAAAAACGCCTCACCTTAATCTTTCACCTTAATCTCTCACCCTAATCTTTCACCTAATCTCCCCCGGCACCAAGTCAGTAGGAAGAGATTAAGTGAAAAATTAGGTGAAAGATTAGGGTTTCCGGTTCCGGAATGTGCGGATGACGCGCGCACTGTGTGGACAACGCCCGTCCCGTTCGGCGCGGGTCTGTGCCCCCGCCGAAACCGCCGACCAAAGGTCTCCGATTTCGGTCTTGTTGGCGATCACAACAGTACACCCCAGACCGCCCCATCAAAAGTACCCGCCTTTTTCCGTGATCTGATGAATCGTCTGCCCCTCGGCGACCCAGCCGAAGATCTTCTGCTCGTTGGCGCGGATCTCCTCGGCCCGTACCAGCACGTCGTAGGCGAAGCCGCGGGGGACGCACAGCACACCGTCAATGTCGGCCAGGATCACGTCGCCAGGCTTGATCGTCACAGCGCCGATCTTGATCGGCACCTGGTAGTGCGTGATCTGGCAGCGGCCCAGGCTGCCGTTGGACGTGCGGTAGCGGTAATAGACCGGGAAGTCCTGTTCCAAGATCTGGTGCGTATCGCGGATGCCGCCGTCGATACAGGCCGCGCGAACCTTCTTGCTCTTGGCCGTGGCCGTCATCACGCCGCCCCACAGCGTCGCTTCTTCGTCGCGGCTCGTGTCCCAGACCACGAAGGCGTCCTCGTGCATATCGTCCAGCATCTTGGTGCGGAACGTCATCTCGCCGCGAATCACGCAGTTGGGCGAACTCTTGACCGTAAACGCGATCCCAGCCACCGTGTCCTTGTCGCGCAGCGGCACGATCTCGTGGGGCAGGGCCTGTTCCAGCAAGCAGAACTCGCGCATCACGTCGTTGATCGCGCCGGTGTACAACTGCTCGTAGCGGCCCAGCAACTCGGGCACCGGCACGGGAAACGGCTCGCTGGAGACCCCCTCGCGCTCCGCGATCAGCCGCTCCAGCTTCATCATCTTGGCTTCTTTCTGGAACAGGTTTTCTTGATCCATCCCACCAATTCCCCCCGGACATGTCTTACCACAGCAACCGCAACCGCGGCATTCTAGCCGCCGCCCAAGGCACCTGCAACGTGTAGCATGGCTCTCCGACCCGTGCCGCCCCCGTAACATGGCTCTCCGAGCCGTGCGATCACACTCGACCCCCGCGAAAACCCGCACGGCTCGGAGCGCCATGCCACGGCTGACGAGCTTGTCACTCCGTGGCGAGAATTGATTGAAAACGCCGACACTGCGACTCGACGCAATGGTCTCTTGGACCGGATGCGTCAATACCGCGCACTAGGTCCGGCTTGTGGAAGTGGGAATTTCCTCTACGTCGCATATCGCGAACTGAAGCGGTTGGAGGCTCGCGCGTACGAGCGCATCGCCTCTGTTTCCAGACGGCGTGTGGCAGGGCAGCGTGCTTTCGGCTTCATTGGCTGCTCTCGCGTCACTCGACGCCCTGTGATGGTCTTTCTGTCCACTGAGATTTGTCCAAGCGATCTCGTTCAAGTGTTCGCGCTCGATGATGACTATTCATTCGGCGTCCTGCAACAATCAGCAAGTGAAAGCGGTTGCTCAGGCCGCCCGGGAGCTTCGACGCGGATCGGGCAATCTTTCTGCAAACGGCCTTTCTCGCGGCTGCGAGGTTGGCAGTTTGCGCCTGGCAAGCCCCGCCTCGGTCGCTGACGCGGCCAATTTGGAAGAGGTTGGCGGAGTACTGCAGTGGCTGAAGGGTCGGTTCCGCGCTTGAAGCCGTGGCTCTGGTTGCACGTCGCGTCCTTGTTGTGGTATCATCCCTCTCTTGGTGAACGGTTCAAGACGAGGTTCGCGACAAGGTTTGCGACGCGCGGTCGTGGTCAAGGGCGTGGCTGAGGCTGTTTGGCCATTGATTGTCGCTTCGAGACTTTCCCCACCACTCTCTCTCCTGCGAGGCTCCAATGCGACGACGACTTGCAACATGGATCGGCATGACGGCGGTTCTTGGCTTTTCGGCGGTTTTTGCCGCGGACGCGCCCAAGCTGGATACCAGCCGGGGCGACGCGATGATCGCGGACTATTTCCGCCTGGAAACACAGAAGCTGCAGGACGCCTGCCTGACGGACATCAAGGATCTGGCGGATTGGAAAGCCAAACGCGAGGAATACCGCCGGCAGCTGCTGGAGATGCTCGGGCTGGACCCGTTGCCGGAGCGGACGGACTTGCAGGCCGCCGTCACCGGCCGCACGGAACACGAGGAATTCGTCGTCGAGAAACTGCACTTCCAGTCGCGGCCGGGACTGTACGTCACGGGCAACCTGTACGTGCCTCGCAACGTGCAAGGCCGGCTGCCGGCCGTGCTGTACGTGTGCGGCCACGGCGCGTCGAAGAAGGACGGCGTCAGCTTTGGCAACAAGGTCAGTTACCAGCATCACGGCGGCTGGTTCGCCCGAAACGGCTACGTGTGCCTGACCATCGACACGCTGCAGATGGGCGAGATCGAATCCATCCACCACGGGACGTACCGCTACAAGATGTGGTGGTGGCTGAACCGGGGCTACACGCCTGCCGGCGTGGAAGCCTGGAACTGCGTGCGGGCGCTGGACTACCTGCAGACGCGGCCCGAGGTCGATCCGGAACGGCTGGGCGTGACCGGCCGCAGCGGCGGCGGCGCGTACAGTTGGTGGATCGCGGCGATCGACGAGCGGATCAAGGCCGCCGTGCCCGTGGCCGGCATCACGGACCTGAAAAATCACGTCGTGGACGGCTGCGTGGAAGGCCACTGCGATTGCATGTACATGTTCAACACCTACCGCTGGGATTATCCGCTGGTGGCCGCGCTGGTCGCCCCGCGGCCGTTGCTGCTGAGCAATTCCGACCGCGACGGGATCTTTCCGCTGGACGGAGTGATCCGCACCTATGAAAAGGCCCGCAAGATCTACGAGTTGTACGGCGCCGGCACCAAGCTGGGACTGTACATGACGCCCGGCCCGCACAAGGATACGCAGGAGCTGCAGACCGGCGCCTTCCGCTGGCTGAACCAGCACCTGAAGAACGACACGGACCTGATCGAGAAGACGGCGGTCAAGTTTTTCGAGCCGCCGCAGCTGAAGGTGTTCGACCAGTTGCCGGCGGACCAGCGGAACACGGAGATCCACGAGTCGTTCGTGCCGGCCGCAGCGCCCCCGCCCGTGCCGGCCGACGCGGCGGCCTGGCAGGCGTTGCGAGACGGCTGGCGGGCGGCCCTGCTGGACAAGTCGTTCCGGGCCTGGCCGGCGGCGCCGTGCGCTCTGGACGCGGCCAAGGCCCTGTCGGCCGATCATGACGGGCTGCACTTGGAGGCTTGGGACTTTACCAGTCAAGAAGCGATCCGGCTGCGGCTGTACGTGGTTCATCGCGCGGGGCTGGACAAGCCGGAGTCGGTCGTGCTGGAAGTTCTGGACGATCAATCTTGGCAGGAATTCCTGGCCGCGATGCGCCCGGCGTTCGAGGCC
>Ga0302236_1002466_pt1 | contig 11045 bp, 11 predicted proteins | sample AAG_UR_Gly_MG_FD_193509 | JGI IMG/M metagenome (GOLD analysis project Ga0302236, IMG submission 193509) | Enriched activated sludge microbial communities from anaerobic digester in WTTP, New Holstein, Wisconsin, United States - AAG_UR_Gly | ecosystem: Engineered > Bioreactor > Anaerobic >...
TCGGCGTGGCCACCGCATCGGCGACGGTCACCGCGTTGGCGCCCGGATACGTCGCCATGACCGAAACCGTCGGCGGCGCGACCTCCGGGTACTGCGCGACGGGCAACTCGTACACCGCCACGAGCCCCACGATCACGATCACCAGCGACAGGACCGTAGCGAAGATCGGCCGATCAACGAAGAAACGCGCGAACATGCTCTTAGCCTTTCCTGAATCCCGCCGTAGCACGGCTCTCCGAGCCGTGCAGTTCCAGCATCCTGGTTGCCAGCATCCTGGTTACGCTACTTGGATGTCTTCTCGGCCCCGGCTCCGGCCTGAGGAGCGCTGGCGGGCCGCGCCTCGGCATCCAACGGTTCCACCGGATAGTTGACCCTGGCCCGCTGCAGTCCCAGCACGATCACAAAGTCATCGGGACTCACGCCGTCGCCCAGGATCACCCGCATCCCGTCGTCCAGCAATCTGCCCAGCTGCACGTCCCGCCGGACGACCGTGTTCTTGTTCGTCTTGTCCACCACCAGCAGGTATCTCTTTTCCTGGTCGGTCAAGACCGCCATGCCGGGAACGAGCCGGGCCTGGTAGGGCGCGCTGACGGGAACCCGAATTCGGACCCGCGAACCCGCGATAAACCGCCCCTCCGGGTTCGCCACTTCGCCGCGGACCTGAATCGTGCCGGTCGTGGAGTCGACTTTGTTCTCCGCGAAATCCATCAGGGCCTGATGCGGATAGCCCGTATCGGTCTCGAGTCCGAACAAGAATGGGCGTTGTTGCTCCTTGACGGTCACCTTCTTGGGCTGGCCGGCGCCGTCCTTGTCACTCCGATTAGGATTACTCGCCATGTAGCGCTGCAAGGCCCGCTCGTCGATGTCGAAGTAAACCTGCATCGGATCGACCGACACGATCGTCGTCAGCAGCGGATCGGAACCGCCGGCGTTGACCAGGTTGCCCACGGTCAAATAGGCCCGGCTGATGCGGCCGGAGATAGGCGCTTTGACGGTCGTGTAGGACAGCTCCACCTCCTTGCGTATGATCTCCTGAGCCGCCGATTCGACTTGCGCTTGAAGCGCCTTCCGATCGGCCTCGGCTTTCTCGACGTCGCTCTTGGTGCTGGCGCCGGAGGGGAGCAGCGCCTTCTGCCGGTTCTCCTCCTTGATGTCACGATCCAACTGGGCTTCATAGATCTTCTTCTGTTCCTTTGCCCGGGCGAGTTCCGCTTCGAACGAGGTAGGGTCCAACTGAAACAGCATCTGTCCTCCTTTGACATACTGGCCGTCCTCAAAGCCGATCTCCATGATGTGGCCTCGGACCCGCGCCCGCACTTCGACCGTCTCCTTGGCGGCCATCCAGCCGTTATACTCGTCGTAATCGACCAGTTCGCGGACCTCCGGATGCTGCACGGTGACCTTCGGAGGAGGCGGCTCGACGACCGCCGGAGCGGTCGAACAACCGGGCAGCACGGCGAATCCCCAAAGCATACACGTCGCGGCTGACCAAACCTTTACGTCCAGAGACATAAGACGCTCCCGCCGCCTGCAAGGGGCAGCTTGAACTCGACTGGATCAACGCGAAAAACGAACGCCCAACCAGACCTGGTTCAGACCAGAAAACATCTTTTTTAGCTTCACTTCCCAAGCAGGTCAACCGGACCGCCGTCCAGTGACCCCAGCAGGCTGAGGAGACCGCGCCGAACGATGGGTCAGGAGAGCGGCGCCGAACGGGTCTGTTAGGGGCCCTTACTTCACTTGCCGAAGATGCCCGTGGCAAAACCGGCTTTCTTGAGGGGACGCGCAAAGGTGACCTCCCGGCGCGGATCGAGCCCGCCGCCGCTGTACAGGGCCGCGTCGTGGTGTACGGTGAAGCCGGAACGCAACAGGTACCGACCGGTCAGGGTCACGATGCGGCTCGGCCCACAAACCGTGGGGGTGTGCCAATTCTCGATCCGCACGCCGGCGGCGGCGAGCCGGTCGAAATTCGACGTCACGTTTTCCTGGCTGCCGTAGGCTCCGAACCACTCCTTGCCCAGATTGTCCAGCAGGACAGAGACAATATTCGGCCGCTCGGCCTTGCGAGGCGAAGCCGCGCGGGCCTGGAAACCGTCAACCACCAAGAGCCACGTGCCGAGCGCGCCCGCTCTGGGGAATTGACGGAGCATCCCCTTTGTTGTAAATGGTGCTCAGTGGCAGGATCGATCGGGAGTGCCCTGAGAGCAAGAGAGAAGCTACGGCAGATGCAAGAGAGAAAGAACCGTTCCACTGGCAGTCGGCGATCAGCTACAAGACCCGCGAGCGGATTGTCGTTCGCGGCTACGACGTCAACGAACTAACGGGCAACCCTCCAGCAGCACGCCGCGAGCTATCCCTATGCCGAGTTGGTCGGTGCAGCCTTTCCGCTGGAGCGAATCAACGAGGCCGTCCAGGCCGCGGCCTCCGGAGCGTTCGTGCGCGTCGCGATACAACAAGCAGTGACCTGAGTTTGTTTCACCTGTCCGACCAAGGAGCACACGATGAAGAAAAGGATCACCAACAACCCACGAGCGCGTCAGGTGACCCGGCGCGAGTTGCTCGGCGGCGCCCTGGCTGCTGCCGGCGTGATCGCGGGTGCGCCGGCCTTTCTGCGGGGCCGGAACCTGAACAACAAGTTGAACATCGCGATGATCGCCTGCGGAGGCCGGGCCAGGGCGAACATGAACGGCGACGGCGGCGGCCGTCCCCGCGGGAAAGGCGTCCAGGCCGCCTCGTCCGGATCTCCCACGGGCATTCCGGCCGAGAACATCACGGTCCTGTGCGACGTCAACCAGGACGCCGTGGATGCCGCGGCCCAGATGTTCCCAAGAGCCAAAACGTACAATGATCTCCGCCGGGTGTTCGACAGCCCCAACGACTTCGACGCCGTCATCGTCAGCACCGCCGAGCACACCCACACGATCGCAACCTACCTGGCGCTGACGCACGGCAAACACGTCTACTGCGAGAAGCCGCTCACTCACGACGTCTGGGAGGCGCGGCTCATTCGCGAGACCGCCGCGAAGCACCCGCAGTTGGCTACGCAGACGGGCAACCAGGGCCACGCCTCGCCCGTTCGCCGCCAGATCAAGGAACTGCTCATGGCCGGCGCGATCGGGCCGGTGCGCGAGGTCCACGTCTGGGCAGGCCGCGCTTGGGGACTGCAGGACGCCGCGCCGGCGGAGAAGTACGACAAGCCGCACGGGTTCTACAACGGCATCCAGATCACCGACCGCTTCCCGGAAGAAATGCCCGTCCCGCCGAACATCCACTGGGATCTGTGGATCGGGCCTGCGCCCATGCGGCCGTTCCATGCGACCTACCTGCCCGGACCGCGCTGGTACCGCTGGTGGGACTTCGGCAACGGCACGATGAGCGACCTGGGCGGCCACGACAACGACGTCGTATTCCAGGTGCTGGACATTCGCCAGCCCCTGACGATCGAGTCCGTGTCGCCCAACGGCAAGGCCCACCCGGAACTGGCGCCGGCCTCGATGACCGTCACGTACCAGTTCGCGGCCCGCGACTCGGCCCCGCCGCTGAAGCTCGTCTGGTACCAGGGCGCAGGCCGGCCGCCCCAGTTTGACGCCAGCAAGATGAGCGAGCGCGGCCAGCTGTTTATCGGCGACGAGGGCATGTTGTACAGCGATGGGCGCGGCGGGCCCCTGCTGCTGCCCGAAGACAAGTTCAAGGATTACCCGACGCCGCCGGAGACACTCCCGCGTTCGCCCGGCCATTACATCGAATGGATCCAGGCGTGCAAAGGCGAGGGTCCCGCGCCCGGCTCGAACTTCCTCTATTCCGGCTGGGTCACCGAGTCGAACCACCTGGGCAACGTCGCCTACCGGACCGGGAAAAAGCTCGAGTGGGACTACGTCAACCTCCGCGCGCGCAATGCGCCGGAGGCCGACCAGTTCATCCGCCGCCCCTACCGCAAAGGTTGGGACGGGATTCTGACGTAGGAGCGATCGGATCAGGCCTCGCTGGTCAGCTCCGCGTCGGGGGATTTGGTCAGCTTGGCCGCGTCGACCGAGCTTCGTGCCGTTCGGTGACAAGATGCGATTCGAGTTCTCACCCCTGTCCGGACAGGGGTACGAGCATCAGGCGGCCCAAGGCCAGCCCCTCGGCTTGTGTGACGACTTCATCGAAGTCATTGCGGAATTCCCACTGATCGGCTCCGGTGCGGCGCAGCGCGCGAAAAAACCCGCGTCAGGCTCCTTCCGTATCCTCCTCCGCCGTTTTCCTGGGCTGATCTGCATGTACGCCGCGAAGATCTCTTCCAGGTTGGGCTTGCGGACCTCGACCTCGGCGACCGACGCTCGCCTTGCCCACCGTGTTCGTGCTCATTACGCTGGCCGATTCCCAGGGCAATCCGGTTCCCGCCTACAAGGCCATCTGGCCGGTTTTCGGCGCGACCAACCAGTTGCTGGCCGGACTGACGTTCCTGGTTCTGGCGGTCTGGTTGCGCAAGACAGGCCGGAAGACCGGCTTCGTGCTGTTCCCGCTGGCTTTTATGACCGTCGCCACGTTGTACGCGCTGGTCTTGCTGATCGAGCGATACGGTCTGTCCCTGATCGGCGTGATCGCGATCGTCCTGCTCTTACTGGCGGTGTTGGTGATCGTCGAGTTCATCCGCACGATGATCCGGCGGAGCGGGTCGTTCACCGGCTGATCACGGTGAACATCACGTGCCAGCCGCTGCCGCCGCTGAGCGCGCCGGGGGTCTTCTCCGAGGCGTCCAACGGCCCGACTTCGCCGGCGCAATAGCAGCCGAACAGGAGCAGTTCTTTGCCCAACGCCGCTTGGATCGCCTCCAGTTCGTCGGCCGGCCGCTTCAATTTGCCTCGGCGCCCGGCGCAGTTGAACGCCAGCACGGCTTGAGGCTTGCCGGCCGATGCGGCCAGCGATTGTGCGGCCGCTTCCCGCGCCGTGGCGATCACTTGGTCGTTGTCCATCGCTTTGCGGCCGGCCAGCGCGACGCGGAAGTCGCCGGACAGCATCAGCGCTACCGCGCTGTCAGCCAGCGCACGTCCCTGGAAGTACACGAACGTCTGGCCGGCGTTCTTGTTGGCGCTGCCGCCCGTCATCGGGAACTCGCCGCCCAGGGTCTGCTGGACGCCCTCGACCAGCGATTGGTTCTTGGGCGAGTGCGCGTCGGCCAGCAGGATGGCCAGGCGATCGCTCGGGGCACGCGGCAGTTTGGCGGCCAGTTTCCTGCCCGCGGCGTGCAACCGTTGCTTGATCTCCGCTTCGTGCTCCTCGAACGTCAGCTTGGACACGCCCAGATCCCTGACCAGCGCCGCCGCGGCGCCGATTCCTTCCCCGCCGATACCCAGCAGGCATACCGTGTCGAACCCGCCGCACCCGGCTTGCGTGAACGAGCCGTACGTCGCCTGGCCAAAGACGATTTCGGACGGAACGACGGAACCGATGCCGGCCAGCAACGCCAGCTTGTTCTCCGCGTCTTCGAAGCACTCGGACACGACGACCGCTTTGAGCGGCGCGTCGCCCATGGCCGCCTTCAGCTTTTCGGCTGCCGCCTTGCCCGCCGCGACCGGTTGCTCGTCCTGATCCTCGACCATCACGGTCCGGAAAACCATCTTGCCGGCAGCCTGAGCAGCCGGGCTCTGCCACACGTCGTCGGCACTTCGGGCGGAAGACGCAGCAATCGAGAACGCACAGAGCAAGGCCACCGGGACCGTGCAACGGCGGAACGCGAGTCGGGATGACGCAACGGATCTCATGTGAACCTCCTAATACTTCGACGTACACAGCCCCCAGCGGACTTTATTGCCCAGCGGCTTCCCGCTTCCCATCTTCGCGCCCTGCCAGCGGCTCCACGCCGTCGCGTCCTCGGGCCAGGCCCATAGTCCGGCCGCGCGGCCCAGGTCGCGGAGCCCCGTTCCGTCGGGGTCGTGGACGATCACCGATAGGAAGAACTCCCGTCCTTCCGCCGGCTCGACCGCGTTACGCAACATGCTGAAGGGAATCGAGCATTCGTAATTCGTCACGCCGCCCTCGCGCAGGATTGCGACTTCGACGTCGCCGCACACGAACGGTTCGAGTGACCGGGGTTCGCTAATGACTTCCAAGGGCGTGTCCCACGCGGCGAGTTGAAAGCACTTGGCGGTGCCGCCGGCCGACGCCAACAGGAACTCAACGCGGCGCGCGGCGGCCGCGGCACCGTCCGCTTCGTGTACTGACGAGATCGCCAGTTGCACCGCGTCGCACGGCCGGCCATCTGGTCCGGTGCATCCGACGTGTCGCTCCTCCTGAACAGAAACCAAGACGGAGAATCGCTTCCGGCTCCAGAAGGTACTGATTGTCGTGGCTTTTTCCGCGTGCCGGAACGAAACGGGAATCGCCTCCTTCCACTCTTCCACTCGGCCGTCCACGGTCGCTTTGGAGTACGGTGCGCTGGCCACAAACACCGACTGCGTGTGCCGGACCAGTTGATCGCCAACTCGCGCAGAGATGACCAGCGGGTAGGCGTTGGCTTCCACGTTGCGGGCCTTTTCGATGTTGAACGCGATACGCTGCTCGCCAGACGCCGGCAATTCCACGTCCCGACTGGCGGGGGCGATTCGCCAGTCGGCGGGTGCCGTGAGCGAAAGCGTTGCCCGGCACGGCTGCTGCTGCAGATTCTGGACGACCACGGAAACCAGCGGTTGGGTGGCAGGCGGAACCGTGAGGGGCTCGATTCGCAGCCGCACAGGTTCCGCCGCCGATCCGGCGACTGCGAGCAGCAAACCGAGGCCAACGGAGAACGCAATTGCCGATCGAATCGCGTTTTGAGTGAGCGTGGACATGGGGAACTCTCAAAAGCGTGTCTGTCGAATCCACCCAGTTTAGCATGTTGACGGTTGGCTGGTAGCCGTTGACACGGGGCCGCTATCGCTTTACCATGCTCAGTTTCCCGAAATAGCCAAGTCGGCCTACTGGCAGACAAGGTATGCCGGGAAAGAGGTATCCCCATTGCATCGCGACGGACAATGACGTCTCGTTGTGATCTTAAGTCCTTTCCTGGAAAGACGTTGCAGTTCCTGCTGAGGTTGAATCTCCAGCGCGGCAGTTCCGTTGCCGTCCATCCTTTGTGCTTTTGTTGGATTGAGTTATGGCAGTACCCAAGAGAAGGCAGTCGAATTCGCGAACGGGCAAACGCCGTTCCCACCACCACAAGAAGCCGAAGCAGCTGACCTTCTGTCCGAAGTGCAGCACGGCCGTGCCGACCCATGTTGTGTGCCCCAATTGCGGCTACTATATGGGGCGCGTCGTCGTCGAGTCGGCTGAGGAATAGGCGAGGATCGGATTTTGAGCAAGATTGCCTTTCTGTTTCCTGGACAGGGCGCGCAGACTGTGGGCATGGGAGCGCAGCTGGCGGAGCGGTTGCCGGCGGCGCGTCAGTTGTTCGAGCGCGCGGCCGAAGTGCTCGGCTACGATCTGGCGGAGATCTGCTTTAACGGCCCCGACGAGGACCTGGATTCAACGGTCTACAGCCAGCCCGCTCTGTTCGTGACCAGCTTGGCGGCGCTGGAGTCGTTGCGTCAAGAGTCGCCCCAGACGGTCGACGCATGTGCGGCGGCGGCGGGACTGAGCCTGGGCGAGTACACGGCCATCGTGTTTGCCGGCGCGATGGAATTCGACGCCGGATTGAAGCTGGTGCAGCGGCGGGGGCAAGCCATGCAGGAGGCTTCCGACCGCACGCCCAGCGGCATGGTCAGCATCCTGGGACTGGACCCGGACCGCGTTCAGCGGTTGTGCGATGAAGTTCGGCAGGAAGGGGAGATTCTGCAGTGCGCCAATTTCCTCTGTCCGAGGAACGTCGCGGTTTCCGGACACAATGCGGCCTGTGAGCGGATCGCCGAGGCGGCCACTCAGGCGGGGGCGATGAAAGTCGTGCCGCTGGCGGTGGCCGGTGCGTTTCACACGCCGATCATGGATTCCGCGGTCGAGCGTTTGGCGGCGGCCCTGGCGGATGTGCCGATGCGCAAGCCGCGGATCCCCGTGATCTCGAACGTCGACGCGCGGCCGCACGAAGACCCGGAGGAACTGCGGCAGTTGCTGATCCGGCAGGTTGTTTCGCCCGTGCGTTGGGACGACTCGATGCGCTACTTGTTGGGCCAAGGTTTCGACCTGTTCTACGAAATCGGCGCGGGACGCGTCCTGCGAGGGCTCTTGAAGCGGATTGACCGCGAGGCCAATTGCGAGAATGTCTCGTGCTGATCGCGCCCGGCGGCCCGGCTGGCGAACAAGGGACCGGCTCCGATCCGGACGACTTGCGCCCGCCTGGTATCGCCGGTTCGGACCGGTTTGTGATCCCCGCTGACGGTGGTCGGCGAAATGGCGAAAAAGGAGTTGCAGCGATGGCAGATCAGTCAACCTTGGGCCTGTCGGCGAACCTGACGGGCCAAGTCGCGATTGTGACCGGCGCGTCGCGTGGCCTGGGCAGGGCGAGCGCGATCGTGCTGGCTCGCAATGGCGCCAGGGTCGCTTGCATTGCCCGCGATACGGAGAAGCTGTCTGAAACGGTCGCCGAGATTACCGGCCTAGGCGGTCAAGTGGAGGCGTTCGCCTGCGACGTCCAGGACCGCAAGTCGATCGATGTGCTGGTGGATGGCATTTGTGCGGAATGGGAACGTTTGGATATCCTCGTCAACAATGCGGGGGTCACCCGTGATACCCTGTTGCCGCGCATGTCGGACGAGCAGTGGGACGACGTGATTTCGACCAATCTGACGGGTGCGTTTTTGTTTGCGCGGGCGGCTTCGCGACACATGATGATGGCCAAATATGGGCGGATCATCAATATGGCCAGCGTCACGGGAATCATCGGGAATGCCGGCCAGACCAACTATGCCGCCACCAAAGCCGGTTTGATTGGCCTGACGCGCAGCCTGAGCCGCGAGTTGGCAGGGCGACGGGTTACTGTCAATGCTATCGCGCCGGGATTTATCGAAAGCGACATGACGCGGGTGTTGGGAGCTGCGATTCTGGAGGACGCCAGGAAACGGATTCCGGCCAAACGGCTGGGCAAGCCGGAAGACATCGCGGCCGCCGTGCTGTTTCTGGCTAGTCCGGCGGCCTCCTACGTCACCGGCCAAGTGCTGGTGGTAGACGGAGGCATGACGAGCTGACGGCGCGCTGTCACGCCAAGTCGCTCTTGACCAAGATTGACAGAATCCTTTATCTTTTGGCGGGTTACGTCTCGAAAAAGACTTGATTAGATTTCGGTTCAGACTTAAATCAACGCGGAGTTTGACTCCGTGGTTCTAGCTACCAAGTGGGAGGAGTGCAGAAGTGTCTTCAGTTGCTTCAGTTGCCGAACGAGTGATTGATATTGTGGCCGAACAGCTGGGCGTCGACAAAGAGAAGGTGAAGCCGGAAACGCACTTCATCAACGACCTCGGCGCCGACTCGCTGGATACGGTGGAACTGGTCATGGAATTGGAGGAGGAGTTCGACATCAACATCCCCGACGACGCCGCAGAAAAAATCGAGACGGTTGGTCAGGCGATCAAGTTTATCGAAGAAGCGCAGTCCTCCTGAGAGAGTGTGAGCCACCAGCATGAAACGACGCGTTGTCGTCACCGGCCTGGGGGTCGTCACGTCGCTGAGTCTGAAGGTAGATGACCTGTTCGACCGATTGTGTCGCGGCGAGAGCGGAATCCACGCGATCCGCCATTTCGACACGACGGAGTTCAAGGTCAAGTTCGGCGGCGATGTGTACGACTGGGACCCCGGTGATTATATCGACAAGAAGGAAGTCAAGCGGATCGATCGGTTCACTCAGTTCGCGATGGTGGCCGGGATCGACGCCGTGCGGGACTCGGGCTTGGATTTCGCCCGAGAAGACTCCTTCCGTTGTGGGGTCGTTCTGGGATCCGGCATCGGCGGGCTGAATGAAATCGAAGCGCAGATGGAACGGTTGCTGAGCAAAGGACCGGACCGCGTCTCGGCGCTGACCATCCCCAAGCTGATGTTGAATGCCGCCGGCGGCAATCTGTCGATCCGCTACGGCATGCGCGGGCCCAATTACACGGTGGCGACCGCCTGCGCCAGTGCGACCAACGCCGTCGGCGACGCCTTCAAGACGATCCAATACGATGAGGCCGATGTGATGATCACCGGCGGCACCGAGGCGGCGGTGACGCCCATGGGGTTGAGCGGCTTTCAGAACATGAAAGCCCTGTCCATGCGGAACGAGGACCCGCCGCGCGCCAGCCGGCCCTTCGACGCCGAACGCGACGGCTTCGTGCTGTCGGAAGGCGCGGGGCTGGTGGTGCTGGAGGAACTGGAACACGCCAAAGCCCGCGGAGCGCGGATCTATGCCGAACTGCTGGGCTTTGGCGCCAGCGGCGACGGCGGACACATCACCCAGCCGGATGAACAAGGGCTGGGCGCCGCCAAGGCCATGACCAGCGCGCTGCGCGACGCCCGCTTGGACCCGGCCGAGATGGTCTATATCAACGCCCATGGCACCAGCACGTGGCTGAACGATCGGGCGGAGACGTTCGCCATGAAGCAGGTCTTCGGCGATCACGCCTGCCAGTTGAGCATTTCCAGCACGAAGAGCAATTTGGGACACACGTTGGGCGCCAGCGGCGGGATCGAGCTGGTGGTCACGGTCAAGGCCATCCAGCGCGGCGTCGTGCCGCCCACCATCAACCTGCAGACACCCGACCCCGAATGCGATTTGGATTATACGCCCAACCAACCGCGGGAGCGCGACATCCGCGTCGCCATGAGCAACAGCTTCGGGTTCGGCGGCCACAACGCGTCGGTGATCGTCGGCCAACTGCGAAACGGAACGCCGTAACCGGGGCTTGACCTTGCAGCCACAGAAGCCCGGCTTTTCGGAAAAGACGGGCTTCTTTTTTTCCGATAACGCCCGCCTACTCCTTCCCCGCCACTCACGCCGCCACGGCCAGGTCGCCGGTCACGTTCAACACCGTGCGGCACATGTCCAGGATGCGGTCGATCCCCAGGATGATCGCGATCGATTCGCCGGGCACGCCGACGCTTTGCAGGACCAGGACAATCATGGG
>Ga0302236_1002473_pt1 | contig 11026 bp, 12 predicted proteins | sample AAG_UR_Gly_MG_FD_193509 | JGI IMG/M metagenome (GOLD analysis project Ga0302236, IMG submission 193509) | Enriched activated sludge microbial communities from anaerobic digester in WTTP, New Holstein, Wisconsin, United States - AAG_UR_Gly | ecosystem: Engineered > Bioreactor > Anaerobic >...
TCAGCGCCACGGAAGCGGGAACCTATGCCCTGCTCAGCATGTCGGGTAGCGACTGCCCCGGCACAGCCACCGGCTCGGCTGTGGTTACCGCCTCAGAGCCCATCGTTACACTCAACGACACAACGGTATGCGCCGGCGAAGCGGTGGTGCTGGATGCAGGAGCAGGCTTCAGTACCTATGTCTGGAGCACAGGCTACACAGGCCAGGCGCTGACGGTAACGGAACCCGGGACCTACAGCGTGATGGTAAGCGACGCCAATGGCTGCCAGGCCTCCGACAGCGCTACCATTACCCATCATCCCATACCTCAGCCTCTGCTTATCAAACACAATTGAACTGTCACCCCTTCGGGGCTCTATGAAATTTAAAACGGAATCGTGTATATTACATTCCGTTACAATTTAGCCTTGGACGGGTGACCCTATAATATCCATTGCCTGAAGACAGTTAATTCAACACAATTTTTCAACATGTTTATATATCATGTAATCATCAAAAAAATTTCTTTTAAAATGACCATATAAAAAGATATTTTGATTATATTTGAGCCCACATTCAACTGCTTACCTTTATGTAAATTTACACAAAGACTCTCCATGTATCTCTCAGTTTCGACAGGGCTCTTCTGCCACAAAGGGTTTACCAGGCAATACCTCTCTCGCATGTGCCGGAGTTGGATGTGTTTCCTTTTCTCAGGGCTCATGAGTAATTTCTACAAGAACATAAACAACACTAATTCAATCACTTATCCCCCCCCCCACACACACACAACAACACCCTGCCTTACCCCCGAGTTATCTGTGCCTGGAGGAGAGGCGCATTCGGTATTTGTAGGACTCAAGGGTTATTTCCTCCCCGGGGGAACTTAGTTACCATAGGTCGAACCGGCTGAGACTTTGCGTATTATTTATTCAAAGACCTGACCGTGGTAATTCACAAAAACTTTGCTCTTTTCATTTTTCCTAAGTTAATCAAAAAATATTAATCTTAAAAATAATAATCATCATGAAAATCATCACTAAATATCTCAGTATTGTTGCAATAGTGCTTGTAACAGGCGTGGTGGCATTGTATGCCCATGCATGGCGTCCCGCTCAGAATACTCCCCTATCTACGCAGACGGATGAGGATTGTCTGATGGTTTATGTAACCCTCAAGGCACCAAACGATACCTGGTGTTTAGAAAATTGCGCCGACCGGGTAGTGATTTACCGTACGGATGGATGGAATGATGGAACGCCCTACGTACTGGGCCAATCTGATTATTCATTTTGTATGCCCGTGCCTTTTAGTGGCATGGTATGTGCAACCTTGCTAACAAAGGACATACCTGCTTGTCACAATTGCCTGACCATCACTCCAGATTGTACTCCTCAGAGTAGTTGGACAATTAATTCACCTCCTATCAATTTGACAGTCACAGTACAACCTTAACCTCTCAATACCATAGGGTACCTCTCATCGCTGGGGTACCCTTTGATAAATAATTTCATTTCAACATACTGATTCAATCATGTTGCTGCGAAAGCGTTGGTTTTGTGTAGTGGCCGCTATTATATTTTTCCAGTTTTATTCCTACGGGCAATACCCAAATTATCTGTGTGAGACTGCCCTGCCCTTTTGTGGAGATCCTATCATTTTACCCTCTGCCACAGTAGGTTTCCCTGCTCAGCCCGGTCCCAGTTATCCTTGTTTTATTGGAGTTATCAATGGCGTTCATTGGTTTTATTTTAAAGCCCTAAGTAGTGGACCGGTAGTGATCAAACTTGAGCATACTCCCTTGCCTCCTTGCCCTTATGTGATTATCCCCAACATTGTTTATGGACACTTTGGTTCTATGGGCGATTTATGCCCAGACTCCTTGGATAATGATCACGTTTTGGTTTGTAATCTTTCAGGTATAGTATCACCTCCTGGAGCCATGATTAATATAAATGTCATATCAGGAAAATATTATTACTTGATGTATTTTTCTAGCGAATGCGGTGCGCCCCCTCAAAGCTATTTAATCACCATGTCCCAGACCAACCGGGGCCAGCCGGGTGCAGGGGTATTGGATTGCGATCTGGTATATAACCAACCCTGTATCATTACCTTCATTTATGCCGACACCACCCCCTGCAATACAAGCACCAACACTTTTAACATCAATGGCTTGGTGGGGTTTATGTATCCTCCGTCATCCGGGAGTTTGGTAGTAAAAGATGTCAATTCGGGATTAATGGACATTATCTCTCCTCCCTTTGCAGGCCAGAGTAATTTTTCCATCAAAAACATCCCCTGCGATGGACAGATACACACCATTGAAGCCTGGTTTACCGATGGGGAGTGCAGCTTAGATACCACAATCGTGGCCCCACAGGGGGAATGCACCATAGGCGTGATGTCGGGAGGGGGTCACATTTGTCTGCCTACAGGTACTCCGACAGAGGTGTATATCACGGCGTATGGCGGTCTGCCTCCCTATAGTTTCAGCTGGTCGTTTAACGGTGTACCCCAACCTGGGGTATCAGGCTATAACGGTCCCTGGCCCTATGTGATCAGCGCCACGGAAGCAGGAACCTATGCCCTGCTCAGCATGTCGGGCAGCGACTGCCCCGGCACAGCCACCGGCTCGGCTGTGGTTACCGCCTCAGAGCCCATCGTTACTCTCAACGACACAACGGTGTGCGCCGGCGAAGCGGTGGTGCTGGATGCAGGAGCAGGTTTCAGTACCTATGTCTGGAGCACGGGTTACACAGGCCAGGCGCTGACGGTAACGGAACCCGGGACCTACAGCGTGACGGTAAGCGATTCCTTCAGCTGCCAGGCCTCCGACAGCGCCACCGTTACCCATCATCCCATACCTCAGCCCCTGCTTATCAAACACAATTGAACTGTCGCTCCTTCGGGGCCCTATGAAATTTAAAACGAAATCGTGTACATTACATTCCGTTACAATTTAGCCCTGGACGGGTGACCCTATAATATCCATTGCTTGAACACAGTTAATTCAACACAGTTTTTCAACATGTTTATGTATAATGTAATCATCAAAAAAATTCTATTAAAATGACCCTATAAAAAGATATTTTGATTATATTCGAGCCCACATTCAACTACTTAAGACTCTCCATGTTTTTCTCAGCGACTATAGGGCTCTTCTGCCGCAAAGGGTTTACCAGGCAATACCTCTCTCACATGTGCCGGAGTTGGATGTGTTTCCTTTTTTCAGAGCTCATAAGTAATTTCAATAAAAACACAAGTATCACTAATTCAATAACTTACCCCCCCCGCACATAACAACACCCTGCCTTACCCCCGAGTTATCTGTGCCTGGAGGAGAGGGGCATTCGGTATGGGTAGGACTCAAGGGTTATTTCCTCCCCGGGGGAACTTAGTATCGTTTGACCGACTAAATCAGCATCATAAAATCAAAGAAGCTGCAATGAACGTATCGTGATAGGTGACCAACAAATTTCTCGTTAATCAGTTTAGAAAAATCAAGAAATCTATCTAAAAAAACCAAGTAAGTATTTAAATCCAAACAAATTAAAAAATGAAAAAGATTATAATTATAACCGGAAGCGCTATAATAGTAATAGCATTAGCTGCAGTTGTTTTGTTTTCCTGCTCAAAGGAAAAAGCTGTTTTGAACAACCCCGTTCTGAAAAGTTCGGATACCTGTCTGATAAAAATTGCCTACATTAATCCGAATGGCGAGGCGATTTTCGATATTAACACCACCCATTTGGCATCATTGTTTGCAAACGGTATGACCCACAATTATCAGAACGAATATCCCAGCTCGGAATATAAAGTGGATTCCATGGCTTTTATAAAGTATTTTAACAGCAGTGAGGATACCCTGCGTGCTGATAGTGCCCACTATTATCTTATTCTATTTGGCAGATTAAACGTTGCAGATACGAATCTGTTCTTCGTTAAGTCTGCTATAAAACTTGCCAGGAATAATAACAACCTCTTTTTAAACAAATGCAAGGAGAATGGAGATGGGCCACAGATCATTATTGAACATGAATGCGAAGGTGTAAATTGTGCATCTTGTGATTTTACGTATACGTGGAGCTGGTGGATTTTTTACGGAAGTATTAATGGATGTATCTGTAATAAACCTGTAGGACCGAACGGGTACTGCAACCATATTGTCAGAAAAACAGTTCATTTACTTCCATCCCTGTAAAAAAACAAGGAGTAATTGGTAATATACTCAATTTAAAACAATAATAAAGATAAAACCAAACTTACTTCAAAAAAAATAATAAGTTTAAAATCAAACACATAACAAAAAAAAGAGATGAAAAAAACACTATTAATCCTATTCATTTTTATTGCTGCAGGATTATCTTGCCATAGTCCTCAACGAATCCTTCTTGCTGAGAGGAACAAAACCAAGAACACATTTTCCATATTAATAGATACAAACAGGTTAAAGTCATTGATTGCAGAGGATTTCGAAATTAACAATGCAAAACATAATTTGCTTGTTACCCCATCTCAAACTTTAATAATTGAAAATAACAACATGGATACAGGGATGGATGCATTCGTTTCATTTCTGAAAAAAAAATACCCGCCAAATGAAGAATTCATTGGTTATTCAGTTACCGTAAAATATGGCCCTGATTCGATTGTTTATAACAAATATATTATGGTAAGTACGTCTGAACCCATGGATTTAATTAATCTGAGACCTTTAACATACAAGCTTAAAATCATCCATATAATGATAAAAAAAATAGGCTCACAATGGTGGCTGGAAGCCAGAGGAAAATATGATAATAAAAATGTTGCTGTCTATTATTTGCTTGACAAATCTGGTAACTTCTTATATTTAACAAAAAAATCGGGAAAAAACAAAAGGGTGGTTGAGTGTAAGCAAAATTTTGAAAACATTGATTGCAATCCATTTCTTACGGAAAAATTTACATGTGCCTGTGAAGGAGTCGTCTATCCGGAAAATGCTTGTTCAAATGATATTTGCTATCGCTATAGCACTGCGCTATCCAGTTATGGGCTTGGCAGGTTATTTGAAGAAAAACCATAAGTAAACCTTAGTTTCCGGGTTAATGACGTTTCGCCCCTTTTGGGCTTTATGGAATTTAAGACTGAAATTTTACATTGCCATTTAGGAACTAATCATTGAAATCATGAATTTTAAATTATATATTTATGTTCAATGATTTTGGCAGAATTGATGTATGATTAAATACTTTTGTAAAGGGTTCGTTTATCATTCAATTATCAGTAATAATAGAATAATTTGCTAAGACTATGAAAAAAGATAAATTCGTTTTTTTACTTGCAATATTAAATTTGTGCATTTTAAATCTTGTAGCTCAGGTCAAGATTGCAAAAGTCCAGAATAAAACAACTTTAACGTATGTAGTTGATAAAAATTTACTCAAAACTTAATATTAGAAGATATTATTGTTGAAACCTGTAAAAGCAATATGTTAATAACCCCAAGCGCTATTTATTGTATAATACCGACAATGATAGACACAGGAGACATAATAAAAATTTTAAAACCAAAATATCCAAGAAATGAGAAATTCATATTAAATATATCTTCCGTTCAAACTAAAAACTAATTTGAAACCGATTCTATTATGCTCCCCAGGTTTGTGGTCTCTGCAGAAAAAGAACCCGGTGAACTATCAGGACTACAACCCATTGAATTAAAGGAAAATATAAAAAGCCTGGGTATTCAAAAAATCGGTGGAGCATGGTGGCTTGTAGCAAGAGGATGATATCAAGACAAAAATATCGCTGTTTTTTATCGACTGCGTAAATCCGGGAATACGCCTAGTCTTAAACATAAAGCAAGAAAAGGCCAAAAGAACATGATTATCTGTAGTCAAAAATATGATTTTATGAAGTGTACCCCAGTTATAGGTGTAGAATTGTTTTGTTATTGTGAAGGTTTTCCCCCACCCAAAGGCACCTGTAGTACTGATGTATCGGGTCTGTCCATGGATGGATTAAATCTCAGCTATGGTCTCGGTCGTTTGTTGCGGCAATGAATCAGGATAAGTTGTCCACTGTTGTTGTTTTTCATGGAAGTGGCTCATTTCAGGGCATGCAATCGATCAGCACCCTGGCTATGATGGCATCCCAGATGTAATTGGGCGGACTGTTGAGGACTTCGTTATCGGGGCTGTACGATTCCCAGAAATTGTGGTTTTTCGCAAGCTGGGTTTTCACGGCGAGCATCATTTTGGCTGCCAGCTCGCGTGCAACGGACTGATAGCCATATTGGCGCAAACCATCGACAACCATGTAATCCCAAAGCAGCCAAACCGGCCCGTTCCATTTGCAGCAATAATCCACATCAGGACTATACCAGTCGTCGAGAGCGGAGAGCGTGGGTACTCCATATTTGCGCCAGAAACGGGTTGTGTCCGTAAGGTGTTTTACCAGAACTGCCGCCCTAACACTATCCACTGCCTCTGCCCAAAGGGGAAGAAATCCGATGATTTCCTGGCGTTTGAGGTCGCGGGTCATAAAACGAAATTCATGGGTATGTTTATCCACATGATAGAAAAATTGAGTCTCATTATCCCAGAAACGTTCGTTGATAAGATGTTGCAGATTTAGGGCCAACGAGTCCCAATGAGTTTGCTCATCATGCAACTTCAACAGGGCAGCCATAGATGAAAGACATTTAAGCTCTTTAAGCACCATCAATGAAAGGTCGAGGCATTCGAGTTCGTCGGAGATATCTTCCTTATCGATATCGAGAAAACGTTCTTTGGAAACCTGGAAAATAACGTTATACCAGTCCCTGACATTTTCGATCAGGCCATAGGGTCCCCATTCGAAGGTTCCGTCGCGGTCGGTATCGCGGTTTTTGTAAAGCCACACCACATATCGCGCACCGGAGCGGTAAGCCTCTCTGAGGAAAGCCGTATCGCGGCTGATTTTAAATACTTCGAGATTAATCCAGTTGAAAAACGGGGCTGAAGTCGTAGGCATACCTTTATGGGGATAATCCTGCTTTCCCCGCGGGCCATGACGATAAGCGATAAGGCCTGAAGTGTCCTGCTGTTCAATATACACCCGCTGAGATTCCATTGCTGAATAAGGATCAAGAAAAGCATAATCCAGCATAGTAAGACTTTCGTGCAAGACCTGATGCCCGTGTCCCCATCCCCACAAGGGTTGTCGGGAAAACACATAATAATTATGGCTGGTTTTCCCTTCAGGAGGAAGCATACATCCCCGCGCCAGGTTGAAGGCACCCAAATAAACCATTTTATCTTCAGGGTTTGTAAAATGAATGCGGGGGATTCGTGAAAATAATCTAACATTATCATCCAGAAATGGCTGAAGGCTTGAATTATTCAAAAAGGCAATCTGGCGAAAAATTTCTTCAGGACTTTCTTTTATATCCTGCCAACCGCGATAGTAACGCAACCTGACGCTTTGTCCCGGTGCTAGCTTGTATTTATAATGCATGCAAATGAAATCAGTCCAAACTCCGGTTATCATGTTGAGACTGTCGTTATGAATATTGGCAGCATAAAAATCGGTTTTCATGCAATTGTAAAAATCGGCCATGTTGCCGGAATAACTTCCATAAGAGTTTGGAGTCGAGGATCCACCGAAAATATCGCGGCAATTGCGGGGATATTTCCCATTTCGGTACAGATTGCTTATAAGGCGTTTGTAAGTTTCGTTATGAGTAGCAATCAATGAAAAATGACCAGCATCGTAGCTCTGACAAAATAAACTATCGTTGCCAAGCTCCAGGACCGGATAAACCTCCACAAGGAGTGAATCGGGCCCACCATTGGTCATTTGGATTTCAACCACTGCCAGGCTGCTGGAATAAACCAAAAATGCCTGTTCGACATGCAGATTAGACCAGGGTTTGTATTCAAGCAGAGCCATATCGGGAAAAGAAGCATGAATTACAGGTTGTTTATAAAATTCAGCAATAGAAGGAATTACGACTTTGTTGACTTTAAATATATGAAAAAAACGGCCTGCTTGATCTCCCTCAAAATCAATAGGACTGCAGGAGCTGTAATAATCCATTTTATAACCTTTATCACCGTAAAGCCGGCTTCGTTGCATAGCGGCTGTATAGGTAGTGTATATTGGACTCTTAGCTTTTGCTTCGATTTTCAGGTATTCATCATTCACGTGATAGAAAGTCTGAGCTAATAAAATTTTTCCAGAACTAATAAATAACACAAAGACCATCAATAATATATATCTCATAGTAATATTATTTAAAATTTTAATTGATTTCAACGAAAAGTAAAGCATGGTTAAAGATTTGTAAAAATATTGACTTCTTATTAAACATATGATTTTCAATATAATTTTAATTAAAATAATGTTCTTTGTAGGGGTATTGTGAAGGGTATTTGCAAACGATTGCGGTTTGTGTGAATACAGAATAACCCATTTTTTGTATTCATTGGAATATAAAGTTGTAAATGATACACTAATTTCGCTAGGTACAATTTTGCTTTATCAACCTCAATCACAAACCAAAATTAAAAAACATGAGAAAATTTTTAATGCTGCTGAGCCTTTTCGTTATGGGCAGCCTGATATTGCAGGCACAGACCCTCACGGTGAAAGGGCGGGTAACATCGAAATCTGACGGTAGTCCGCTACCGGGTGTTACCGTAAAAGTGAAGGAAGTGCCCGGCAAGGGTACCGTGACTGATGTCAATGGCGAATACAGCTTATCGGTAGACGCCAAACACACCCTCGAATTCTCGTTTGTAGGCATGACGCCTGTAAGCGTGAAGGTAGAAGGAAAGTCGGTTATTAATGTTGAAATGGAAGAAGCCGTAACTAAACTCGACGAATTAGTGGTAGTAGGTTATGGCGTACGAAAGAAGAGTTTGCTAACAACTGCTATTTCGCAGGTAAGTGGGGAAGAAATTGCAAAAGCCCAACCCTTGCGGGTAGAGCAAGCCCTTCAAGGACGTACACCAGGTGTGCAAATAATACCCAATAGCGGTCAACCCGGTGATAAACTTACCGTAAGAATCCGAGGAGCAGGAACCACAGGCGATGCCGATCCTTTGTTTATTGTTGACGGAATGCCAGTAGGTGGTATTGATTACCTGAATCCCAATGACATAGAATCGGTAGAGATTATGAAAGATGCTGCCTCAACAGCTATCTATGGTGCGAGCGGCTGCCTACATCAATCCCGGCAGCATGTGGATTGACAACTTCCATCGAAATTTCTTGTTCTTCCATTGCATTTTAGTGTTAAAAAAAGTGCTCTCAGGAGATGTGCTTTTGGCAGAGTAAATATTTTGAACGGGGTTTCCGTATGAGCGGAACCGCCACTGAAATCATCGCAAACATCTCAACCAGGATTGCTGCACGTGCTATGATGCAACAGTTTAAAGATCGGCCTTACAAAGAGCTTCGCAAAGATACTGTTTGAAATGTTTTGATGCCTTGTCATTAGCTTCAGAAATCAATGGTTCCGGTATAGGGAGGATGGCTGCTAACGTCCGATGGTATGGTGTCGTGAGGGATTGCGAAGCAATTTCTTATCAGTTTACACCGACCTTTTTTACGCGCCACAAACGATCGCAAACTGCTGAAATCTGCAGGCACTATACCATGTGTTAGGCTTTCGTGCATTATTGTTTTAGTATTTCAATCAAGTTTCTGTTTATATATAGTGTTTCTCTTCCAACTTTCTGTGATTCAACAATTCCAATCTCCTCTAATTCTTTCAAATATCGTGAAGCGGCTTTCCGCTCGACTCCCAACCTATTGACTACAAACTCAATTTTTGAGTATGGCTGTTCAAATAATAATTCCACAAGCTCTTTTTTATAAACTTTTGGTGCTTTTTCCTGAACTTTAACTATCGTTAAATCAAGTTGGTCTTTGATATTTATAATCCGTGTGATTGTGTCTCTTGAAGTACTTTCAACAGCCTTGAGCATAAACATTATCCATTCTTCCCACTTGCCTGTTTTGTTTGTTTGATTTAGAAGTCGGTAATATTCTTGTTTATTGTCAATAATGTATGAACTAAGATATAATATTGGCACATCAATCAACTCATTAAGTATCAGATATAAAATATTCAGAATCCTGCCTGTTCTGCCATTTCCGTCATAAAAAGGGTGAATGCTTTCAAACTGGTAATGCAATATTGCCAGGTTAATCAATGGCGATAAATCATCCTGTTGGTTGAAATGATTAATAAAATTGGTCAATAAATCAAGTATTTCAGCTTTGTCCTGCGGCGGGGTATAAACAACCTCCCCTGTTTTATCGTTTTTCAACACAGTCCCGGGAGTACTTCTAATGCCGGCAGTGTCATCAACTAATTCCTGTTGAATACTTACAATGTCGTTAACTCTCAAAAATCCTTGTTTTTTTACAAGGTCAAATCCATGAAATATTGCTTTTCGATAATTTACAACTTCTTTTGTTTCTGCCGATATATTAGTTCTGTTAATAGTCAAAGCTTTGTAAAGCTCATCCTGTGTTGTAATAATATTTTCAATTTCAGAGCTATCCTTAGCTTCTTGAAGCACTATGGCATTAATCAACATTGTCTGGTTGGGAATCGTTTTTGCAATCCCTTTCAATTCAGCTAATGCAGATGTAGATTTATTTGTTTGTCTAAGTATCTCAATAGTCTCCACCTTTTCTCTCAATGGTGGTAGTTTATCAAGTTTGTTATGTGGTGCATTTTGTCCCATATTATTTTTCTTTGTCCCAAAAATACAAATTATGGTACAAATATCAATGTTAGCAGTGTCTTTTTTGCATGAAGCCTAACGTTTTGCGGCTTGGCGATCGTGCGGGATTTCGGAGCACAAAACTGTCAACCTGCCACTAAAGCCCACTAGGAGCAATGCGCTTGAATTTAAGCACGTCACCCCGCCTGACGCAAAGCACCTATGTAAAAGCAGTAAATTGAGTCCATCATTAATTTTAACCTGTAGTCTGCGTTATGCAGCTACCAAAATTTGTTATTATGAAACATCAATTTACTGCAAGTCCAAAGTTATACATTGGC
>Ga0302236_1002482_pt1 | contig 11005 bp, 8 predicted proteins | sample AAG_UR_Gly_MG_FD_193509 | JGI IMG/M metagenome (GOLD analysis project Ga0302236, IMG submission 193509) | Enriched activated sludge microbial communities from anaerobic digester in WTTP, New Holstein, Wisconsin, United States - AAG_UR_Gly | ecosystem: Engineered > Bioreactor > Anaerobic >...
ACGGAGAGGACCAGGAGAAGGTTGAGCCTCCTCGCGGACCTCCCCGTGAATCGAGCCTTGCCCGGCACCTTCTATCCGAGGCTGGTCGGAAGGGCCGTCCTGCCTGCATAGGAGGCCCGGGCGCCGAGCGCCTCCTCTATCCTGAGGAGCTGGTTGTATTTGGCCACCCGGTCGGTTCTTATCGGAGCACCGGTCTTGATCAGCCCGCAGCCTGTCGCCACGGCAAGGTCGGCGATGAAGGAATCCTCGGTTTCGCCGCTGCGATGGCTCACTACGCTGCGGAAACCGTTCCAGGCCGCCAGCGAGATCGCGTCGAGCGTCTCGGTGATCGAGCCTATCTGGTTGAGCTTGATCAGTATCGAGTTGGCGGAATGCTCGGCTATGCCCCTCGTGAGCCTGGTCGTGTTGGTGACGAACAGGTCGTCGCCGACGATGTGCATCCTGCCGCCGAGTTTCTGCGTCATCAGCCGCCATCCGTCCCAGTCGTCCTCGGCGAGCCCGTCCTCTATGCTCGCTATCGGGAAGGATTTAGACAGCTTGTCCCAGTAGTCCACCAGTTCCTCCGTGGTCATGGACTCGCGGCCGGAACCGCTCATCACATAGGCCCCGTCGCGGTAGAACTCGGTGGCTGCGGGATCGAGGGCTATCCAGACATTGCCGCCGGGCTTGCAGCCGGCCTTTTCAATGGCCTTCACGATGAAATCGAGCGCATCCTCGTTGGAGTCGAGGTCCGGCGCGATGCCACCCTCGTCTCCGACGCTCGTGGACATGCCCCTGGAGGCCGCCGAGTCCCGCAGGGCGTGGCAGATCTCGATCCCGGCCCGCAGGGCTTCGGAGTAGCTGTCGAAGCCGGCCGGCATGATCATGAACTCCTGGAGGTCGAGCTTGTTCGACGCGTGCCTGCCGCCGTTGATGATGTTCATCATCGGGACCGGCAGACGGCAGGCCGACGAGCCGCCCAGATATCTGAACAGCGGGAGTTCGTGGTATGCCGCTGCGGCTCTGGCGGCGGCCATGGACACTGCGAGGATGGCGTTGGCGCCGAGTCTGCTCTTGTCCGGGGTGCCGTCCAGCCGGATCATGGTGGAGTCGAGGAGGGCCTGGTCGTCGGCGGGCAGGCCGATGACCGCAGGTGCGATCAAGTTGCGCACGTTTTCGACGGCCTTCGTGACGCCCTTGCCCTTGAATGTGGACCCTCCGTCGCGAAGCTCGCAGGCCTCGTATCCGCCCGTGGACGCGCCGCTTGGAACGGCCGCCCTGCCGAAGGAACCGTCGGCCAGAAGAACATCCGCCTCGACGGTGGGATTGCCTCTGGAATCGAAAACCTGTCTGGCCCTGACCTCGATTATCTCGCTCATATTCCCCTTCCTTGCCGTGCTGCCAGGGCTCCCGCCCTGCGCTCCAGGCCCTTTCGAACAATGCCTGTCGATGCTTGTCGTTCGGGGCGAATATAGCTCCGCCGGTGCGTCCGGCAGGCGTGTCAGCCTTCCTTCTGCGAGGGGTCGGAAATGCCAAGGCTGTTCATCCTCGCGAGAAGTGTGGTCCTCTTCATGCCGAGGAGCGCCGCCGCCCGGGAGCGGACCCACCCGGATCTGCGGAGAGCTTCCGTTATCTGCTGGCGCTCGATGTCCCGCAGCATCCCGGGAAGGCTGCACCCGGCCGCGGGTGGGAGGATCGGAGTCTGTGGCGTGGGGAGGGCTGATCCGGACATCCGGACCGGCAGGTCGGACTCGGTGATCTCGCCGCCGTCTGAGAGCACGGAGGCGCGCTCCATCGCGTTCTGCAGCTCACGGACATTGCCCGGCCACGGATATTCCTGCATGGCCGCGACGGCTCCGGCGGAGAGGGTCAGCGGCTTCTTCCCCGTGGTCTCGGCGATCCGGGCCAGGAAATGCCCGGCCAGGGGCATGATGTCCTCGCGCCGCTCTCTGAGAGGAGGTATGGGTATCTCGATGACATTGAGGCGGTAGTAGAGATCCTCCCGGAACTCGCCGCGGGATACGGCCTGCTCCAGATCGAGATTCGTGGCGGTGATCAGCCTGACATCGACCTTCACCAGATCAGAGCTGCCGACGGGGGAGAACTCCTGCTCCTGGATCACCCGCAGCAGCTTGACCTGCATCGCGGTGCTCATGTTGCCGACTTCGTCCAGGAAGAGTGTCCCTCCGTCCGCTATTCTGAAGCGGCCCATGGAGGATGTAACCGCCCCGGTATAGGCCCCTCTCGTGTGGCCGAACAGCTCGCTTTCAAGCAATCCCTCCGGCAGAGCGCCGAAGTTGACCGTGACGAAGGGCTGCCGGGCCCTGTGTCCCTGCCTGTGTATGGCACGGGCGACCAACTCCTTGCCGGTGCCGCTCTCACCTGTGATCAGGACGGTGGCGTCGGACCGGCTCACCTTGTCGATCAACTCGATGACGCCGGTCATGCTGCCGCCGCCGTGGATGATCTCGTTGAACGGACTGTCCGTCTTTCTGACGGCGGCCAGCCCGGACTGGAGGGCCTGCTCCAGGGAGGCGATGACGGAGTCCCTGGTGAAGGGCTTGGGGATGTAATCCACAGCGCCGAGGCGCATTGCCTTTATCGTGCTGTCGATCGTGGCATAGCCCGTTATCACGATTACGGGAAGCCAGGGGTACTTGTCGCGTACGACTGCAAGGAGTTCGAGACCGGAGATGTCGGGCAGCCTCACGTCCGTGATCATCACGTCGAAAGAGGTTGTTCGGAGGGCGCGCAGCGCCTCCCGTCCCTCGGCAACCGCCTCGGCGGGATAGCCGCCCGCCTTGAGCATCTCTGTCAGTACGCTCCGGACACCCTGCTCGTCGTCGACGATCAGGACACGGTGCACCCTGGCGCCTTTCCGGCCCATATTCCCCTTTAATGTTAAGATGAACCCCAGGGTACTATTCCCCCGGGTCACAACCATGTCAATATCTTGACGCCGGAGTGCCATTGCGCGTCCACGGTCGCAGGATAGCAGCAGGTCTGATGCTAGCGGCAACCGTCTTTTGCTGCTCGTGCAGGGAGCGGCCGGGAGAGCCGGTGTTCGTTATCAGCCTCGAGGGCGGCACCGGGCCGGAGACTGAACGAGTCGTCGTGGACACTCTGCAGACAGCCTCGGTCGACACTCTGTCGGTCCCGGACTCGATCCCTGCGGACACAGTCTACCTGCCCGTCGCGCCGCGCTTCGAATCCCTCGAGGGTTCACGCGTGCTGGCCGTCGAGATACGAGGCTCCCTGTACGAAACGCTTCAGCAGGCCTGCGCCGGACAGGAGCCCGATGTGCTCGGAGCTCATTTCACCAGGTGCCTCTGGTGGCACATCGATCCCTGGCGCGGTATCTGTGCCGGCGACTCGATAATCGCGGTCTACCGCGACGAAGGATTCGGCATGGAGAACCGGACCGTGGCCCTGAGGTACGCCCCCGTCTCCGGATCGTCCAACCGTCCCTTCGCGGTGTATCAGTTCAAGCGCACGGGCGACAACTATCCCTCCTACTGGCGGGCTGACGGGACCGAAGCCGTCCGCCTGCTGGACGTGATGCCTGTTTCCACCTTCGAGGAGATTACGGGTGTCTTCGGGGAGCCCAGGGGCGGCCACTCCCACGGAGGACTCGACTTCAAGGCCCCGGAGGGGACTCCGGTACGCACTCCGCACGGCGGCAGGGTGGTCCGGATGGACTGGAACACCGGATACAACGGGCATTGCATCGAACTGGACATCGGCGGGGGATACTCCGAGATCCACCTTCACCTGCAGGGCATCGCACCCGAGCTGTACACCGGATCGAGTGCGGAACAAGGCTCGGTCATAGGCTGGGTGGGCAACACCGGGCGTTCCTACTCCGCCCACCTGCACTACCAGATAAACGACGAAAACGGATACCCCATCGATCCTCTGATCTTCAGCGGATCGCACACGCGGACCCTTCCGCAGGCGGATCTGGACGGGTTCGCGCAGTTCAGGGCGGCCTGCGACTCCCTGATAGGGGCGCCGTGATGTCGGCCTGTGGAGCATCTTCGGCCCGCAGGCGGAGTGAAGTGGCGGTCGTGACGCTCAATTTCAACGGAGCCGCATTCCTCCGCCCGATGATCGAATCGCTGGCCCCCCAGCTCACATCCGCCCAGGCGCGTCTCATAGTCTTCGACAACGGCTCCTCGGACGGTTCCGACCGGCAGGTGGAGGAGTTGTTCGGCTCCGAGGAGTGGTTCTCCGTCGTCAGGTCGCCCGTCAATCTCGGATTCGCCGCCGGAGCCAACGCCGCGATGGCCGGTCTCGACGAGGAGATCGTCGTCCTTGCCAACAGTGACACCGTATTCCGGCCCGGCAGCCTGTCCGCACTGCTGGACGGGCTCCGCAGGCATCCGGGCGCCGCCCTGGCTGGGCCGAAGCTGCTCTGGCCGGACGGATCGCTCCAACCTTCGATGAGGGACTTCCCTTTCCCGTGGGCTCTGTTGAAGGAGCATCTTCCTGTCCTGTCGCGCAGTTCGGCGAAGCACTCGGACCATGCCGCCGAGCGGCGTGTGGACTGGGTCGTGGGGGCCGTGATGGCCATCCGGACGGAGGCCTTCAGAAGAGTGGGCGGCTTCGATACCGACTATTTCTTCTACCACGAGGAGACCGATCTCCAGTACAGGTTCCGCAGGGCCGGCATGGATGTCTGGTTCATCCCCGGGAGCGAGGTGGTGCACATCGAGGGCGGCTCCGCCTCGGCACTGTTTGGCCGTGAAACGACGCTCCGGTATATATCCGGGAAACTCCGCTTTCTGAGGAAGCACGGCGGTCCTCTGGACGCCATGTGCTTCCGGCTCCTGATGTCTGTGATGCATCTCGGGAGGGCTGCCGCAGGGATCGTGCGGCCGCGGAAGGCGGCGGAAGACTCCAGGTTTTCGCGCGGCTACTGCTCGAAGGCCCTGATGGAACTCTGGGACTTTTCCTCCCGGAAGTGATGAAAGGCCAGTCATGCCTGTCGTTCTGGGTTTCAACTGTTACAAGCACGATGCGGCGGCCGCCATACTCGTGGACGGACGGCTCGTGGCCGCAGCCGAGGAAGAGCGCTTCACCAGGCGCAAGCACGACTCCGACTATCCCGCGAAGGCCGTGGAGTACTGCCTGAAGACTGCCGGCGTCACGGCTTCGGACATAGATTGCGCCGCCTACTACATGGTACCGGGCGAGGTCGCGAGGGAGAACATCCGCTATTCAAGGCACTATCTGTTCTCCCCGGGCGGGGGCAACTTTCTCCTGGGCCAGCTCGCCGGCTCGCGCAAGATGTCTCTTGTCGGGGCGACGCTCAGGGATCATCTCGGCCCCTCCTTCCGGGCGAGGATGGCCTTCGTCGATCATCACGAGGCCCATGCCTGGGCTGCGTGGTACTGTTCCGGATTCGAGAGCGCCGCCGTGCTCACAATGGACGGGGTGGGCGAGCGCACCACCAGCATTCTAGGCAGGTTCGACGGCCCCATGCTCAGCAGGATCGCCGGGTCGGTGTTCCCGAACTCCCCGGGCGTCTATTACAGCGCCGTCACGAAGCATCTCGGCTTCGAGCCCGACAGCGACGAATACAAGGTCATGGGTCTCGCCTCGTACGGCGAGCCGGAGTTCGAAGATCTCTTCAAGCGGATGATCCGCGCGACGGACGACGGCAGGATAGTGGTGGACACCGGCCTGATGGACATTCACAGGGGGGTCCACTTCGCGAGGTTCGCCCCGTCGGTGGAAAGATCGATCGGCCCCGTGCGCAGTCCCGGCGGAGAGATCACCCACACCCACGAGAACGTGGCCGCTTCGGCCCAGAGGGCTCTGGAAGCCGTCGGCCTGAAGCTCGCGACCATCCTCAAGAGCAGGACAGGTCTGGACAGGCTCGTAATCTCAGGCGGCGTGGGCCTGAACTGTGTCATGAACGGCGTCATAGAAAGGGAGGCCGGGTTCGCCGAGGTCTACCCGCTCCCGGCCCCGCACGACGCCGGGACTTCGATAGGAGCGGCAGTCGCCGCCTACATCCCGCTCTTTGGAGCGGACTCGCTCGAGTCGCCGGACGGGATGTATCTCGGTTCCTCCTACTCGGAGAAGGAGATCGAAGCCGCCCTGGTGCAGTCGAAGCAGCCCTGGACGAAACCGGAGGACATCCATATGGAGACCGCCCGCCTGGTGGCGGACGGGAAGGTCGTCGGTCTCTTCCAGGGCAGGATGGAGTTCGGCCCCAGGGCGCTGGGGAACAGGTCGATCCTGGCCGATCCGAGGCGCGCCGACATGAAGGACATAGTGAACAGCGTAGTCAAGCAGCGCGAGGGATTCCGGCCCTTCGCCCCGAGCTGTCTGGAGGACAGGGCGGGGGAGTACTTCGAGGGCTGCGGGAAGTCGCGATACATGATCTCGACGTACATGGTCGCGCCGGGGAAGGCTGAGGTCATACCGGCCGTCACGCACGTGGACGGGACCGCGAGGGTACAGACCGTCACGCCGGAGACGAACGAATCCTACTGGACCATCATCCACCGGTTCTCGGAGCTGACGGGCGTGCCGGTTGTGCTCAACACATCGTTCAACGTGAAGGGCGAACCGATCGTAGAGTCTCCGGTGGACGCCCTGAGGTGCTTCTGGGGCACAGGCCTGGACGCCCTCTCCATCCCCCCCTTCCTCATCGTGAAACCAGATCGTTTTTAACATCTGGACCTAACTCCGCATTACCCGGCACCAAATGACTATCTATGCGCTGTACGGCGTGGTCCTGAAATGCGCGGCGGGAGATATCTCGTTCGATAGAGAGATTTGAATACTGAGGCTGCCTGGCTGGGTGAATTCTATGCCAGTAAGAATTAATTGCCTTCAAGATCTCAACGCCGGGCTGGTGCCGTATGAACGCCAAGGCCGTCTATATGAAGCCTTAAGGGCTTCGCTGCAGGCAGATCCACGTAGTTTGGACCAGTTGTTAAAAACGATCTGAAGGGTCAAGGCAGTCACCCGGCGCTGAGATTCCAAAGACAATCAGTATTTATTAGTACAGAATCTACCAAACCGGGCAGCCTGCGACACATAATACCAATTAATAGACGAGATATCTTCAGTAGCGTAACTTAGGAGTCAAGCCATACAGCGGATAGATAGTCGTTTGGTGTTAGGTAATGCGCAGTTAGTTCCAGATGTTAAAAGCGATCTGAAGGGTTAGTCGCCGCCGAGCTTTCGCTGGAGCGTTCTGCGGCCTATACCCAGCATTTCGGCGGCACGTGTCCGATTGCCGCCGGCGAGGGCCAGAGTCCTCTCTATGACCATTTCCTCGATCTCGTCGAGGCTTCTCGGCAGTTCAATCTTCAGAACCTCCGAGCCCTTCGCGGAGCTTCCGCTTATCTCGTCAGGGATGTCGTCGGGGGAGATGGTCGTTCCCGACATTATCACGAGGCTTTCCATCAGATTGCGCAACTGCCTGACATTGCCCGGCCAGGAGTACCCGGACAGTATCGAGAGCACCTCCGGATCGACCGTCGGTACCGGCAGACCGTGCCTCTCCGCCGCGTCACGGACGAACGACACCGCGAGCAGCGGGATGTCCTGCTTCCTCGCCCTCAGCGGAGGGATGTACAGCTCGACGACCTTCAGCCGATAGTACAGATCCTTCCTGAACGACCCGTTCCTCACGCGGGCCGCCAGGTCGCTGTTCGTGGCGGCTATGAGCCTCACATCGGTAGGAACGGGTTTCGTCCCTCCCAGGCGCGTGACCTGCTCCTCCTCCAGGGCTCTCAGAAGCTTCACCTGCGTGCCTGGGGGAATCTCGCCGATCTCGTCCAGGAGCAGAGTCCCTCCGCGGGCGGCTTCGAACCTGCCCTCGGCCATGCGTTCCGCCCCCGTGAAGGCGCCCCTCTCGTGCCCGAACAGCTCGTTCTCGAGCAGGGTTTCCGGTATGGCGGCGCAGTTCAGGGCCAGATAGGGGCCGCTCCTGCCGCTCAGAGCATGTATCTGTCTGGAGAGCAGGTCCTTGCCGGTGCCGCTCTCGCCTGTCAACAGGACCGTGGCCTTGACCGGGGCGACCTTCCTTACCCTGACCATCAGATCCTCGATGGCCCGGCTGCGATAGATGAAGGGAGAATCGTACACCTTCGCCGCTCCTGCAGTCGACTTCTCGGCCGAGAGCGAAGCGGAGTGGGCGAAGGCTCTTCCGATGGCCTCCTTGACTCTCGACGCCCCCTCGGGGTCGAGGATGACGTCGATCACGCCCGCCTTCATCCAGGTGACGGCGTCCTCGGCGTTCACCCCCCTCCCGTAGACCACCGAACCGGCCGAGGGATTGGCCTTACGGACCGCATCCAGGAAGGCGCCGACATGCATGTCGGAGATATCCCACGAGACGAGTACGACATTGACGGATCTGGCGAGCATACGCCTGAGGCCGGCTCTGGCGCTGGACTCGCTGATGACGGTGTATCCGGTCTCGGATGCGATCCTGCCGACCGCTGCGGATCTCTCCGCGTTCGAGTCGACTATCAGTACCGTTCCCCTGCCGAGTGTAGTTACCAGTCCGGACCTCCGCTCGTCGCAGTCGCAGTGATGGATTGCTCATAATATACTCCCGAAGCGGGACGGCGTGAACGAGCATCGTGTCTTCGAGAACCAGCCGGAGGCGGACGTGGATTTCGACCGTAGCGACGACTACTGTTTCGTATGCGGCATGAGCAACCCCTCGGGGCTCCGCCTGAGGCCGGAGGCTTCGGACGGCTCGTGCAGCTTCGAATGGATCCCGACGAGGGAGCTTCAGGGCTGGCCCGGCATCACCCACGGCGGCGTGGTGACGGCGCTGCTCGACGAGGCGATGGCCTACGCCTCCATGAGCATCGGCGGCCGGTACGCCACGGCGCAGATCGCCGTGAGCTTCCACCGGCCGGTCCGGACGGGCGTCCCTGCTCTGGTCCGGGCGAAGGTGGAGGAGAGCCGGGGAAGACGGGTCAAGACCTCGGGCGAGATTCTCCAGGGCGGGGAGGTGCTTGCCTCGGGCAGCGCCGTCTTCATCCGCACCGGAGGCTGAAACGGTCCCCAGGCTTCTTCTGATCGGAAGCGGAGGCCGACTGGGAACAGCGGTCAGACGGGCGGCTGGCGGGGATTTCGACATCCATTGCCCTGCGCACGGGGAAATTGCGGGCGCCAGACTGAAGGCGCTGCTTTCAGGCCCGCGAAGGCCCGACCTGATCGTGAACGCGGCAGCCATGTCGTCCACTTCCGAATGCGCCCGCGAACCCCGCCTCGCTTTCGAGGCCAACGCCCTGCTCCCCAGGGATCTGGCGCGTGCCTGCCGCGGGGAGGGCATCCGCCTTGTGCACATCTCCACCGACCTGGTCTATGGAGGACATGCCCCTCCCTATACGGAATCGTCCCCCTGCGTACCGCTCTCGGTGTACGGATGGACGAAGCTGCTCGGGGACAGGGCGGTCATGGCCGTCTGCCCCGGCTCCCTGGTGCTTAGGACTTCCGTACTGTTCGGAGGGATAGGCGCTCCGCGGAGGACCTTCTCCGAGGAGCTGCTGGCAGGCGCGGTGCAGAAGGTCCACGTCGATTCGTTCCGCAACCACACGCCGGCGGGCTGGTTCGCAAGGGCGATCCTCACGGCGGGGATGGCGGACGTTTCCGGGCCGCTCATCGCCTCCGGATTGCATTCGCTCTCTAGATCGGCATTCGCCGAGATGCTGTTCCGCCACCTCGGCCTCGACGGCTGCCCGCCCGCCGGATACAGGCCGCCGGGAGTTCCGGCCGATCTGTCGCTCGACACCGGCCGCTTCGCCCGGCTGTTCGGCGAGCCGCCCGATCCGTTCCAGGCCTTCGACATGGAATACAAGAAACCTAGCTGAGCATCTCCGCCAGGAATCTCCCGGTGTACGAGCCCTCGATGCCGGCCACCTGGTCGGGCGTTCCCTCGGCTATGACCATGCCTCCGCCGTCTCCGCCCTCCGGCCCAAGGTCGATTATCCAGTCGGCGTTCTTCACCACGTCCAGGTTGTGCTCGATGACGACCACGGTATTGCCCTGGCTCACCAGCCTGTCGAGGACCTGGAGGAGCTTGCGCACGTCGTGGAAATGGAGCCCGGTGGTCGGCTCGTCCAGAATGTACATCGTGTGAGTCGCCCCCGGCCGGGCGAGTTCCCTGGCCAGCTTGACCCGCTGCGCCTCGCCTCCGGAGAGGGTCGTCGCCGGCTGGCCGAGTTTGATGTAGCCTAGCCCGACATCGTCCATGACCTTCAGTGTGCGGGCCACCGCGGGGATTCTCTCGAAGAGGTCCATCGCCTGCCTTACTGTGAGGTCCAGCACCTGGGCGATGCTGTGCTCGCGGAATGTCACCCGGAGTGTCTCCTTGTTGAAGCGCATGCCTCCGCATGTGTCGCATACGACGAACACGTCCGGGAGGAAGTGCATCTCGATCCGCTTCACGCCTGCGCCCTGGCAGTCCTCGCATCTGCCGCCGTGCACGTTGAAGCTGAATCTTGCAGGGGAGTATCCCCGCATCTTCGCTGCCGGCAGCCCGGCGAAAATCGTCCTTATCTGGTCGAAGACCTTCGTGTAGGTGGCCGGGTTCGACCTGGGAGTCCTCCCGATCGGATCCTGCGAGATGTTGATGACCTTGTCCACGTTCTCGTAGCCCCGGATTCCCCTGTGCGGCCCCGGCGTGTTCGATCCAGTGCCGCAGAGGTTCGAGAGGGCGGGGTAAAGCGTCTGGGTAATGAGAGAACTCTTTCCTGAGCCCGAAACCCCCGTGACGCAGATGAACCGGCCGAGCGGGAAGGACACCGTGACGTTCCTGAGGTTGTTCAGTGTCGCCCCGTCCAGGGTGAGGGTGCCCCTGGACCTGCTCCTGGGGGTGCGGATCCTCGTGATCTGTTCCTTTCCGGTCAGATATCTGCCAGTGAGGGATTCGGGGTTCTCCTTTACGGCTGCCGGAGAGCCCTCCGCAACCACGAGGCCGCCGTCGGTTCCGGCTCCCGGCCCGAAGTCCACGACGTGGTCGGCTCTCAGGATCGTGTCCCTGTCG
>Ga0302236_1002491_pt1 | contig 10972 bp, 10 predicted proteins | sample AAG_UR_Gly_MG_FD_193509 | JGI IMG/M metagenome (GOLD analysis project Ga0302236, IMG submission 193509) | Enriched activated sludge microbial communities from anaerobic digester in WTTP, New Holstein, Wisconsin, United States - AAG_UR_Gly | ecosystem: Engineered > Bioreactor > Anaerobic >...
CCTTTTTCGCCTCTACCTGTATTTCTTTTTGCTGCCATTTCCCCTGTTGCAATATTTAGCGTTGTGGGCCGGTTTGAATCGTTTGAATCTTTTAGATCGTTCAGATCGTTTGGATCGCTAAACTCGCTTGAATCGTTTGGATCACTTGGATCGATAAACTCGCCTGGATCTGGGGGCCTTCTGGCCTCTGGCGAATACATCTGAGATTTCATCTTTATCGGCTCTATTCGTATCGGCAGCTCTAGTGGTGTAAGACAGGCGCGCTGGGCGGCCGCAAAGGCCGCTACGCGGCCTTTGGTGCGCTCCATTAGCTCGGTGGTTTTCTTAGGCAACTTATCATAAGCAGCCTTCAACTCATCCCGAGAGATTACAAGAGGCGCCCCGACTGGAAGCCCATCTAATCTCTCTGCCCATCGCCTGAGTTCTGGCTCCTTGCCAGCTCGGATAGCATCGATAGCTTGCTTGGCAACGGCTTCAATTTCAGGATCGAAAAGCCTCACCGAAGGTTCTGCAATATCATCAATCGCAATTCTTTTTAATGGATGCTTTTCCATTCGCTTTTTCCTTCAAGCCCTTCGAATTCTGGCTTTGCATTTCCCCCACGCCGCGTAACACGCAAGGAACGACGCTCGAGTTCTTCCTCAATATCCGAAAGACCGCCGCCCATGCTAATTGTCTTTACCAAGGCAAAATAGAGTACATCAGCAGCCTCAGATATCGTCTCTTGTAGAGATTTAGACTGTATAAGCTCTTGCACTTCCTCGCGAAGCTTGGATGCGAGAAGGGCTTCATCGGCAAATAGCCTGCGCGTATAAGAGCCCTGGGGTGCTTCTTTCAAGCGTCTCTTGATAGTACGATCGAGTTTTTCCAGACCATAACCGTTATCAAAGCAGGTTCGTCTGCCAAGATGGCAGAAGCCTTCGCCATTCTGACGCACCGTAAAGCGGATTGTATCTCTATCGCAATCGAGCTCTGCGCGCAGAAGAATCTGGTCGTTTCCGGATGATTCTCCTTTTACCCAGAGGCCCCTCGATCTAGAATGATATACTCCCTTGCCGCAATTCAAAGCAAGTTTTAGACTCTCCTTGCTCGAATGCACAAGCCCAAGTGCTTTTCCCGACTCGTCGCATACAACAGTAGGCCATAGTCCATCAGCTCTGTCAGTAATAAGGGGTGCAGCAAATGCCTCAGCAAGAGAAAGGTCTCCTAAAACAAGCGAAGTACCCGCCTGGAGGTCTGCACCCAGCCTATCCAGAGTCGCAATATCCGCAATGCCTCGTTCGCCACCAGCGGCCCCTCCGGCAAATGTGAATTTGCTATCAGGGGCAAGAGCGATTAGCTTCCTTGCTCTTTCGATATCGATACCACACTGGTCGCCCTCGGTTTCTATGAAGGTAATGAGAAAGCCGGACACATAGGGTGCAAGAGCTATGATCGATTCCTCGATAGAACCTTCCCTTTGCTTTGACCATCCTTCCACCATGATATTCCCTTCTTTACTATCCAGGGCTGCTATAACCCGCTCCCGAGGCAAGCTGGAAAGGAATTCAGGTGTGGCCGAAGTTCCAATAATAATCGAGCGGGCTCCTCCATTGAGATAATCCATAGCAAGATCAATCGTGCGAATGCCTCCACCTACGCGCGCTCGATATATTCTGCACAAAGAAAGAATGAGTTCTCGGTTGCTTCCAACTCCTTTTGCCGCGTCGAGGTCTACTACGGCGAACTCTCCAACCCGACCATAGCGTTCGGCGAGCTCCAAAGGGTTTCCAGCATCCAAAGGTGGCTGCTTTCCTCCTCTAAGCTGTACTGCTCGGCCATTCGTTATGTCGATACTGGGCACGATCATAATCTTACCTCCACATCATGTGCTTTCAAGAATTCCTTTATCTCTCGAATTGAGATTTCTCCGCGATGAAAAATGCCCGCAGCCAGGAGCGCTGATGCTCCACTTAAATATCCCTCCAGAAAATGCTCCGGCTTTGAAGCCCCTCCCGAGGCGACAACTGGCACGAGCACTGCCCGCGCGACAAGTCCTATGAGCCTGCACTCATATCCAAGGCTTGTACCATCTCGATCTATCGAGGTTAGAAGAATCTCACCGGCACCTCGACCGCTAGCCTCCTGAGCCCAGGCGACTGCATCGAAACCGGTTTTGCGAGAGCCTGCATCGATTTTCACTTCATATCCTGAAGGCATTGTAGAATTCTCTGCCACATCGATAGCCACAACCACACACTGTACACCAAAGCGCGAAGCAAGTTCATCGATAATCAAGGGATTGCGCACCGCTGCGCTGTTCACAGAGATACGATCCGCTCCTGCTTCAAGCAGGCGGCATGCATCCTCGATGCTTCCGATTCCACCTCCCACCATGATTGGAATGGAGAGCACTTGCCGTATACGTGCCACTTCTTGAGCCATGGTCTTTCTGCCCTCCAGAGTGGCGCTAATATCGAGAAAGGCGAGCTCGTCCGCTCCTTGCCTTTCGTACAAAAGAGCGCGTTCAAGCGGGTCCCCTGAATCGACAAGGTTTAGAAATCTTGTTCCTTTGACTACGCGTCCATCCTTGAAGTCCAGGCAAGGGATTATTCTCACTGCAAGTCCGTTCATACATTTCTCCCAATTCTGTTTAGATCGATCCAGTGCGAAAAAAGTCTTGTACCAAAGGACCCGGAAAGTTCCGGATGAAACTGACAGAGAAGGAGTGTGGGTTTTGCATCTTGCCAGGCTTCCAGCGCCGCAACAAATGGCTCTCCATATCTTGCACTCGCAATGGCTACTTGATCAAAAACATTTTGCGCAAAGGGGGCACCTTTAGAGCCTTTTATCGTTGTTTTATAAGTGTAGGCCACTTCTCCCACCCGGTAACTATTAGCAAAATAGACCCAGCCTGATTCGAGAAGATGCGCAGAGCTCTCAGATTCAATTTTGTTCCACCCTAGCTGAGGCAAGGGCAGACCTCCTGCCAGCCTTTTTACGGTACCATTGAAAATACAAAGCCCCTTCGAGCCCGGAGCTTCTTCGCTCGCTTCGAAAAAGAGTTGCATACCAAGACATATACCCGCCGTTGGAAGACCTTGTTCTACACGTCTACATATCGCCTCGTCGAGACCATCCTGGGATAGTTTCTCCATAGCTGGTCCGAAAGCTCCTACTCCCGGAAGGATAACAACTTGTCCCTCAAGTACATCGATCATCATATCGCTCACTACAGGCTCGAAACCTAGCCGTTTTGCAAATGCTTCTACGGAGGCAAGATTTGCTGCTCCTGTCTTGATAATTATAAGTTTTTTTCTTTCCTTCATGCTCATGTTAGCTCCGAATCTATGCGTGCTTCTCCTTTTGTGCTTCCTAATACTGGGCTTGGTGCTAGAGCAGCTCTGAACGCCAGAGCAACGGCCTTAAAAAGCGCCTCAGCCTTATGGTGGTCGTTTTCTCCGCGAAGAATGTCGAGGTGAAGTGTACATCGTGCATTCGCCGCAAAACTCTGAAAGAAGTGGGCAATATTACAGGTCGAAAGCAAACCTATAGATGGCATAGAAAACGTTCCGGAGAAGACACAGTAGCTTCTGTTAGAAATATCCAATACAGCACGCGCCAGAGCCTCATCCATTGGAGCATAGGAATATCCAAAGCGTGCAAAGCCCTGTGCCGAAGGAACTATTTTCGAAAACGCCATGCCCAGAGCTATGCCTACATCCTCTACCGTGTGATGGTCATCGATTTCCAGGTCTCCTGTGCATGAAATCTGCAAGCTCCAGCCAGCATGGAATGCAAGTTCAGTAAGCATATGGTCAAAAAATCCTATGCCTGTTGCGATTTCGATGGATCCTGGCGATAATTGCAGACTCACGCTGACATCTGTCTCGGCCGTTGTTCTTTTTATAGTGGCCATTAGTCGATCGCTCATAGACGCTCCTTAATCCAAGGTATTATTTCATGCGGTAATTTTCATTATATTCTTTTATAGCTGCTTCGAGAGAAACACACAGCTCCTTGAATTCTTCAGGTTCTCCCGGAACGGTGATTCTAACAAGCTCTTCATAACCTGGCTTATTAGGCCATGTACGTACGAGAATTCCTCGTTCGCGTAACCTATCTGAGAGATCAATAGGATTTTTGATCTTCAACAGAACGAAATTAGCTTCGCTCTCCGATACCAAAAAGCCTAGTTTTCTGCAAAGCGATTTCAAAACATGTACCTCCCGCCGAACTTCATCGATAAAGCCTTGAGCAACTCCTTGATCAAGAGAAAGCGCTCTTCTGCCTGCTTCGATCGCTGAGCTCGAAAGCGAATAAGGAGGACCAGCATCCGAAAGTTTCGAGATAATCCTTGCTGATTCGGGAGTTGCCGCAGCATAACCTATGCGAAAGCCTGCAAGGCCCTTGGATTTCGAAAAGCTACCAGTTACGAGCACATTTGGGTTGGCTAAAGCCTGAATAGGCGTTGCTCCATGTATCGAAAACTCCTGATAGGTCGCATCGAAAACGAAGATTGTTCCTGCCTCGAGACAGGCCTTGGCTATTTGTGTCACATCTAGGGGAGACAGCACAACTCCTGAAGGGTTATCGGGGCTCGAGAGTATGAGCAGTTTTGGAGCGAAGTCTTTTACACACCTGCATATATCGTCGATCGGAAAAGGTCCGAATGGATTTTTTGCAATTTCCTCGAATCTAGCGGATGATCGCTGGGCAGCTTCCAGGAATTCGACGAAACCGGGAGTGGTGCTCATTACAAGGCCTCCTGGCCCTGCAAGGCTCCGTATTGCTCGATCGATTGCATCGTCGGCTCCGGCTGTGGCGAGCAGGCAGGATGAAGGTATACCGAGTTTCTCGGCTAAGGGTATTTCCAGAAGTTCCCTCATAGGGTAGCGTCGGGCTATCTCTGGGCTCAGAATCGCTCTGAGATCTTCTTCTGAGAGAAGGCATTGACCTTCGTTAGCATCTAATCTAAGCATTTTCTTCTCCTTTTGCCTTAGGGCACAAGCTGCGATATCTGAGTGGCTACAATATCGGTGCCTCCACGTCGCTTTATCTCTGGGATAAGGCTTGCGAGTGTATCGCGAGGAGCCGCAACTTTAACCGCAAAGGCATCTCCCCCTCCGAGAGGGGACACAGTGGGTGCTCGTAGACAAGGAAGAATGGCGACAAGTTCATCGAGAAGTTCTGCTGATACATTCACTTCGAGCATTACACGACGCCTCGCTTCGAGCACAGAACCGAAGAGAAGAATAAGCGCTTCCGCTGCTTCGCGCTTGGTTGCATCTGCCATTGCTGCCTTTGAGGCATAGAATCTTGTTGAACTCATCATCAGGGTATCCAGTATTTCGAGTCTGTTAGCCCGCAGGGTAGAGCCTGTTGCACAGTTGTCGATTATGATATCTGCATCCTCTGGAGGGAAAACTTCTGTTGCTCCATAAGAATGCACAAATCCCGCGCCAGGTAAGTTTTTGTCGATCCAAGCCCTTGCTAGTCCTTCGTACTCGGAAGCGATGATAGGAGTCCTTTTGCAGACGGATATCATTTTTGTAAGATCTCCTCTGTAAGCGCGAAAGGCTGTTGCCACATTTTCGGGAGCCGCGGCAACTATCTTTACTGGATCGAGACCGGTATCCAAAAGCTCGACCAAATCGGCTCCAAGTTCGCGTACCCAATCTTCACCTGCAAAGCCGATATCGCGGCTTCCAGCCTCTAGCATCTCGACGATGTTCTGGGGTTTTAGAAGCTTTGCTTCGTACATTATCTCTCTAGATCCAAAGACCAGGGCTTTTCCGTTTCCGATTCGTGGACGATATTCTCGATCATCGATGGATATAGGTATGCCTGTATCCTTGAAAAGCTCGATGACTTTTGCCTGCATCCTGCCTTTTGGAAGGCCGAGCCTCAATTCCAGCTTTTGATTTGCATTTTCTGCCATTTTTTCTCCTCCTCCTTGCAATCTTTTATCAGGCAAGGAAAAAATAAGCCGGCCCCGTTGGGAGCCGGCTCTGGCAAAATCGACAAAAAAGCCGGCTCCCTGGAGCCGGCTTCGATTCAATATTAAGCTGCGTTTATTCCCGCGCCTAACCACGGCTCCATGTGAAAAAGCCGTGATGATGATGAAGATTAAGCGCTTTCTTAACAGATGTCCCTTTCATATTTTCGTAATATTGCAGTTTCTTCCAAAAGAGTCAAGAGGGCGACGAATTCAATCAATAGAAATCTTGCTGAAGAAGCATAATCAACAAGATAGCAACACTGCAAATCTTTTTAGAATGCTCATACAGGTCTACTTCTTAGGCCGCTTTACTTTGATGTCTAAACCTCCCATCAAAGTGATAGCATTTATTTTGATAGTTGGCGCTCCAAGCTTTGCCGATGAAGGAGCCCGATTATCTATACCACCCATAATAGGAATGCCTGTTACCTCCACATTGACCCCTTCTGGCACAAAGATATCTACTCCTCCCATTAGGGCAAATACATCTATCGTAGAAACCCCAGGGGGAATCTGAGCTTGTGAGTAGTCCAGGTCGACACCGCCCATTATAGCGACGACTTTCATCCTCTTGGGTGGATACCATAAGCCCTTTCTAGTCGCACCAGACAAAAAAGCTAGGGTGACATCATAATCCTTGATTTCACCGTGGTTGAGCAATATTCCATCAAGAGATGTAAATTGCTTATTGGTCTCGGTTGAAGCCGGAAGGTCTTCAATTAGAGATAAAAGTTCTCTTTTCGATGCGGTGTTTACAGCAATCTCCATTCGCTTCTCGTATACATCGATATCGAGCATATTTTGCGCAAAACCATGCTCTAAGCGCTCGATGACATTATTTCTCTCGATTTTTGTGGGACCATGATCATACTTTTCTAGCTCTGGCATTATGACCTCTCCAGAAACTCAATGATATTATGCGATATTATGCCAATAATCTTGCTAAAATGTAAGCATGAGAAGCATAAGCTAATCTAATATACAGGATTTTAACCCATGGAATCATTGCCTCTCGCCAAAGCCCGATCAAAACATTATTATCATCTCATACTATGGCAGAAAAGAAGATTCGTTGCAGTACGCATATGAGCAATCTTTGCCAGGAAAAGGATGGCAATCTACATGACTTCGAATTGCATCCAAGGGGCAGGGGAGGGGCGGCGATCATCTATCCGGTTATTTCGCGACGAGCTGGAGGGCTTTCTTTAGGCATCAACCTTTTCCCTGAGCGCAAGATTTGCAGCTACGATTGCCCCTATTGTGAGGTTATGCCATTTTCCAATCCTGGGGCTTCGCTAAAAGCCGGCGATGTGAGCCGCGCTATCGAGTGCTTCTTCGATGAAGAATGGCCTGAGCTCTCAAAGACTCTGGAGCTCAAAGATATTTCGATTTCTGGAAATGGCGAACCCACACTCTCGCCCTTCTTGGAAGAAGCTTTGTATGCTGCTCGCCAAGCAATTGATACAAAGGCCCTCGTAAAGGATTGCGCAACACCATCAGGCCAGCACTCGATTCCATCTATCGTTCTTATCACCAATTCCACTGGCTTCCTTCGTGAAGATATTACCGAGCTCCTTGCTGGTTTTTATAAAAGATACCCCTTCGAAATTTGGGCAAAGCTCGATGGTGGAAAAGAAGAGCTTCATGCTCTCCTTTCGCGCTCGCGATTTCCGTTTGCTGAAATTGTCCGTGGGATTGTGGACTTTTCATGCAGTGTGCCTGTCACTCTGCAGACTATGGTGATATATGACAATCGAACAGGCAATATTTACTTCGATTGCCAGTCCTATGCTGTCACGATTAGAGAAATTCTCAATGGTGGCGGACAGCTAAGAGCAATTCAGATCTATACTACGGCAAGGGTTCCAGTCGAATCATGGGTTGCGCCCGTGTCGGATGAGAGACTAGTGATTTTTGCACGGCAATTATCTTCAATATTAAATAGACCCCAAAGAAAGAAGGCTACCGGCAAAGAAGAGGAAGCATTACAAAATCAGGTGTATTCGATTCCCATTTTATGTTATGGATCGCGGGGCAAACTGGATTGGAACCATGCCAACCGCTGACCTTCACACCCACTCCACTGCCTCAGATGGTGAGCTTGCGCCTGCCGCGCTCGTCGAAAAAGCCCGCGCGCTTGGCCTTTCCACCCTCGCCCTTACCGACCACGATAACACTCTAGGAGTAGCAGAAGCGCGCGCGGCTGCCAGGCTTGTGAACCTTGAATTCATCCCTGGCATCGAGATCGAGATAGATTTCGAGCCAGGCGAGTTTCATCTTCTCGGTTATGGGATCGATGAGGCAGCGCCACCTCTCGTAGAGGCGGTGGAAAGACTTTCCCACGCCAGACTGGAGCGCAACTTAGCCATTCTTGATCGCATTGCGAAAGCCAATCTTCCACTGGACATTGATAGTATTGAAGCCTTTTCGAAAACCTCCTATCTGGGTAGGCCACATCTCGCAGATCTTTTTGTGGAAGCGCATTGCGCTCGTACGCGGCAGGAAGCCTTTGATCGATATCTTGGCAAAGGGAAACCATTCTATATAAAGAAAGCATGTCTAGCGCTCGAAGAAGCGCTATCCGTTATTGATGCTGCGGGTGGGGTTTCCGTTCTTGCTCATCCCTATTCACTTTTCGTATCAAAAGATGTTCTTGGCACGATTTTTTCTCAATTGAAAGCCAAAGGCGTTAGGGGAATAGAAGCTTACCATCCAACCGCCAAATATGGTCAATGTGTTATTCTGGAACGAATGGCACACGAGCGAGGAATGTTTGTCACAGCTGGCTCGGATTTTCATGGCAAAATGAGGCCTGAATGTGGGCTGGGTCGGACTTCGGGAAATAAGCCTATAGATATTCGCTTTCGAGATGAGCTTGTAGCTGCTCTTGAAAGCCGTATTTGATATTCTTCTTTGAATATCGCTGCTCATCTTCGCCAAATCTCAAGGCGCTCTCGATATTATTGTCTATTGATAACAATATGCCTTGATAACGATAGCAATTAAGAATAAATGCCTTTAGAAACAGCTTCAAGCATTATTTCTCGCTTTTATTGTCCGAAAGTTCACTTTCCTCGTTCAATGCCCTGTAGAGATCACCAGCGGCAACAAATAGTATCAGAATAACTGGACCCAGTATCAGCCCGTTAAATCCAAAGACTGCCAGGCCTCCGGTTATGGAGAAAAAAAGCAAGAGTGGATGTATCTTTATCTGTTCACCCAATACAATTGGTCGAATAAAATTATCGAGCGTCGCAACGATTACGCTTGCGCAAGCGACAAAGACAATTGCCTTTATAATTTGACCGTTAACCGCAAGATAAATCCCCATTGGAGCCCATACTACGGTAGTGCCGAGAAGCGGGACAAAGGATGAAATGGCTGTCAACACCGCCAGCACAAGATTATTCTTGAAACCGAAGATAATGCTCAGGATGAACATCATAAAACCTTGAAAAAGCGAAACGAGAAAATACCCGATAACAAGTTGACGGCCTGTTTCACGGAGCTTGCTCATAAAAAGCCTGGTGTACTGAGGAGCTATAGGCATCATGGAAACAAAGGTGTCTCCCAAAGAACTAGCATCCATCAAGAGATAATAGAGAGTAAAAACCATGAAACAGATAGTAACCACAAACTTGGAGATATTCATTATGAGGGAAGTAGATATTTTTATAAGCTGGTTTACTCCGGATGCTAGGAATGACTGTAGCTCCCTCAGCGGATCGAAAGTACTAACATCATATAGATCACCAAGCAGAGACTGAATTGCTGAGCCTATTTGATTCTGAGGATCTATTCTCAACTTATCGATATTCTCCTCTACAAAGTGGATGCTCAATTTGAGCAAATCCGCAAGCTGTTGTATTGTCTTGAATGCGAGAAATGCAAGAGGAATAAGAATAATAATGACGCCGAAAATAGATAAAAACAAAGCGCTAAGTCGAGAGCGCATGGTTTTTCGGCTTTTTATATTATTAGGACCTCTGAGCCTTTTATGAATTGGCTCGAGAAAGACATACAATAAGCCACTCCATAGTATTACGGTTAGAAAAGGATAAAAGAGCCTTCCAACCAGAAGCAATAATGCGAGGAATAGGATCAAAAAGGAGATCTTTCGCGGATTTGTGGTCTTCATTGTCCGTAATGATAATTGTTATTGAGGTTTATGAATAGATATATCTTATCTGGAGTTGGCCGCAATCGCAGTTGGAGCCGTAGTTGGAATCGTATTGGAACCATAGTTGGTTGCATCAAAGATATCGAGGCATCTAAAGATAAGCCTAGACATAATAGCTTGTAATCGTACACAATTGTCTCTGTGAGCACACTTTTCATGATTGCAACACCTATTGGTAATCTCGAAGACATAAGCCTGAGAGCGCTAGAAACGCTTAAATCAGTAGATATTATCGCGTGTGAGGACACCAGGCACACATTAAAGCTGCTTTCGCGATATGAAATTCGTAAGCCGCTAATCTCATGTCATTCGTACAATGAACAACAAGCAGCCAAAAGGGTTATAGCCCTTTTGAGCGAGGGCAAAGACGTGGCCTATTGTTCAGATGCTGGAACACCTGGGTTTTCTGATCCTGGAGCGCTGCTGGTGCGAATGGCGCGATCAGCAGGATACAAGATCGTACCCATTCCCGGACCAAGCGCTTTTGCCTGCCTTATCAGCGCATCTGGGCTATCTGGGAAGACTTTTTTATTTGATGGTTTTCTTTCGCCAAAACCAGGCAAGAGGCGGACAAGGCTAAAGGAACTTCTTGACCGCGGAGAATCCTTTGTTCTCTATGAATCGCCTTTTCGAATCGGGAAACTGCTTGCTGATATAGCCTCAATAGATCCCGAAAGAAGGCTATGCATAGGCAGGGAGCTAACAAAAATACATGAGGAGATAATCGAAGGCAAGGCCGAAGAGCTGGTTCAGCGATTTCCTGCGGAATCGGCCAAAGGAGAATTTTGTATAATTGTGCATGGCATAAAGCC
>Ga0302236_1002492_pt1 | contig 10972 bp, 8 predicted proteins | sample AAG_UR_Gly_MG_FD_193509 | JGI IMG/M metagenome (GOLD analysis project Ga0302236, IMG submission 193509) | Enriched activated sludge microbial communities from anaerobic digester in WTTP, New Holstein, Wisconsin, United States - AAG_UR_Gly | ecosystem: Engineered > Bioreactor > Anaerobic >...
GAAGTTATGAATTTGCAATTTCAATTATCCATTATACCGGATTTTTATTATTATTGCAAATTCTCCCTCTTAGTACCGCAACAGGCAAGTTAGTATCCATCTCACAAGTCTGTCTCTGTCCGGACTCTTACGTAAAATTTATGATCCTGTTACAATGAAATCTGTTATTACAGAATATACAGTTTTGTATTTATTTAAGTTATAACTTTCTCCTTTGACGGCATATCTTTTGCTCCAGAGCCTGGACAGAGACAGGTGTATATGTTTTTGGGATACTTTTTTATCTGTTGCAGTACTTGGTAAATTAAAAAATATTAATCTTCTCTTAATAGTACTTTAATATTTTATGTGTAAAATTATAACTGAAAAAGTATAAATTATAGTTAGTTTCATAACAATCCATAATTAAGAACCTCGTAATGCGTAAAGCGTGATGCGTGAGATTAACCCATTACACATTATGCATTACGCATCACGAATTATTTAAATTCTAATAAGTTATGAAATATACTATACATATTTATTTAAGGAGGTAACATTATTATGAAATACAACAAAAAATTAGTATTAATTCTATCCCTGGCAATCCTTCTTGGAGTCGTATTCTACGGTGGGCTTATTTATGGACAACTCAGAGCGAATGAAAATAGACCTCTTCAACCACCTCCGGGTATTTTGAGCTTAGAAGCAAGTTTTCAGGAGGTATCAAAAAAAGTTTCCCCTGCTGTAGTAAATATAAATACGGAAAAGGTTATAAAAAGACAATATAATGTACCTATGAATGAAGATTTTTTCAAAGGTACACCTTTCGAAGAGTTTTTTAAATTTTACCAGCCCTTTGGACCACAGGGAGAACAGAAAATTACCAACCTCGGTTCAGGTGTAATAGTAAGTCCAGATGGCTATATTATTACCAATGCCCACGTTATATCTGATGCAGACAAAATAAATATCACTCTCCAGGATGGTACAAAATATGATAATGTTAAGATCATTGGCTATGATAAATCCGGTGATATAGGATTACTTAAACTTGAAACAAAAAAAGAACTGCCCTATGCTATTACAGGTAACTCTGATGAATTAAAGGTTGGTTCATGGGTTTTAGCTATGGGTAATCCCTATGGTTTCACTTCATCTGTGACATCAGGCATCATAAGTGCTGTGGGAAGAGCTTTACCAGCTGAAGGACAAACTAACTATGGAGATTTTTCAGATCTTATTCAAACTGATGCATCTATTAATCCCGGAAATAGTGGAGGTCCCCTTGTAAATCTCTATGGTGAGGTTGTAGGTATTAATACAGCTATTATAAGTCCCAATGGTGGTTCTGTAGGGCTTGGTTTCTCAATCCCCATTAATCAGGCCAGATATATAATGGATCAGCTAATAAAAAATGGTAAAGTAATCCATGGCTGGCTTGGAATAGGTATTCAGGATATGACACCGGAATTAGCTAAAAATTTTGGTATCGATAAAGGTGTGTTGATAAGTAATATAGCTTATGGAGGCCCTGCTGATAAAGGAGGTCTTCAGGTGGGAGATGTAATTTTACGGATAGGTAACAAAGAGATTAACAAAGTAACAGAACTTCAGAGAGAAATATCCCGTAAAAATCCTGGTGAGAAAGTCCAGATTGATATAGTAAGAAATAAAAAACCTGTAACTCTATCTGTTACTATAGATAGCCGTCCTGAAGATGAAGGTTTAAGTATGACATCGGATAAAGAATACAGTAAAGATAAAAATAATAAAGAAGAGATAAAAAAATGGAAAGGTATTATTGTAAAAGAATTAACTCCTGAACTCCGTAAGAAATATGGTATAGCAGAAGAATATGGAGTCCTGGTAGCAGAGGTTGAACATGGAAGTAAAGCATATAAGAAAGGCTTTAGAGGTGGTGAAATAATAAAGAAAATCAATAATCATATTATTAAAGGAATAAATGATTATTACAAGGCCATAGAAGAAGCCGGAGATGAGCAGTCTGTTGTGCTTGTTTCTGCAGGAAGATACAGTACGTTTGTAGTTTTATAAAAGTAAAAAGCGAAAAGTTCACTTTTCACTACTTTAAATAACAGAAATATATAATACCAGATAAAATCAAGCCCACTATGAGAAAAATAATTAATTTATAGGAAATTCCACAGGACTGTTTACTGGAAGGAGAGTAGGCAAGTCCTTCCGGTTCCATGGAAGATATTATATTTGCGTAGTTAACGGAAATAACCTGACCTTTTTTCAGAGCCTGTAAATCATTAAACAGCTCCTCAGGTCTTTGATATCTCCTGGAAGGGTCAAGTTCAAGAGCTTTTTTTAAAATTGTTTCCATATCTTTAGAAATAGCCGGATCCTTATGACGGATCGGTTCAAACTGAAAAGGAGTAGTAGAAGGATCATGTTTTGTCAACAATTGATATAAAGTTGCTCCCAGAGCATATATATCTGATTTGATGTCAGATTTACCTTTGTATTGTTCCGGAGGTGCGTAACCGATGGAACCGATTCTTACAGTATCACCTGTTTTAGACATATCCAGTTCCCTGGCAATAGTAAAATCAATCAACTTAACCATCCCTTCAGGTGTAAGCATTATATTAGCAGGCTTAATGTCTCTAATAAGGACAGGATTGGGTTTTATATGAGATAAATAAATCAGAATATGAGCTATCTGTGTACCCCACTCTATTACTTCCTCTTCAGAAAACCCTGAAGTTACATTGTCAAGAATCTTTTTTAGATTTTCCCCCTTTATATATTCTACAACCAGAAAATGTCTGTTTTTAATTTGAAAATAATCATAGCTTCTGGGTAAACCTGTGTGTTCAAGTCTATAAAGGAGTTCATACTCCTTTTTAAACATAATTATATTCTGTGCCTGAATTTCATCATCTTTAGATTTATGGATCAGTTCTTTTATTACTACATCCCTCTGTATTTTTTTATCAAAAGCAAGATAGACAAAGCATTGTCCACCTTTACCGATTAATTTCAATATATTGTATTTATTATTCAGTGTTGTACCTATAAGGGAATTTTCCATATTTAGCTATCATCTATCAGCTATCAGCTATCAGCTTATGAGGAAACCACATTCATAGCTAAAAGCTGATAGCCAAAGTCTTACTTTCAGTGTCTGCTTCAGAGATGCCTCGTTTCAATTTTTACTTTTCACGTAATTCATCAGTTTCAATTTTCGTTCTTAATTTAATTATAGTTTTCGCCGGATATACACCCCTTACTGAGGTAGTGGCATAAACAATACAATCTGGCCCCATAATAGTGCCGGGATTCAGTACGGCATTACATCCTGTCTGACAACCATCACCAAGAATAGCTCCGAATTTCTTTAAACCTGTTTCATATATATTATCATTATATTTTATAACCACACCGGACTTTGTATTCTTCAGGTTTGATAATTTTGTCCCTGCTCCCAGATTAACACCTGTACCAAGAATAGAATCACCTACATAATTAAAATGAGGGGCTTTAGCTCCTGGTAAAAATATCGCTCTTACTACTTCTGTTGCATGCCCTGCTATACAATTATCTCCTATGATTACATTACCTCTTATATAAGCTCCCTGGCGTATATGGCAATTTTTCCCGATAATAGTGGGACCTTTAATAAGGGCACCTGTTTCAACTATTGTCCCTTCTCCAATATAAACATCATTTCCCACAAAAGCTCCTTCTTCCAGAATGCCATTAATTTCAGGTATCAAAATCTTTTTTATATAACCTTCCTGAATACGTTTTAAAATATCCCATACATAATGTATATCATTGTATCCGTCAAGTTCTTTTAGGAAAATCTCTTTAGCAAAAAAACTTTCTAAATTCGAAAACAAATAATCTATGGTAAACAAAACTTATACCCCCAGTTCACTGATTTTTTCCCATATCAGTTATAATATCATCAGAAGTATATCTCCTGAGTAAATTTTCCTGGTCTTTCAGATTAATCAGGTAATGGAGAATAGGCAAAATACTATCCTTAAGATTACCTGTTTTATCTTTCATACTGTCTTCTTCATCGATTATATCAAAAAAATTCTGCTTTAACTGACTGGAAGGGTCCTTTTCATAGAGAAAAGCATAATTACCCCATATAGAAAGAATATGTCTTTTTATTTCTCTCGCAAGTTCCTGATATTTCTCTTTTTCAAGCTGTTCTCCCATAAGAGAAAAGAAATTTGCCAGTTCCAGGTAAATCCAGTAAGAATAGCCGGGTGAAGAAGGTATGGAAGGAGTGCAAAAAACAACCTTCTGAAGATAAGCTAAAGCTTCTTCTTCTTTTTTCATAGTCTCTTCTTTCTGTCCCATTAATATAAAATAACGAATTCTATCCCAGATTACATCAGGCATTCTTTTTTTTAACAACATCCAGGCTTCTTCAAGAAATACAGAAGATTGTTCCTCCTGGCCAAGGTCCAGCAAAAGAGTTGCCAGAGAATGAAGAGATCTAACAGTACACTGTGGGAAACCGGCTTTGCGAAAGTATTTCAGAGATTCTTTAAAAGCATCCAGACTTTCCCAGAGAAAATTTCCTTCTTTTCGTAATACCGTAGCCCAGTTAAAAATTATCTGACCGTACATCAGAGGTTCCTTATATCCTTCCAGAAGAGATAGAGCCTCCAGTAAATAGTCTCTTCTATTTTCCACCTGAAGTATGGCGAGTTTATTTAAACATCTGGCAATCCCTGCCCTATCTTCAACAGAACGAAATACTTTTAAGGCATTATTATAATTTTTTATTGCCTCTGGTATAGCCTCCTCATATTCTCTTATTATCCCTTTTTGATAGTAAATTCTTGCAAGTCTGAAGTATTTTTTTTCTATCTGTTCTATATCTTCTGCCTCAACTAAAACGGCAAGGGCTTCCGAAAAACATCCTCTTAACCCCAGAAGTATGGATAGATTAAACAGGGCAATACCTCTCTGGGAAAAGGGTGATTTTACATTATTATCACTTATAAAATCTCTGAAGTATTCATCTGCCAGACGTAAATGCCAGCGGTTTTCAGTACTCAATTCCAGAGTTTGATACATAAGGCCAAGTCTAAATAAAAAAATCTTTTCTTCTTTTCTTACAGGAAGGTCCAATAATTTTTTCAGAGCACTTATTATATGATTCGTTGCTTCATGGTTCTTTGAACTGTAAAGTTTAATAAGAGCCATAAATTGATGAGAAAAGAAATTTTCAAAAAATTTAGAAGGAATCTTTTTACTTGATAAGATGGCAAATCTATCAATATTATCCAGTGAAAAATTATCAGTAAGTCTATCAAATATAAGGCTTTCATCTTTCATAATATCATTCAGATGAGGATCTCTGTAATAACAAGTTTCTGAAACAATATATTTCTCATTCAGGTCAGGAAAAATACCTGTACCGGCCAATATTCTATACAGAAACCTCAGCTGATAATATGTTCCTGATTTTAAAAGAAGATTTCTTAAAAATATTAAAGGATCAATCGAAGAAATAACTGTTTCCCATTTACTTCTTGCTCTGAGCTGATATTCGATTGCAGGGGCAAGATCTTTTTTCTCCAGAAAAACACGTCCCAGAAGTAATAAATCCAACGCCACATCATTTAACTTGAGAGTCTCATCAATCTTGAGCGCTTTCTGAAGTAAATCAATACTTTTTACCATATCTCCAGTATTGAAGGCAGACCATGCGATAGCTCTATAAACTCTGGCCTCAAGAGGTCTATTCCTGAGGGAGGAACATAAAGTCAGAGATTTTAAAAACATAGTGTCCGCTTTTTCATATTCATCCCTGATAAAATTCATTAAACCAATCTCGTAAAAAACCAGGGCCTGATTATTTTTACTGACAAATTTTTCTACGAAGCGTATTATTTCCTGAAGATAATAAGTATAATTTTTCTCATAATCCGGCAAACAAGATATTTCTTTTAAGCCATCTATAAGCTGAACTATGAGTTGAGGATTGTAAATTTTCTTTTTTATCTGAAGTAACTCTATTAAATAAGGGAAGCCATACTTATACATTTCTTTATCATAATAAATAGAAGCAATCTGACGAAAAGCAATACTCAGGTGGGAATGACTTATGGTAAAATTCTTTCTTTGATTCTCTTTTTTAAGATCTATATTCAATTTATTTACAAAAGAAGGTCTACCAAGATTAAAATACTTTGTTCCCTCATCACGATATAGTAATTCTCTGTATCCCGGAGAAATTATATCAAAAATATAATTATCGTCTTTTAGTTCAACCTCTTCAGGTTTTTTCTTAAGTTGCCTTACAAAGTAACTCTGGATTGATTCAGTTAAATCTTCTTCTTCCAGACTTCTTATCTGAAATAATAAAGAAAGCATACCTTTTTTACTGGAAAGTTTTTGAAGTAATCGTAAGGATTTTTTATAGAAATCAAGTGCCAGATCTTTATTTCCTCCCGAGTCACACATTCTTCCACAGTAAAAATTCATCTCTGAAACTGCTTGCATCTGCTCTCTTTTTTTCCATATAGTTACAGCTTCTATAAAATACTTCAGACCTTTATCAGGTTCATTAAAAAATTGATATATTATACCCAGATGAAATTTTGCATAAGCTACAGAAGAATTAATCTCATCATTATCACCAACCAAGAGATTTACTACTTCCAGGAAATTCCCTAAAGCTTCTTCATATATCTTTAAATTTATGTTTATATAGCCCATCCAGTTTAAAATCTGTACCTGTGACTTGATTTCTCCAAGAGATCTGTAGGTATTGAGAGACTGCTCAAAATACCATAAAGCCTGTTGAGTACGATTCCGATGATATTCAATTTCTCCTATAGCACTTAAATTAAGAGCATAAAGATCTTTTTTATTTAATTTCTCACTTAAATCAATAGCTTTTTTGTAATATTCTATAGCTTCTTCATATTTTTTCTGAGATTTATAGAGATGGGCAATTAAATTATATAGATCGCAGAGTTTATCATCCGTTTTTTCTGTGGAATATATCTTTTCTGCTTCAAGCAATAACTCTTCTGCCTGAGAATGATCACTCTGAAGTTGCAACAACTGAGATTTTAAAATAATTGATGATGTTTTAAATCGATTATCTTCTATAGTAGAAGAAACCATAATAGCAAGATCTGCCAGCTCTACAGCCAGAGGTATCTCTCCATCATCAAGAAATATTTTAGCATGTAATACTACTAATTCTACAAATTGAGTATTTAATATTTTACTATTTTCTTTAATATATATTAAACGAGAAATATAATCAGAACAATAAGAAAATTCTCGAAATATTTCCTCTGCTTCGAACATATTACTCCATTCCCTGTATGAGACAAATTCTAAAAGAAGTCTATCATAATTTATAACAATTTGCAAGATTATGAGTAAAGCTCATCTTTTCTTCAATATCATACCATAAAATTCTTTCCCTTTTATTCTGTATTTATGCTCAAAATTACTCCCTACCATTTCATCTTCGCCTGCTGCTTCAAGAGATATAAAAGGAAGGCGAATAAACAAATCTTCTACTTTACAGCAATGCTTTTCCATCCATGAAAAGTAATCTTTATGATCTGTTATAATACGTATAAGGCCGTATACTTCAAGGACACGGCATAAATCTCTTAAGAACTCTTCTTTTATCAATCTTCGCCTGTTATGGCGCCTTTTAGGCCATGGATCAGGGAAATATATGTGTATCTGACGAAATACTCCTTCACCAGTACAACAACGTAAAAAAAACTCTGCTTTTATATTTACAAGCCTGACATTTTTTAATCCCTCACGATTCAATCTATCTACCACATAATAAAAATACTTCCTGGCATATTCTAAACCAATATAGTTTACATATGGAACTTTAATTGCCTGACGGAGTAAAAACATACCCTTACCGGTTCCTATTTCCAGTTCAAGAGGTAGATTATATCTTTCATGACCGAACCAACCCTTCAGGTCTATAGGCTCTTTTTCAGGTAAATCCTCCCGGAGTAAGCCTATTTCTCCGAGTTCCATCTTGGTGATATTTACTCTTGGTCTCATAATATTAGTGAGAAGTGAGAGGTGGGGGGAATACGTGAGACGATAGTGTAATAGTATTTAGTTACAAGTACACTTTTTTCACTGCTCACTGCTCACTTCTTTTCACTTTTCACACTTCACTCTTCACCTCTTCTTGACACATATGTTATAATATACATGAATAGATATGCTCTAACATTGGTTGCATACATACTTGCTTTGGTAAATAGTAATGATGACCGCAACCATAACTTGCATATCTTTTCAATTTAAAGGACATTACTTTTTCTTTTCTCTCTTCTTTCTGCCTTTATTTCCTTCTAATTCACAGATTATACATAAATCTTTACCTGGTTCTATAAGGACCTGACACTGATGGCATGGCTTCCAACCTTTCTGTTCTTTCCAGAGTTTTATCTTAAAATCTTTCTCTATAAGTAAAAGCATCTGTTCTCTCAGCTGTTCATCTTTTATAAATTTTACCTGTTCTTTTATAAGAAGAATAGTATCTTCTGAAAGATTTATTCTGCTGAGTTGAAATTCATCAGGAAATTTATTCTCAAAATCTAATGAAAGTTGTTCAGTCTTATGGCCTTTTTTTGTATCAGGTAATCTTTTACCGATCTGAAATCGAATATCTCTGACAAGTTCCTCTCCTATCATGTCGAGATAACCTCTCAGTATCTGATCTTTCATAAAACTGAGCTGTTGGGACCAGGTCGAACTGGTGACAATAACTTTTAATATTCCATTCTCCAGCTTATAAGGTTTTGCATGAGCTGCTATTTTAGGCCCCACTATGACACTCCAGAATGGGAAAATCATATTTTCTCTGGCTTTAGCAGCTATATGGGGATTATCAAAGGCACCTTCAATTAGATCCTTAATTGAATACACCAGTTTTTATCACCCCTTCATTTATATAAAAAGAAGAAGTTTTTATCGAATTAAAAAGTTCATCAGGGTGATTTTGAGTAATAAAAATCTGCCCCTTCCCTCTTATATAGTTTAAAAGCTGGGAAGAACGATTTTTATCCAGTTCAGAGGTAACATCATCCAGTAAAAGCAATGGTTCCTCACCTGTTTCATTATATATGAGTTCTCTTTCCGCCAGTTTCAAGGATATAGATACTGTCCTCTGCTGTCCCTGGGAACCAAAATTTTTGACAGGTCTTTCATTTAAAAAAATATTCATATCATCTCTATGAGGCCCGATAGATGTGGCGCCATACTTAATTTCTCTTTTTCTAATAAAATCAAGATGTTCTTTAAATCGCTTTTTCAGAGAGGATTCAAAAATCTCTTTTCCTTCATTAAAAACAATTTCATCCATTTTTCTTTCCATAGAAACAGTCGAAGAATAACTTAAACGGAGGCATTCTTTACTACCAGTTATATTCATCAATACAGGTTTAGCTAATTCTTCAAGTTTTCTTATAACCTCAAGTCTTTTGGAAATAAGCAAAGTTCCATAGTGGGACAACTGCTGATCCCATATATCCAGTAAAGGAATTTTCTCTTCATAACTCTGTGAAGAACGAAGCAGACTATTTCTCTGTTCTAAAACCTTATGATAACGACGCAAATTATCACAATAAGAAGGTGACATCTGTGTAATCTGCATATCTATAAAACGTCTTCTTATTCCCGGGCCTCCTTTTATAATCTCCATATCATCCGGAGAAAACATAACAGCATTTACTGCTCCTACTAAATTAGTAGCACATCGAACAACTTTATTATTAAGTTTAATTATTTTTAGCGAATTTTTAATATTTTTAGCAATTTGAAATATAATTTCTATCTTAACTTTTTTCTGACTTTTCTGAACAATTTCTACGATTACTCTTGCAAAATCTTCTCCCCACTTTATCAGTTCTATTTCTCTCATAACACGAAATGATTTACCTGTGGTAAATAAAAATAAAGCCTCTAGAAGATTACTTTTCCCCTGAGCATTTGCTCCAATGATAAGATTTAACTCAGGATTGGGATCTAAATATGCTTCTCTGTAATTTCTAAAATTGATGAGAATAAGCTTTTCAATGTACAAATATATAAGCCTCACAAAACGAAGTTATCCCTTCCAGGGTTGCAGGACAAAAAATATCGAAGGAACTGGTCGGGACGGCAAGATACAGTTCGGTAAAAACCATTATAACAAGAAAATTTATGAAAAACAATATACACCTTTCACCACTAACAGGGATAATGAAGAAATGTCAAATTTTTTCAAGAAACATTGTTTAGAAAATTATTTATAATTGCTGCTATGCTATTAAATAATAGGTTTATCTTTTCTTTTTTTTCTTCTTTTTTCTTCTTTTTTCTTCTATTTTACGATTTCTTTCTTCTATTTCGTCTTTTATAGAAGTCTCTATTTTACCTTCAAACTCAACAAAGCCGGCTGCTGAATAGGATTGCAATTTTTCCCAATTAATTTTCTTCAATTTTTTACGGCACACCTCCTTAAAATATATATTATAATAACAAAGGAGGGGAACTTTGTCAAACGAAAGCTATTCAATGATTTGACAAAAATTTATCTAAATGCTAAAATTAAATACTTTAAAAGTAATTGATATCATTTGTATAATCTCCCACAGGCTTTATTTTTATTGAAAACTCAAAGTAGTTTTGAGTTGCCATATCTTATAAGGTGTTAACTTATGCTATGTAAGATAGTTATATAATTTTCTATAAAATGTAATCCAGGGGGCAGAGTTTTTATGATAAGTAAAGCCGATCCACATATTCATACTAATGCCAGCGACGGCTTTGATAATCCTGAAGAAATCATGGATTATATAGTTATGAACACTGATTTCAGGATAGTGGCTTTTTCTGATCATAATACTATATCGGGATCTCTTACGGCCATAAATTATAAAAAAAAACATCCTCTAAAATTTAAACATCTTGATATTATAATTGCAGAAGAAGTCAGTACCAAAGA
>Ga0302236_1002499_pt1 | contig 10956 bp, 6 predicted proteins | sample AAG_UR_Gly_MG_FD_193509 | JGI IMG/M metagenome (GOLD analysis project Ga0302236, IMG submission 193509) | Enriched activated sludge microbial communities from anaerobic digester in WTTP, New Holstein, Wisconsin, United States - AAG_UR_Gly | ecosystem: Engineered > Bioreactor > Anaerobic >...
GCCTGTTCCCCAACCAGTACGACCGGGACAACCGGATCTCCGGCGGCCACAAGATCACGCTGCCCACGTCCATGTCCCGCTTTCGGTTGCGGATCGCCCCGCCGCTGGGCGACGAACTGCTGATCGCCCTGGTCACGCGGCAGCCGCTCGCCGCACCTACGTTCGGCAGCCGCTCGTTGACCGACGCCCCGGTGACGGATGTCGACATCGACACGGTGATCGCTCGCGGGGTGAACGTCGAGCTGCGGGGCAAGCCCAGATCGTGGGGCGAGCACTGTGTGCGAATCAGGACGGTGCCCGCCGGCCAACGCGACGCCCCGCCCGCGGTGCACCAGCGGCTGGGATTGTTCATCGGGATCAGCCAGTACAAGGACGGGAGCGCACGTCCGCTGCAGGCGTCTCATAAGGACGCGCAGGTCATGGCCCAGATCATGCGACAGCACGGCAACCTGGATGGGCTGGGATTGCTGGTGAACGCGCAGGCGACCCGTCGGGCGATCCAGGATGGGTTCGAAGAACTGCGGCTGAAATCGCGGCCGGGCGACGAGATCTTCATCTACTGGTCGGGCCATGGGGGGACGTGTGCGAACACCGACCCAAACGATCCGGACGAGCAGGATGCGTTCCTGGTCCCCTACGACGGCACGTCGGAGGACATTGCGGGCACCATGGTGCTGGACGACACGATGGGCCGCTGGATACGGGCGCTCGACGGCCGCAAAGTGTGCTTGATCGTGGACGCCTGCTACAGCGCGGGACAAGCCGCGGGCAAGGGCGCCGAGCCGAGCAGCCGGGGATTGGGGGCGCGCGAGGCCCGACGCGGCGACGCAATCACCGGCGATCCGAACTGGGGCCCGATCCGTTCGCCGGCCGATTTCCTGGGCAGCCAGATGCGGCGGATCAAGGATATCGGCCAGGACGACGCGGCGATGCTGTTCTCTAGCGATTCGAACGAAAACAGCTGCGAACGGGGCGACGGCGTGCTGAGCGTGATGACCTACTTTCTGGTCGAAAAACTGCTCAGCAGCAGCACGCTGACGCTGGCCGAAGCTTACGAGCACGTGCGAGTCGAGGTGCCCAAGTACATGAAAGACCACTTCCCCGGCCGCGAGCAGAATCCGCAACTGGTCCCGGAGCACGCGGGCAAGGACGTGCGGCTGCGGTAGAATGGAATTCATTCCGCTTTTGTTGGGGGAACGCTAATCTGCGCTAATTGGCACTAATGAACCGGGGGATGAAAGGCTCTTTTATTGGGTAACAAGGAGCACGACCATGTGGCGCTTGAACTTGACCGTCTTGTTGTTGGTTCTCAACTCGGCCCCGCCGGCCGCGGCGGCGGAGGCTCGGGGCATCGAGGTCGCCATTTTCGAGCCGATGGCGGCCGATGCGCCGGGCGGGAACGCCGGGCTGTTCACGGGCGTCAACGATTTCGATGACGAGTCGTTGAAGGATCTCCAATTCGCGGTTCACGATGCGATTGAATTGGCCTACTTGTTCGTCAACGAACTGAAGCTGATCCCCGCCCAGCACTGCTACGTGTTGCTGGCTGGCGAGCCTGCCGAGAAGGCCCGGACGGTGCGAGACCACTTGGCGGAGCTTCGGCGGCAGGGCGCCCCCATCGTGACCGCGACGCGCAGCGAGATCCTGAAGGCATTCGACAAAGCCTGCCGGCACGGGAAAGAGCCCAAAGATCTGCTCGTTGTGGGATTTAGCTCGCACGGCTTCGAGGAGGGGCAGCCGTTTATCATGCCCAGTGACGGGCTCCGCAACCGCTTGTCCTTGACTGCGTTGCCGCTGGCGACGATCGAGCAGGAGATGCAGAAGTCCCAGGCCGGGCATCGCTTGTTGTTGGTCGACGCCTGCCAGGAACGCGTTTCCGCGAAAGATCCCAGCGGTGCCGGTGGCACGCCGATGGGCGTGCCCTTCGCCGATGAGTTGAAGAAGTCGACGGGCCAGACGAAGCTGGCCTCGTGCAGTCCCGGCGAGTTGAGTTACGAAGACGGAGCGTTCGGCGGCGTGGGGCATGGGATTTTCTCCTACGCGTTTCTGGAGGCGTTGCGGGGCGACGCGCCGGCCGATGCTCAGAACCGTCGCAGTATTTGGGTCAGCCGATCACCTTGACCAACGGCCAGGGAATGAAACTGACCTTGATCCCCCCGGGGCAATTCGTGATGGGTTCGGCCGTGTCGGCCGAGGAGATCGACCGGCGGTTTCCGGGAGGCAAGGTCGAGTGGTATGAGTGGGAGCATCCCCATCACACGATCCGCTTGACGCGGCCTTTCTATTTGGGCACGCACGAGGTCACGGTGGCCGATTTCCGTCGCTTCGTGACGGCCACGGGCCACAAGACGACGGCGGAGAAGGGAGGCACGGCGTGGGGTTTGAAGCCGGGAGGAGACTACCAGGAGATCGACGGCTTGAACTGGCAGAAGCCCGGTTTCGACCAGGAGGACACCCACCCAGTCACCTGTGTCAGCTGGGACGATGCGGTGGCGTTCTGCCACTGGCTGAGCCGGGAGGAAGGCCGGACGTACCGTTTGCCGACCGAAGCGGAATGGGAGTACGCCTGCCGTGCGGGTACCGATACGCTTTTCTTTTGGGGCGACGATCCGGATGACGGGCAGGGATATCTGAACGGAGCGGACGAGACGGGCACTCCGGACGGTCGTGCGTGGAGGTACAAGTTCAACTTCAAGGACGGTTACGCGGCGACTTCGCCGGTGGGCCGGTTCAAGCCCAACGCGTTTGGCCTGTGCGACATGTTGGGCAACGTTTGGGAGTGGTGTTCCGATTGGTGGGGAAGCGGGTATTCTGGTGAATCGCCGGTGGACGATCCGCCGGGGGCTGCGGCTGGCTCGAGCCGCGTGGATCGCGGCGGCAGCTGGAACGACTATCCGAGGTACTGCCGGTCGGCGTTTCGGGGCAGGCTCTCGCCGGAGTCCCGGATCATCACCCTCGGGTTCCGCGTGGCCTCCAGTTCGGTGGATGCCTCCAGCCAGTAGAGCGAGTTTAGTTCAAGCGGAGTCTTCCGCGTAGGCCGAAACGTTCGTCGTGCGCAGCGGAGCGGAGCCGACGAACGTTTCGAGCCGGAGCGGAAGACGGAGCGGGGCCAAGCGAGCAAGGCACCCTATAGGCGGCGCAGCCGCCGTGGGGTCTGGGGCGGAGCCCCAGCGAATTCGAAAACCGGGATGTTAAAATAGGCAAGATCATGCAATTTCGACTTTTTTCGATTCCCGCCACGGGCGACGTGGAGGGCGAAGCGGCGTTGAACGGGTTTCTGCGTTCTCATCGGGCCGTGTCGGTTCAACGCGAACTGGTGCAGGCGGCCGGGTCGACGTACTGGTGCTTCTGTGTCGAGTACATCGAGGGTCCGGCTGGCGCCGCAGCGGCCGACAAAGGCGACAACCGCCGCCGCGTGGACTACAAGGAACGGCTCTCCGGACCCGATTTTGCGCTCTTCGTGCAACTCCGCGACTTGCGCAAGAAGATGGCGACCGACGAAGCGATCCCCGTCTACACCATCTGTACCAACGAGCAACTGGCAGCGATGGCCGAGGGCCGCGCGTCTTCGATCTCGGACCTGAAAGCCATCGAAGGCTTCGGCGACGCCAAGGCGGAGAAGTACGGCCAAGCGTTCCTGAAGGTGATCGCCGCCGCGCCGCCCAAAGAAGAGGCTTCCGAAAATGCGCCGAGTGGGAAACCTGATTGAGCACATCGCGCAAACCGACAATCTGCTGCTGGCCTTCTGGAAGGCGTCGCGCGGGAAGCAGCACCAAGCGGCCGTGATCCGGTTCCGCGAGAACCTGGACGCACAGGTGCGGTCCCTGCGGGAGGACTTGCTCGCCGGTTCCGTGCGCTGGGGACCCTACAACCGGTTCACGATCCGCGACCCGAAAGAACGTCTGATCTGCGAACCGCCGTTCCGCGACCAGGTGGCCCAGCACGCCTTGCTGAACGTCACCGAACCGGTTTTTGAAGCGTACCAGATCCACGACAGCTACGCCTGCCGCAAGGGCAAGGGCGTGGACGGGGCTCTGAGACGTGCGATGAAATTCGCTCGGCGCGGCGGCTGGTTTCTTAAAATGGACATCCGCAAGTACTTCGACTCGATTCATCACGACACGCTCAAGGTGCAGCTGCGCCGGCGGTTCAAAGACCGGACGGTGCTGTCCCTGTTCGACGGCGTGATCGATTCGTACCACACGACGCCGGGCCGCGGCGTACCGATCGGCAATTTGACCAGCCAGTTCTTCGCGAATCACTACCTGGCCGCGTTGGACCACTTCATCCAGGAAACCTGTCGCTGCCGGAGCTTGGTGCGGTACATGGACGATTCGGTCGCCTGGGATGGGTACAAGGAACGTTTACGCGAGGTGCATCGCCGGGTCGACGAATTCGTGCGCACCAGGCTGCAACTCGAATTGAAACCGGTCTACCTGAACCGGTGCAACCGTGGGATGACGTTCTTGGGCTACCGGGTCTTTCCGGATCGGCTGGGCCTGGCCAAACGCAGCCGGTCCCGGTTCCGCGACAAGCTGCGGCGTTACGACGAGAATTATCAAACCGGGCGGTGGACCGAACAGGAAACCGCCCGGCACGTGGAATCCCTGCTGGCGTATGTGCGCCGGGCGGGTACTTGGCAATATCGACGGCGAACCATGGAGGATCTGGGGCTTTGTCCAAAGCAGGCTTGAACCGCGTGAATCGCGGCGGCAGCTGGAACAACGACGCGAGGAACTGCCGGTCGGCGAACCGGAACAACGACACGCCGGAGAACCGGAACAACAACCTCGGGTTCCGCGTGGCCTCAAGCTCGCTGGAAAGCGAACGCATCCACCGAACAGGACAAAGTCCCGTCCCCGGACAACACGTAGGCGAGTCTCTCCGAGACTCGCAACCCCGTCTCGGAGAGACGGGGCTACGTGGTCCGGGGCGAATCCGCTCGGCACGGGCGGGGCTGGTAGCCCCGCGCGGCGAACGTCCCGCCCGTGCGTTTTGACAAAAACGACGAATCCAACACGAATTTGCGATGCTGCGCAATTCCGGATGGCCGCGAGCGTCTTCTTCTCGGAACGCCGATCGGCGTTTTTGGGGGAACACTAATCCACGCTAATAAACACTCATGGAGACAAGTTGGCATAAAGCTGTCATATTAGTGTCAATTAGCGAAGATTAGCGTTCCGCGCCTGTTCCGCTGTTCCGTTCCGCATCATCGCCAATGCGTGCTCCCAAGACCCATGTTCCCTGACAGGAGTTCTCCCATGAGCGTTCCAGCTCGTTCTTGGCGGTCTGCCGTCCTGCTGCTCTTGACCATTTGTCTCCGTTGCCCCATCGGTTCGGCCGCCGAATCTCCCGGCCAGTTCGCCGTGCTGATCGGCGTGGATGGCTACCGCCATGCGCCGCCGCTGAAAACCGCGGTCAACGGCACGTTGCAGCTTTCCCAGACCCTGAGGCGCTACGGCGGCTACCGCTCGGCGGACATCCTGCAACTGGTGGATGCCGCCGCGGATCCGGCCCTGCACCCGACGCGGGCCAATCTGCTGGCCGAGCTGCCGCGCTGGCTGTCCAAGGCTGGGCCGGGCGACCAGGTGCTGATCGCCTTCAACGGCCACGCCTATCGGGCCGACGACGGCCAATTGTACCTAGCGGCGTTGGACACCGATCCGGCCGACCTGGCCAAGACCGGCCTGGCCCTGACGTGGTTGCGCGAGCTGCTGGCCGGGTGCCCGGCCAGCTCGAAGCTCGTGCTGCTGGACACGCGCCAGGCCCCGGCCGGCCCGGCCGCCGGGCCCGCGCCCGGCGTGTCGGGCGGCGAACTGGCCGAATCGCTCCCACGCCTGCCGGGCATGTCTGTACTGGCCGCCTCGGCCGCCGGACAGGCGAGCCTGATCTGGCCGGACCAGCGGCAGACGCTGTTCGGCTACTGGCTGAACGAAGCGCTCAAAGGATACGCCGACACCGATCGCGACGGTCGGGTGAGCGTCGAGGAGCTGTCGGGCTACGTTCGGCGCAACGTGGCCACGGTCGCCAAGCAGCGATTTTCCGTGGAACAACAGCCCCAGCAACTGGGCTTGCCGCCCGACGACGACCGAGCCGCGGCCGTGGTCTGCGTCCAGCCTCAATCGCTCAAACGGCTGCTGGCCGACATGGCCGAACACGTGGCGCTGCGCATGCAGGGCGAGGAACAGGCGGGGCTGGGCGTGCTAGAGTTCACCGCCGACACGCCCGGCGGCGAGGTTCTGGGGGCCGAATTCGGCGTGTTGGGCCGGTACTGTGGGGCGGAGCTGCAACAGCAATTGCTGGCCTGCGCCACGGGTCAGTTTGCGGTGGCCGATCCGCGGCGCATGCAAACCGCGCTGAAGGAAGCAAACTTCACCACGACCCAGCTCGGTTCCGAGTCGGCATTGAAGGAGCTGGGACGACGGGCGGGCCGCTTGTCGATCCTGGTCGTGGGCACGCTGACCGGCCGCCAGGGCCGCCTGATGACCGTCCGCTGCCAACTGGTGCGCACCGACGGCGGCGGTCTGGCCGACGAGGTGGTCGGCACGGCTCGGCTGAACGATTCGGAATGGGGCATGCGGGGGCGGAGCGTCAACGTCGAACCGACCGATCTGGCCGACGCGACGGATTCGCAGTCGATCGCCGTCCGGGTCCAGGTGGCGGATATCGGCGCGCTGGACCGGCGCGCGCAGGGCGGGCATCCGATGGCGGATCCGAATTTCCCGTTTCCTGTGCGGATCTTCGTCGGCCAAGCCGAACGCAAGGGCGAGTTTCGGGGCGGCGATCTGCTGGTGGGGTTGCGGCGCGGCGAAGTGTACCGCATCCAGATCGAGAACCGCAGCGGGCAAGGCGTGTTTCTACGGCTGCTGGTGGATGGGCTGAACACGCTGCCCGAGCGCGTGCTGAGCAAGGGAGTGAACGTCGAGGCGGCGCCGCACGGCGTCGTGGTCGCGGCCCAGCCCGTGAACCTGGCCGAAGCCCGGGCCTGGTGGCTGGATCCGCCGGCCGAAAACCAGGCGAGCCCGGTGTTCGTGATCCGGGGATTTTACTCCCAGGTCGGCGACGATGCGAAGTACCGCGAGTTCCGCGTGGTCGATGCGCCGGACTCGCAGGCCGCGCGGCGCGGATTCGCGGATCAAGCGGGCCTGATCACGGCCGCGTTCTACCGGCCGATCCCGAAGCCGACCGGTGGGGGACGTGGAGCGTTGGGCACCGCCCTGGGCGAGGAATACCAGACCCAAACGGAGATGTACACTGGCGATGAAATCCCCGGCCCGCTGATGGCCGTGGTGCATATCCGGTATGTGAATGCTGAATGAGGAAGCGGAGGACGGGAACACTAATTTTCGCTGATTGACGCTAATGAAAACGGCGGCCTGATCCGTGATTATTCGCGAAGATTCGTGTTCCGTTGCTGTTTCTAACGAGGAGCACTTTCCATGCGTCATCGCGTTCTGCTGACCTGTTTCGCCTTGCTCTGCCTCGTTTCTGTGCGTTTGGCGATCAGCGCCGATGAAGGTCGGAAATGGGCGGTAGTGATCGGGGTGAACAAGTACCTGGACCCGAAGATCCCGCCGCTGAAATACTGCGTGGCGGACGCGCATCGGGTGTTTGAGGCGTTGACCCGTCAGAGCGGCTTCGATCCGGACCATGTGCTGTTGATCGTGGACGACCAGACGCACGACCACCTGCTTCCGTTGCGGATGAACTTTCAGCTCCAGATTGGCGATTGGCTGCAGCACGCACAAGCGGAAGACACGGTGGTCGTGCATTACTCGGGCCACGGATTCGTCGACGAGGCAACCGGGGAAGGTTTCTTGGCGCCGAAGGACTGTCTGAAGAACGACCTGCGGGGCACGGGCTTTCCGACGGAGCGTCTGCGTCAGATGCTGCGGGATTGCCCGGCGCGTCAGAAGCTGTTGATCCTGGACTGCTGCCATGCCGGAGCGGTGCGTTCGGGCAAAGCGACCGGCTCGACGGGCGAGGAACTGAGCCAGGCGTTTGCCAAGGCGCAGGGCCTGGTGACGCTGGCCAGTTGCCGGAAGGACGAGGTGTCCTACGAGTGGGAGACGAAGGGTCAGGGCCTGTTTACGTATTTTCTGACCGAGGGGCTTGGAGGCGGCGCGGACTACGACCGGGACGGGGTGGTGAACGCGGACGAGTTGTACCGTTACACGTTCGAGAAGGTCCAACTGGCAGCCCAGCGGGAGCTGAACGCCCGTCAGCGTCCGGTGCGGGTGATCGGGCCGGAGACGGAGGGCGTGTTTGCGTTATCGCGGGTGTCGGTGACCGCGCGGCCGCTGGCGGACAGCGTGACGGCGTTGTTCACGGTGCGGGAAGAGGACTCCAGCGGCCGGTTGCTGGAGGGAGCGGAAGTGGAACTGTTCTACCGCGAGTCGGCCGGGTCCCGTCTGGAGGCACTGGGGGCGAGCCAGACGGACGCCGGCGGTACGGCTCGGATTCCGGTGACGCTGTCGCTGTCGCAACAAGCGCGGGGCAGCTTTGGCGTGATGGTGCGGATGGGGACGGCCAGCCAGAGCTACACGCTGGACAAGTTCCCTCAAACGCGAAGCTATGCGTTGTATGTGCCGCGGTCGACGCCGCTGTCGCCAAGCCCGAAGCCAACGCCCTCGCCGCCAGGCCAAACGTTGGCAACCTCGATTGGAATGAAGCTGGTGTTGATCCCCGCCGGCCAGTTCCAGATGGGATCGCCGGAAAGCGATTTGGAGGCGTACGATTACGAGAAGCCGCAGCACACGGTGCGGATCACCAAGCCGTTTTATCTGGGCGTGACGGAGGTGACGCAGGCGCAGTACGAACGCGTGATGGAGACCAATCCGAGCACTTTCAAGGGTGCGGATTTGCCTGTGGAGACCGTGTCGTGGGAGGATGCGGTGGAGTTCTGCCGGAAGCTGAGCGCGAAGGAGGGTCGCACGTATCGTTTGCCAACGGAAGCGGAATGGGAGTATGCGTGCCGTGCCGGGAGCCAGACGAAATGGTGCTTTGGGAACAACGCGTCCGAAGTGGGGGAGTATGCGTGGTACCTGGACAACGCGGATATGAAAACGCATCCTGTGGGTCTGAAGAAGGCGAACGCTTGGGGTCTGTATGACATGCACGGAAACGTCTGGGAGTGGTGTTCGGATTGGAGGGGCCAGTACCCATCGACGGCGGTGGCCGATCCGACTGGTGCTACGGCGGGCTCGTACCGCGTGGATCGCGGCGGCAGCTGGATCATCGGCGCGAGGTACTGCCGGTCGGCGTACCGGTACGACGACGCGCCGGGGAACCGGAACGGCGACCTCGGGTTCCGCGTGGCCTCGAGTTCGGTGGATGCCACCGGCAAGTAGAGTCAGGCAAGTTCAGAGCGGAGTCTTCCGCGTAGGCCGAAACGTTCGTCGTGCGCAGCGGAGCGGAGCCGACGAACGTTTCGAGCCGGAGCGGAAGACGGAGCGGGTCCAAGCGAGCAAGGCACCCTATAGGCGGCGCAGCCGCCGTGGGGTCTGGGGCGAAGCCCCAGCGAAATTTCGAGAATCGCGCGTTAAATAAGTCAAAATGCGCATTCTAGTTGCACACCGCCATTTTTCTGCAAGTCGTTCACCGAAAACGCCTTGGGGCGAGTGGCCACTCCGTTTGCCAGCAGTGATGCCGCCACCCCAAGAACCCTCAGTCTCCCCGATTGTTCCGCGATCGTCGGGAGGATCAGGCGAAGTCAGATTCGTGAGGACCCTGCTCCGCCGCGGCCAGCATGACTGTTCTGCCATCCGGGGAGGCACCGATGTGGCGGTTATTACGCAAGGTTTTACGAACAATGAGTTACGGCCGTAAGGGATTCCAAAATGGCGCTGTACAATTAAGGATCGATCCCGACGAAATGCGACGGCAAGAAAAGGAAAAACGGTCAGGGCAGAAACACCTCTTTCGGGTCACACGTTCTTGTCACGCAATGCCTTGCGCTTACCCCCCAGGTATACGTCGTTACAAATTCTGTTTGACAGCCGTTTGGCATCATGCTATTGTACATGCCATGCAAGCAGGCGGGTTGCTGGCGACGTCTCAGCGCGGCCGCCGTGCAGAAACGCAAACTGGCCGCGCGCGGCGTATACGCACGTTTACGGAAGGGGAACGTCATGCCGAGAGCGGTTTGGGTGCTGTTGACTGGACTTTTGGCCACGTTCGTGGCCGGGCCTCAAGCAGTGAGAGCACAGGGCTCGCTTGGCGACCTTGGGAAATGGGGGATCGACACGTCGCGGAGCGAGAGGTTGGGCGACCTCGGGAAGTGGGGCATTAGCGGGAGCGGCGACTTTACCTACGGTAAGTTCGAGGCTAACCCTCGCCCTGTCGCCGACTCGGCTTGGCTCGGCTGCTGGACTGACGACCTCAGAGCGTTGGACCCGAAGTGGCAGTGTACGGACAAGTACGAAGAGAACGGAAACCGGGTCCGCGAGTTCTGCGACTACAAACGTATGGAGAACCCGAAAGGGGCCGCGTTCGGATTCGTGGTCAAAAAGGAGGAGTGGGATGACAGGGACTCACGCCAGAACGTGATTGACCGGATCGAGGGTAACGTTCTTCCTTTCTACGTTTTCAAGACAACGGGGAAGGGCATCCCGTTCATTCGATTGAAGTTCGTGGACGTGAAGCCGATCCTCTCGGACAGGGAGCGCGAGGCGTACAAGGAGGGACGGGTGGTCATGGATGACACTCAGCCGAAGCGAGGCAGACAGCCAAGAGATGACGATAGGACGGCACTCATCGGGCGGTGGAAGGGAGAGACGCAGGCTCGTATTGAGCGCGATGCTTCGGTCACGATTTACGAGTTCCGGGAAAGCGGCACGGCGAAGTACCAAGCTTACGCAATCCACTCACAGTGGTCCTTGATGCCGGGCGTTCGGTACGGGGACACCAACATGGAGTTCAGTTGGGCAGTCAAGAATGGAAAGCTCGTATTCGACG